>Ga0115005_10004092_pt1 | contig 11638 bp, 11 predicted proteins | sample ArcOceMetagenome_FD_87163 | JGI IMG/M metagenome (GOLD analysis project Ga0115005, IMG submission 87163) | Marine eukaryotic phytoplankton communities from Arctic Ocean - Arctic Ocean - Greenland ARC118M Metagenome | ecosystem: Environmental > Aquatic > Marine > Oceanic | place: Arctic Ocean...
GGGACAGTGAAGGCCAAGTTGATGTTTTTGTGTTTCAATTGAACTCTCGTTAAAACTGGTGTATTCAAGATACAGTTTTATTTGATCTTTGCTGAGTTTCACGAAAACGGCCATCTGTTCTTCGGGAACAACCTCTGCATCTTTATCGGAACCATTCGGCTGATATTCAATGCTACCAACTTCACTTCGAACTGGAGAATCCGATGGTGTGGACGGTTGAGAGGAGCATTGGGCAGTGGTCCTCCTTGCGACTGTTTCCGCAATGCAGTCGGCTCCTTCCTCGGCGCTGACAGCAGGAATAAGTGTAGCAGTCATAAGTTCATGTAGACCCTCGCCAGATATTGAGTTCATGAGGAATAGATCTTATTCAGTTGAATGGGCAAGAAGAATCAAGAGCTGAAGCGGCTTGGATAGCTTGATCGATTGAGTTGATTTCAAATTAATTGATCTTGATGTTTTGTGGGTTTGTTTAAAAGAGTCAGTCCATTCGAAGATTGAATCATTTTCTCAATTTTTGCGCGAAATATAATTGAAATTCAAAAAACAAAAAAGGCGGGTAATGAGAGGCTAAAGCCATCGATTTTCCAGGATTTTTCGAGTGCCGCCCCAAAAATGAAACTAAAAAAACACTTCAAACAACAACCATCATCACAGTGTGCCAATCGTTTAGATCGAACTCAATCCATCCAACAATATAAGCAGCATAATTGACGCGATGAAGGTAAGTTCGCGTTTTGGGGAAAAAGGGAAAGCCTAGGAGAGGAGTAGGCAGAGGATAAGTAACTACCTCAAAATGAATTTTGAAATTCTAAATCCAACGTCGAATGGTTTTCTCACATTCTTCAAACCCTACGGCATTCGTTCGCAGATTGAAGAAGTCAAATCAACCACCAAAACGTCAAGAGTCTCGGCTCATACACACATCAAGGGACTCGGTCTGGATGAATTAGGGTTCGCAACACCAGTTGGTGCTGGACTAGTCGGGCAAGAAAAGGCGCGGGAAGCATGCGGTGTCGTGGTTGACCTCGTCCAGTCTCGCAAAATGGCAGGGAGAGCGTTGCTGCTGGCCGGTGCTCCTGGAAGTGGTAAGACCGCCTTGGCTCTCGGCATTGCGCAAGTAAGTAACTTTTGAAAATATTTGAATTTGAGTGGAAAACCGGTACACACACGTAGGAATAGTGCACTGACCTTTCGCTTTTTTTTCAAATGTTGCAGGAACTTGGACCCAAGGTTCCCTTTTGTCATATGGTCGGGTCCGAGGTCTTCAGTTCTGAAGTGAAAAAAACTGAAATCCTCATGGAAAACTTTCGTCGGGCTATTGGGTTACGAATTCGTGAGGAAAAAGAAGTGTACGAGGGAGAAGTTATGGAACTCACTGTCGAAGAAACAGAGAATCCTCTCGGTGGGTATGGAAGAACTATTTCGCATGTCGTCCTTGGACTAAAGACTTCAAAGGGGACAAAGACTCTTCGCCTCGATCCATCTATTCATGAATCATTGACCAAAGAGAATGTGACGGTCGGAGATGTCATTTACGTCGAGGCTAATTCCGGAGCAGTCAAGAGGGTTGGAAGAAGTGATGCATTTGCTACCGAATTTGATCTTGAAGCTGAAGAGTATGTTCCGATTCCAAAGGGAGACGTGCACAAAAAGAAAGAGGTCGTTCAAGATGTTACGCTTCACGATTTGGATGTAGCAAATGCTCAGCCACCAGGTGGAAAGGATGTCGTCAGTATGATTTCTTCTTTGGGCAAATCGAAAAAGACCGAGATTACTGATAAGTTGAGAACCGAAATCAATCGAGTGGTCAATAGATATATCGATCAAGGAGTTGCCGAGCTTGTTCCGGGTGTATTATTCGTTGATGAAGTTCATATGCTTGATATTGAATGTTTTACATACCTCAACCGCTCTCTAGAATCGACTCTTTCACCAATTGTTGTATTTGCTACAAATCGCGGTGTTTGCCAAATTCGTGGCACTGATATTCTTGCCCCACATGGAATCCCTGTTGATTTACTCGATCGGATGTTGATTGTTCGGACGATGCCATATAGTAAAGAGGAAACGATGCAAATCATTGCCATCAGGGCCTCTGTGGAAGGAATTGAACTTGATGAAAGTGCCTTGCAGCTTATGGGAGAGATTGGAAGTCGTACGTCATTGAGATATGCTGTACAAATGCTCACACCAGCTCGTATTCTAGGCGAAACTACTGGCCGAACGAAAATTCACAATGATGATGTGATGGAAGTCGACAAACTCTTCTTTGATGGAAAGGCTAGTGCCAAGCTGTTGGCTCAAAGCGAGGGGTACATGAAGTAATTGCATTTCACGGTCATTACCGTCAGAGAACGAGTACACATAGAGTAAAAATATTTTAGATCTTGTTTTCTAGGTCATGAATGGATCTTGACAAGCGTCGTAAACTTTGAAGCATTCCAATAGCATGGAAGACGGGTCCTCCGCGTCACAACCTGCTTCTCCTGGACAATCTTTAGAACTTTTGAGAGACCTAGAAATTGAATGCTTCTCCGCTAGCAAAAATATAGATGTTGACGCTTGCACAAATATTTATACGGAGATCGAAAATGCTTTGTCATCAACGAAAGCTCTAGAAAATAAAGAATCGAATCGCCTGGAACTTTTAAGGAGGAAAATTCTCGATCAAGATGCTGCATTTCAAGAAATCCAGTTGAAAGGACACGCAAATGAAAGATTGTTTTTGGATTTGGTGAGCGAAAGGGACTCATCAAAAGAGAGACTTGAAAAGGTGAAGAAAGCTGAAACGGTGATAAAATACGAATATCAACGTATCAAGTCCGCCAATGATGATGTGAAGAAACAGGCTGACTCCGTAAGATTATTGAATGAGGATATTGTTAGACCTATTCTGGAAAAGAAAGAATTTGAGTTAAGAATCGCCTCAGAAGAGTCATCGAGCTCCCTTAAAGAACTTGGAAAGACGAAAGCTTTATATGACGAAGTATCCAAACAGTATTCAGCTTTGTATTCAAACTATGATGGCGCCCTGAAAATAGTAGAAGAGAGAAAAGGATATGAAAATCAAATCAAGAACAGACCACATGAGTTACAAAAGGAGATTGAATTGATGAACAAGAGGGTGGCAAATGTGGAAGAAGAGTTGAGAAGGACTCGAGACCAAGTCGCTGAGAATCAGGGGAAGCTTTTGGACGGAAGCAGCTCAAAAAGGAGCATAGAGAGCATCAACAGAGAAACTATGAAAAAACTTGAAGAGCAAACGAAAAGGTGCAACAGGTCAAAAGATGAATATGCATCTATCTCAAAGGCATTAGCTTTGGATCAAACAAAGTATCACTCTCTAACGACCGCTCGTGTGGGTATAGAAATCAAGCTACGAGAGGCAATCGAACACCTTCGCCACAAAAGAACTGCAGCACAAATGCAACGAAAGCAGCTTGAACGAATGATGAGGTTATATTTGAAAAAGAAGCTTATAACTGAGAGGAGTTGTGAGATTGTGGAATATTTGAACCTTAAACTTATTGAGGATACAGACTTAATCAAAGAGAAACAAACACTGTGTGCGGATCAGTTCAAAGCCATTGAAAACATGAAAAATGAGATCAGCGTCAAGGTAACACGATTACTGGAACAGAGAAACATTGAAGGCGACACCAAGAATGAGCTCGAATCTCTCATTTCCAATGTTGAAGAGAAAGAAATTGAAGTAGATCGATGGAGAACAGAGGTAAAGAAATTGAGCAAAATTATATCTGTTCTGAGCAGCCAAAAAGATATCCAAGCTAAGAAGACAAAATCCATTATAAGTGACGAAAAGAATACCAGAGAAATGACCAAACTCAAAACGTTTGTTATGATGGATATGAACAAAGTTTTGTATGAGACAAACAAGAGAGCGAGGGAATTTGGTGCATTGTATGAGACTCTGAAGCGCGAAAATAATGAAATTATGGCCTCTTCTTCTGCATCTTCTATTGCACTATCGGAAATACGTGAGAGGATAGAATCTGACACCAACCACATGCAATGCTTAAGAAAATCCCAAGAGGAGAAGAAGAATGTTCTTTTCAAAGAAAAGGATTCGCACGAGAGCAGTAAGAGCAGTAGATCGATGCTGCGAGTTGAAAAGACGAATGCCTATACAGCATATAGAGAACAAAAGGAAGAGGCAGAACGTCAGAAAAGCAAGATAGACAACCTCAGATCAATTATGGGGAGTCTGCAACGGGATATTGTACAGTTGAAAGCTCGAAATGGATTCTTGGAGAATAGAAGTAGATTGATGTCCGACCAAATGAGTCACAAGAAAATTGAGTTACATTCATTACTGCAGCGAGAAAATGTCCTCGAAGAGACTTTGAAGAGGGGAGAACTGGCAATAGAACAAAAGAAGGAGGATATTAGAGCTCTTCAAATCCAGGTAAGTCATGTCTGGTGCCCATGCACACTTTATAATGTGTGCACCCAGACACTAATTTCATCACCGTCAAATCAATAGTGTACAGATGTTGAGCGCTACATCAATGCAAAGAAGTCGATCCAAGGGGTCATCAAAGTGCAAAGAGAAAAGATTTTCGATTTGAAAGAAAGACTCAAAGATGAGAAGAATCAAATCGCTACACTTAGTGAATGCCTTGAGAATCCTTTGCATGGTTCTGGTAATACTCGCTGTAAGGACTTGGGGGGCGAAGATTTGGACGAGGAGCAATTGTTTGCCAAGAAAGAAATTCTCTTACAAAGATTAAGTGACAACAAAGAATACCTAATAGAAAGAGAAGTCTTGCTTGAAGAACTGTCCTCGGAAAGTAGTTTTCTAAAGAACGAGGTTGATATGTGTAGGGTAAAATCACAGCCTGCCGCGAAGAAACTAAACGAATACCTATCTCGAGTGAGAGAAGTCACACGAAGTATGATGGCATTAGTGAGTGAACTTAGCATGTATCAAGCAACTGCTTTGAAGTTAGAAGAAGACAAAGAAGTAAAAGAAGAGGAACTGTCCAAAGCCCGGGAATTAATCGCACGAGGGCAGCCACCATCTGCGAATGCTGTCCGCGATCTAAATCGTATATTCCGAAAACGTGCTGACGAGGAAGATGCACTGTATGACCAGGAAGAAATTGATCCAAGGGCCCATGAAAATGAATTTGGTAAGCTATATTATCCTGCAAAATATGCACTGCGGACAACGGCGGAGCCGAGGCCTTCGGCTTACATACCCGATGTAGGCATTGAAGTTCCAAAACCCTATGGTGGGATGGCACCTTTCAAACCAAGCGATTGTGCTTTAAGATACGCATCAGAACCAGCCTTTGAAGAAGTCACGTCGTACACGTACGTGTAACTTAAAAAAATATAATGTGAAATATTGGAAAGCGTTCTCGTCAAGATTTCTCCATTATCAGATTCTGATTACACAAATACGATTCGTTGACTCGATCATACCGTATTTATTTCATTAAGCTATCTACATTAGCGCTGCATTTGTCTTTTTCTTCTTTTTAACAACATGATTTGTCTTCTTTTTCTCAGTGTGTGTTGTAGACTTTTCATCCCCAAGCTTTTCACTTCCACAGAACAAACCCCCGTATATCCACCTATTCTTAACGAATAAATCATTTGCCATATTTCCACTCTGTCTGACGCGAATTCCCGAATTCGAATTTTCACCAAAGAACACATTGTTATCGTTGTAATCTGCTATATCTGTGTCGTGCTCTGAAGCACCATCGACAATGTCAGCCACCATCGTTGGAAGTTCATCGATATACCCATTTTTATGAAGGTATTGTAGATCTGAGATCGCCTCCATTTCTGTATTTGTTGTGATCAAGAAAGGGACTCTCCGAGTAGGGTGTCTTTGTGTGCATGCGTCTAGCGCTTGTGCCCAATTGTAATCTGGGCATGTAAAGCCTGGATTGAAGAAGACGACAAAATCAGGAATGGGGATTTTAGCCAAAGCCTTCTTGTCGTAAAGACTACGATAAGATTGCAGAATAACCTCGCACGAGCCTCCTTCACGTTTCCGTTTCTTTGCATTTTCATCAGAAGGATTTTTGTGATGTCCAGAGCTTTCCTTATCATGAATAATCCTTACTTCGTTTACATTCTTTGCAGGACAATTGGGACCAATGAAGATCAACCTAATAGTAGAAATTGAGCTATATGTAGAAGTCATTTCCAACAGGGCCTCAGAATATGCGCTATAAACGTCATTGCAGGAAGAATGCTTCAACTTGAAATCTCCCCATAATTCAGCTTCTTCAGAAGCACCAATAATATGCACAGTTAATGTTTTGCCTGACTCTGGTCGAATAGTCTCAAGGTCCGATTGACGAGCAGTCTTGGACCTCCTCTGTTTCTTAAACCGATCCAAAGTGGGTTGGAAGCACGCTGCATCCAACAAGACATTTGCAAGAGTTGCAGGATATGATTCATATTCACTCGTAATGCGACCTTTGACAGCTTCTATTTCTTCCTCAGTCATAGACACTTTTTCCGAAGATTGAGGATCTTCCACATAGTCATCCATTTGACACAAGCGTAGTAGTGCACACATGATAGATGAATGGCCCTGAGATCGTTCTTCGTCGTTCGTGGATATGACATCTGTGTCAAGACGTCTGCATTCTTTTGAACAGTACCAGACTCGTTTGCAGGCCTTGCAACAAGTGTCAGCTTTATCTGATAGCTTGAGTTTCGAGGCACAGCTACAGCATGCATCAAATCCCAACTACATGTACAGAATTCAAACCGAAGAATGTTGGTGAAGAAGATATTGCATACATACAAGCAGTGATAGCTTGAAAATGAGGCCGGGCTGTGGCGTTTCCTTGGTATCATGTCACTCACTTACCCGAATATCTGGGTTGGCTTCAAGAGCAGACGAAATCTTCTCATTGATTTTGGTCTGCTGTTCAGGAAGTTCATGAAGGTTAAGACTGCGTAAAAAATCCATCTTACAATTGAATGAATGGTCTGAAATGCTAGAATGAAGAGTGAAGAGTGAAGAGTGAAAGTTTATGCACTGTTGATTGTCTCTCTCACCTACTGTATGGTATTGGCTGTAATGCTGTAAAGCTGTATCAAATAATCTGTTCTGGTGATTTTGAGATTGCTGATGGCTGGAAACTTTCCGCGCGGCCGCCCAAAACTTTCCGCGCGGCCCAAATTGAAAATCCTTAGAAACGCAACGGACAAACAAACATAATTGACAAATCTTGTGTGGGAACCCACAAGTATTATTTTGAAGTCGGGAGTCGGGACCTAATAACAAACACTCAGAAGAAATTCCCAAACAATCACCAATCAATCGAAGGACCGATAGACCAATGAGAGTACAGAGAGCTGACAGAGACAAGTTGAGGCCCGAATAAAAAAACGACAGCCCAAACTTCTGCACACAAATTCGAAAAATGGTTGTAAGAGTGAGAACACCCACGTCAACGCCGCAGTCGAAGGTCTTTGACTCCCCTACATCTGAACCTACTACTGATGTGAGGTCTAAGCATGTTCAGTGGACTCGTAGGAGACGAATGATGAGGAATAAGGTTGGAAAATTCGCCCCTGCCATTGTTATTTCCACTCCGATCTTCTTCTTTCTTTGTATGTGTGTTATATACTATTCGCTTCACCAAGAAAACAATCTTTCCAAACTCAGAAAAAGGCAAACCTTAATCAAAACTGATTTAATCTACAAGGTAGATTACGGTGGAGCAATTCGCAAGAAAGGCACACAAGCGCTATGGGACGAACTTGTAAGCGAAGGACAGGCCCTCGTGAAGGAGAATCCCAGCAAAGTCGACATTCATGTCACGGAAGTCGGCATGTATAAGCCAAGAGAATGTATCAAGGCAGCCAACCACGGTTTGAATGCCCATTGCATTGAGCCAAGCTCCATCGCTAATCAAGTTATAATGCATGGGTTTTCAAACGTTTCTGGCGAACACAAGAAGCTGATCCGGTTTTATAAGGCAGCAGCAGGAGAAGAGACCGGCAAGTATGTTAAATTCCAAAGTGGTGGCACACAAGGAGACCATGTTGGAGAATGTAAGTCTATCTTTCCAACAACCAACAATGTATTAATGATCTATTCCACTAGTGGTTTCCTTTCTCTCCACTGAAATGGACTCACCGCTGGAATGCGTACCTTTCCTCTCCTTCAATAGTTATGGATATGTGGACGATGACAAGGAAAGAACCGGAACAACATGGCAAAGCCTGGCTTGCTTCGAAAATCGAACCATTCCTCGTGAAAACTGTTTCAGTTGATGATATCATTGACAACAAAGTGAAACCGACTGTGGACTATAGCGAAGGCGAAGGTAAGAAGGTGGATAAAATGTTCTTGGTGAAGATAGACACACAAGGCTACGAGCCCGAAGTGTTGAAGGGGATGAAGAAGTCCATTTCGGAACACAAGATTGATTTCATCATTACTGAGTACTGGCCCAAGGGCATGGATTTCATGCACGGCGTTAAAAATGAAGAGAGATGCGAGAAGCCTGCACAGATGCTTAAGTTTTTGTTGGATAGCGGCTACATCCTCTTCGCGATGCCTATCGTTGGTCACCCAAAAGCGCCAAAAGCAGCAAAGAACTACGTGAAGAGAGACAGAGGAGGTAGAATCAATTTCGATGACTTAAAGGAGCACTGTGAGTTCTTTTACGAGGTGGAAGAAAAGAATCCCAGTGAGGATTACAAAATGGGTTATTGGACAGATATTCTAGCCGTGTCTCCAGCTGCAAGGCTTCCGGAAGAGCAAGTGTCGGAATTAGGAAGAATTGTGCATGAAATCTTAAACCCCTCAACGCTATCCTCTATTTGGTGAAAGCGTTGCAATGTATTAATATATATTCATTATTAAAGAAACAGTTCTGCTAAAGTCAAAAATAGACAATTGAATTTTTGATGAACACTTGAAATTGATCTTCGAGGCACGGAGCTCAGATCTCGCCTGCGAATAAAATTTGCGAGGTTATGTTCGCACCCATCTTCATTTTCTATCACCTCCTTGGAGTTGTTAAGAACAACCCAGCGTAGCACAAGGTCTTGGAAGATCAAAGGAAGCCTTTTTCGATTTACAGCTGCTTTGATTCATTCAACCCAATATAGGAGCAAAAGGTCGCCTACAGTTCTCTAATAATGTGTCTTACATGTTTTGATTAATTTACACAAACAGCACATACTAACTACATAATAGCGCAAGGAAGGCTAAAGGGACTGTCAGGTTCAGAACAAAAAATGAGGTTCGGGAGGTCTGTGACTGCTCAGCCACAAAAAGAGAGAAAAGAGAGAAACGGAGAAAGTCAAGGGGTCATTACTTAGCCGTTTACAGTTTTGTGACTAAAAAGCCCCCCCGCCGGAATATTTCTTTTTACTATTATCTGCCCACACTGGCCACTTACTGCACTACTGGCCACATTTTACAGTCCGAACACTGTCCAAACACTGTTATCGCCACCGACCGATGGACCCATTCCGCAGTCTGATTCTTGCTCAAATCGAGGCCATTCTGGAGAAAGAGCCATGCACAGAAACTCTTTACGAGCTTTTGAAAGTTACGACACCAAAATTCAACGAGGCCGAGCTTTATATTGCTGGTAAGCCCTCGAAGCTCTATAAAAAATTGAAGACAAGAGTTCACCCGGACAAACACCCAAATGACAGCGTTAGAGCAACTCAAATTTTCCAACTTCTTGACCCTTTTTTCGGAAAGTGCGTTCAGATCCTGTACAAAGAAGAAAACACCAGAAGTAGGCAGAAACGGAAGAAGAAGCCGACGAGTACTACTACTCGCTCTTCACCGACATCAACTGGTTTTCCTATTGAATTCAACGTTAGAGATAAATGGTCTTTTCTGTCATTACGGCAGAAATCGTGTAAGAAAACTGATATTCCTTCACAAGTGGCATTTCAGTGCATTAATGCGAGAGGTGCGATTGCTCACGGTGGAAAAACTAGCCTAAAATATGATGTTAAGAAGGAAGCGAATCCTTTCAGAACAGTTGATGAAGTATTTCACTCGCACGGCGGTTCAAAGAAATTTGATAATATCGCTGATATCAAATCAGAACTGATGGCGAGAGGTCCTCTTGTATCAACTTCATTTGTATTGACAAAGGACTTCATGAATACTGGCAAAAACAACGGTTTTGATCGTGATATGATGGGCAAAAATCACCCTGTCCTCGTCATTGGCTGGAAGATCTCTAATTCTGGGGAGGTGTGGCTTATCCAACCCCTGGTTCGAAGTACCTCTGCTACTGAAATGGTAAAAACAGTCACATTTGGTCGATTTGGAATTGACGATAAGCTTGTCGCCCCAACAAACAGTTTCTACACATACCCATGGGAGCCCGGGCCCCACTTTGATTTGGACTTTTCCAAAACCCCTGAATGGAGATCATGGCCAGGGATTAAGAAAAATATTACAGGAAAGGATCTCGAGAAGCTTGGTGAGATTTTGGGAGATATTAATAATATTATCACGGCTTCGGCAAATAAAAAAATATTTGTTCTTCGTGACCGGAGGAAGCTTGCACACAGCAAAACTTGCTATCTAAAGAAAATTAAATTTGTAACGGGCACAAAACCTTGGTGCATCGAAGTTTCGTTTACAACTTCAGTTTAACTTTGAAAACAGATCATGCGAAACCCCAAAAGTGAACAGAATTCGAGCAACATTATCGTGGAAGATACATGATTGCATCTTCGGAATTCAAATCAAGAAGTGTTCTTGGGTAGAATGTATCATATATCTACTTATACCACTGATCTATTTTTTTTCATCAGCGGAGAATGAATACATGGATTGGGTTATTTCGTTTCCTATCACTACGCACCAATGCACCTGCATCTGGTCAGACTTTCCTCAGTTCACTATTAGTAAGGGAAAGCATTTCTCTGCTGTTACGCATTTTGAAGATAAAGAAGACAAAAAGTCGGGAGATCTGGAAACAGAAGTATTTTCTCTGATACAAGAAGTTGAAGCATAAGAGCTAAAAGATAACCAGTTCCTCTCCTCGAATGAGATAATTTCAAATGTATGGCATAATGTTTCCACCTAACCGGTCGGTATGTGACAATCTTGGCCCAATCTAAAAATAACCCCTCCCGCCCGGGGCAATTAATTATAATTCATTTTTGCAGGACTCAAACAAGACTGGCTGGCCCGATGTTCGGTCCGTCGAGCGCTCCTTCGTCCGTCGCGCATTGAAATATTACCAAGTAGGCTCATGAAATGAAAACCCAAACTCACTCAAAGACCTACCGTACATACTGCTCTGCTAACCATCTATCACAGATCGACGTCAACTGTGCATTTAGTTATTTGCTAAAACCTTTCAACTGTGCATTTTACTAAACAGAAAGAATAATGGTCCAATTTGGAGCTCAGCAAACTCGTCAGAGTAGAATGGGGAACAAATGCAATAAGTTGAAGAGAGCAAATCCAATTGTGCTAGTGTTCCTCGCTACTCCATTGTTCCTCCTTATATGCGTGCTTATTGCATCTCATTCAATTAGTTCATCAACGAGGAACCTTGCCATGCTCAGACATCGACGTGCCACTAAGCTCAGAACTGATTTGATCTACAAGAATGAACCTAATGGAGATATAAACAAGAAAGGCACA
>Ga0115005_10004093_pt1 | contig 11637 bp, 11 predicted proteins | sample ArcOceMetagenome_FD_87163 | JGI IMG/M metagenome (GOLD analysis project Ga0115005, IMG submission 87163) | Marine eukaryotic phytoplankton communities from Arctic Ocean - Arctic Ocean - Greenland ARC118M Metagenome | ecosystem: Environmental > Aquatic > Marine > Oceanic | place: Arctic Ocean...
GATACACACATATTTTTTGAATATCATTTCGTCTCAGTACTTACAATGTGATCAAATTGCGGATCCCTGCGACATGTTCTATATGTTGGAATATGAGCCCTGCAGGTTGGGCATTCATGATTGCACTTGTGTAAGCTCTCCTTAATAATACATTTTTTACAGAAGCGATGATTGCATTCCGGGTTGACGAGCGTGTCGGTGCAGGGTTCCAAGCAGACGGGACATTCGAATGCTTCCTCCCGAAATTTCTTGAGGGATGCAAGGACGGAGGACAATGTGAATAGCATGACGAGAAGAAGATGTATTGTTTGTGTTTTGGATGGATGATTGTTGGAGTGACACAACTGTCTATTTGACCTCTCGCATCGTCGTAGATCGACCATCTTTGATTGAAATTGAAGATAATAAAATAATTTCAAATTGTGAAGCACAGCATTTTGAACACCCTACAAAAGAGGATACATTTGCAAACCCTATTGTATTAGTGAATCCTGGGGTTGTCGTTCTCTTCCCCCAACCAAACCCCAACCCGGCCCAACACAACAGAAGCACTTTTGTACGGTACACTATCGATACTTTTGTGCACAAATCTTTTTACCTGATAACAGATTTCAGATTGAGATTGATTGACACATAGAACTAATTCAAACTATCCAAACCAAAAAAGCAATGCCACAAATCCTCCAATCTTCGCACCAAGACTACATCCACGATATCGCATTCGATCACTATGGTCGCCGCATCGCCACCTGCTCCGGAGACCGAACCGTGAAAATCTGGGACCTGGACGAGAATGGCGAGTGGACCTCCTCCACCGAGGAGCAGGGGTCCGAGTGGAAAGCCCATCTGAGCAGCGTCACCAGCCTTTCATGGGGTCATCCGGAATTCGGACAGTTGTTGGCTACGAGTGGATCGGATGGTTTTGCAACGATTTGGGAGGAAAGGGCGGAGAGCTCAGGCGCGAGGAGTTCGGCAGCCCGGGATGCGATTGGGAATCAGCCGGCGGTGGCGGCTACGAAGTGGAAGGATAGGGCGAAGTTGGCTGATGCGAGGAAGTCCCTTTCGTGTGTTAAATTTGCTCCGAGGCATTTGAGGCTTCAGATTGCGACGGGGTCTGCGGATGGTTGGGTGAGGATTTATGAGGCAGTGGATGTGATGAATTTGAGTCAGTGGCTTCTACAAAATACCATCAAGGTTGAGACGAGTAGTGCCTCTGATTTGGGTGTTACGTGCTTGGATTGGTGCTCTGGAAGGTTTGAACCGCCGACCCTTGTGGTCGGAGATAGCTCAGGAAATGTCAATGTTTACAGATATTCTGATGCGAGCAAAAATTGGGGATTGTATTTAAAGCTTGATGGGCATACTAATCCCAGAAGAGGCGTACTCGACGTAGCTTGGTCGCCCGACGTTGGCAGGAGTTATCACTTGATAAGTAGTTGTGGAAGAGATGGAGTGCTACGAGTTCATCGTCTGAAGAAGGGTTCTAGACCAACTGGTCAGGAAGGTGACAATAGAACAGGGAGTGGTTTACAATTGGAGTCCAGTCAACAATTAGACTCGGAATCTGACACATGGCGTTGTGCGTGGAATGTGACAGGAACGGTTCTTGCTAGTTCTGGGGATTCCGGAGTGGTGAAATTGTGGAAATCTGATTTCAGAGGAATATGGAAGTGTGTTGCAGACGTTCACGGTACTGTTCGCGACCAAGCTGCTGTACCATTGGCTCCATAATGAGACGAAAGGCATGGCTATCAATGGGGTGATGAGAAATAAAGTCATAGAACGTTGTGATATAGATTATTCATTATATATACATTTGTGAATGTACTGACGTGTCAGTTTTTGTGCAGAAAAAATCATTATTTCAGCAAACGAAGTCAAAGGTCGTCCGTAGAGATTGAGACTGTCCGATGAGAACGAACTGAACGATTAAATTCATTGCCCCCAGTTTGTGCGTCATTCGACATTGATAAGTCCGCATCAACTTCCCATGTTGTTGAAGTTTCCTCATCATCATCTACTTCCATACCTGTATCTTCAGCATCTACCTCAAACATCTGGGTGCTACGCGTATTATAGTAATTGTTAAGTATGGCATTCGTCTCACTCAATAGGATTTGCGTCGTACGATAAAGTGGGTCATAGGATCCATCATCGTGGCTTTCTCTTTGATCAAGCGCTCCACGTAATTCAGTTCTCATGCGGCGAATCAAACCTGAGTATAAGTCTCTGTCGTGCTCGAGTAGTGCGTACGATCCGCGTAAAATTTGGTTCTCTGACTGTAGTCCTGCCACTCGTGCTTTTTCGTTTCGAAGTCTCCCCTTTAGGCTCTCGACCTCACAGAATTTCGGGTCGAACCCTTCGGTAGAGAAGATTTGAGGGGAAATATAAGCTCATGGATTTTGAATATCTGATGGATATTGAACAAGTGCACAACACTTACATTTTCTATTGGTGAATGATATGATATGAAGCCATACATGGTTAGGGAGATTGGATGCTAAATTGGTGCGTGCGATAGGAGTGTCAAATCTACCATGCTGGTCGTATGGAGAATTAGAGCACAGTAAAAGTGCCCTTGCTGAGGATTGAAAGGTATTAGGATAGAGATGGTGATTGGATGGGTCCCATTTCATTGCAGGGATGACAACACTTGTCTCTGGGGTTTTCAATAATGGTGCGAAGTGTACACCCGTAATGGTATGAGCTGTGATTTCATTATTCATCCGCACAACTTTTGTCAGGCAATCGTCTACCGGTGCCACGAGTATTCCTCCCTCTCCAAGCAAATCTTTCAGCGATTCTAAATCCTGTCCTTCAATTGCCGCACCAACATAGATCCTGTCATAACCAAGGGAACTCTCGCCACGATCAAGAATGTTCAGTCCATTTCCATGGAAGTTAGTGAACTGAGCATGTTCGTCTTCTAAAGAATCTTTCCAAGAATTAATTGCGTCATCACAGTGCTGGATAACGTCGCTATGAATGTCGACACCATAACATTGAGATTTGTTACCAAGAATATATGCTACGATGCAAGATAAGTATCCGGTTCCAACTCCAATGTTTAGGAATGATAATGCAGAATTTGGCTCGAGCTCGAGACTGTCAACAACTGTACAATAAATATGCGGAGCAGAAATGTGTACATTGTTGTTTGCCTTCAAAGGACGATCATCGTACGCATAGTTCTCACATCCCTATAAACAATAAAGAATTTAGTAAGTATGCACTCTTGTACGTATAATTCAACCTGGAGATTCACGTATATCAATATTATCAAACGTTCTGCCAACGTCTACCTTCAACTTCAACTTTTTAACTTGCCTTCGGAACAAAATGAGCCCTATCAACGTTTCGAAAGGCGTCAGCAATGACCTCGCTTGAAATGAGATCATTTTCTATCAAATTGAGAGATATGTGTAGTGTCAGATGTGTACAAAGGAAAAATATATCACTTGAACGTTGTATTTTCATTCCAGGATCATTTCGCATTTATGTAAACATTTGCACAACCACGTGTACGTCTAGTTGAAGGCGCTTTGGCCAACCTTTAGAGTTCCATAAAAACACTAGAAGATACCATCGGAATTGTAATTCCATTATTCATAAAGACTTCAATTTCGTGTGCGACGCGAACCTTGTCAATGGCATCATGTCAACCAAGTTCTACAGAACGCCAGACAATTTCGACGCGAACAAACGAAACCTTTACGCACCCACTAAATTGTCAACCAACTCGTCATTGGTCGAACCAGAACTATGCCAAGCCATGTTGTAAATAGAAATTTTGTTTATGTAGAGCGTTCTTTTTATTGTTCTTTGATGAGTAATATTGGCGAACGTGTTGTAGAGGAGATTGATTCCTTTTTTGGAATGGAAAATGTTTGTTCTTTCGGGAATTCAAGTTCGCCTGGTTGAGACATTTTTAGCTGGGGGGCATAAATAAAGTCGACATGGCTATTGAAGGCTCTCTCTGGAGATTGCAGATTGTTCTCACTCACGTCATTGGAATCCGGACAGTATGACTGAGTTGAATACAGTTTGTTTACATTCTTCACAAGATAATGTTCATAATCATTAGTAGTTTTAAATTGATTCTTGGTTGGGTTAAAGAGTATTTGCAAAAATGTCCCGCGTTCTAGCATTGTTCTTTCCTTTTCTTCATTTGTCCTCGTCTTCATCAGAAGAGAAACAATAATTCATTGATTGATGTAACAAACCACGAGGATATTTCAAACAACTAAAGAAGGAACGAACTGGTTTGCATAGAGAGATGAAAGGAAATTTGAATCATTCAAATGAAAATACAATGAGCATATTGCAAGCAATGAGAGAATAAAACATACAAATGTAAAACCCTTTCTTTCTTCTGCTACTGATGAACAAATATGAACTTCTTTTGAAACTGTTATCAATTATAAATGGGCGTCATTAGCTACACTCGTACAGTACGGTACCAGGTTCTGTACATACGGGATCGATACCGTTGGAATGAATCAATCGAAGAATGAATCAATGAAGGAATGAATCAATCAATCAATCTCTCTTCGAAATATCAAGCTTTTTGCGCGCCGCCGAATTTTCTCAACGCTCCCTGAATCCCACATCCCACATCATCAACATCAAAGAGATTCATTCATACAGTACTCTTTTACTTTTACTATGATAGTTCCATTACAGGTATTTATCTCAAAGCGAGAGATTGAAATACTGTATTCGCAGATAATCATCTCATAGCACAGCAATGGAAAATCCTTGCAGATCAGATGAAGTTGAGAAAGCTAGTTGGCAGGGATGCATCCCAGTAATGCTTTCACTCTCTCCCATGTCACTCTCCTCGCCAACAATGCCGGCGCCGGTCCATAAATTAATACCAAGGCACTCGTACTTGCATTTGGCCCTCGAAGAAGAAGTTCGAAATTTTCATCAACATGCTCCAATATTATTTCGGCCCATGGGTCAAAAAGATGGCGGAGATGGAATTGTCACCAGTACCATTCAGAGCGACAACGAGGACAATGATTCAAGCCAAAACCATGAAGGCGCCATCGATACACCCGAGAATGAATCTTTGAATCAAAACAAAAACGCTCAGCAATCTGCATCCGATTTGAAAGAAAATCCTCCCTACCCGATTTGTTGGTTCGAGGATGAACGGACGGGAACACCACTGCGATGGCAACTATTCATCGGGATCCTCCACGATCTCCTCCGTCTCCGGAAATCTACAAGTTGTACAGAGTCGTATCAGCATTTACCGTGGAAAATACGGATTCATTTTACTGCATATCCAGAAACCCTATTGCCGCTTTCCATTTCTGAAAAACATGATGTTCTGCGGTGCATATTCCAGCACTATTTGAATTCTTTGAAGCAATCGCTCTATCTTCAACACAATTCAGCTAGAACAGCGAAGAACCTGAACAAGCAGTCTCATGTGCATCTCTGGAATGGCATTATGAACAACAAGTGGGAAGGCTCGTTCCGGGAAATTTCAATGGAGTTGGATGGTAATGGTAATGGTAACGGAACACAAGAACCGTTCCTTAACAATGTACCGATACGCATAATGGTGGACGGCAGACCTACCTTCAGTAGACCTTGCAATCCGCGGTCCGCAGATGGTGAGCAATTGACCATTGGGCATGTCCTTCGTGAATGGTTGCCCGGTTTGTTTGAGAAACAGTTGCACTGGTGTGTTCAGGGGATTGTAGTTCCGCTGGAATGCCCTGTTGCGGAGCTTTGGAGAGTTTTGTGTCATCCAGATCGATTTTTATATATTTTGGTGGTGGTAGACGACCTGCACATCGATACGTTGTGTAGTGAATAGTCAAAACCTATGGATGTAATACTAGATCTTATTTGTGTTGTCGTATGATTATTCTTACCAGCGGGTACGTGTACTGCACGTATCGCGATTCTACGGGTACCGGTATCACGCAAATGGTAGATTTTCAAATTAGTACCTTGTGTATAATATCGGCAGGATGGGAAAGGATGACTTGATTGGTTTCCCCCCTGATTAGAGGACGTATCTATCGCCAAACTATGGATCGTCTACATCTTCCTTCTCGTCCATTGCTGGTAAATGATAATTAATGACAGAATCCAACTTTGTTGTCGAGAAGTTCAAGTCAAAAGATAAATCATCCTGCTCTACCTTGCCTATACAAATGCATGCGCAACCACATAAATGTTCTTTCTCCGTGTCATTCCTGTACAAAGGCTTGAAGATAAAATGCCAGGGCTCTTTTTCTTCTTGTCCACAAAAAATAACATCTGCCTTTAGACGAGTGTAATCCTTCTCTTTCAAGACCCTGCTACACAGATTATAGCATTCAGCGCCGTTCTCGTCCATGTCATACAGCCGAGTTTCAAATGAAGAGAATTCAGTAGACATTCCTGTACCCAGAGCCTTCGTGTAAGCCTCCTTGATTGACCACCGGAGGAAAAACTCTTTTATCCTAGCATTAGATTTTCCATCATCTACTTCCATGGAAGATTTTTTTATACAACTCCATTCCCAAGGAGTAAAGGTGTGCTCGAAAACACCGAGGAATTCGTCTATTGATGAGTACAAATGAAACGTTTCTTTGTATGCATCAAACATTACTATATCAAGCCCAAGCAATAATGACAATACGGAGTTTTGGCCATTGTCACTGTTCCTAGAACGAGGACCATTGATGTACGCCAGACCGACAAAGGGAAATTGATGTGAGATATTGAATGACGGTGATGATTGCTCGTTTTTTTCATCGGCAGGTATATAAGGCTTCCCGGCCTCGGTCCTTGGTAACACAACCAGAGGCTTTCGTGATAGTTCACCACTGTGATTATATTGACTAGGAGCTTTCATCGACGAACGGTACAGCTGGCTCTTCAGCAATAGGGAGGTAAATGCTACCCATCGGTCGTTTAGTTTCACATACCGAAGGATAGAATTCGAGACTTTGGAATATTGGCCTTCATCATGAAGGTCGATACATTGATTTCCTCCCCTTTTCCTAGTAAATAAGCTACCGTAACCCCATTTTGTCGATGCCCTGCTTGTTGATTGTTTGCTAATCTCTAACACACCACATCTGTATACTGTGTCATGTAAAAGCGTACGAAATGATTCTTTTGCCTCTTCTTCATTTGTGGGCGGTCCTGCTTCATCTTTGGACAAGTCTATCGTCTTCAAAAATATTTCAGTATCCATGGCAGTTGATTTGATGGACTTTATCTACTGAATGATACCTGACACAAGTTTGAAAGTGCTAAGATGCTGTCGCTAATTGAAGTGTGCTTACGTACAACGAACGTAAATGTACAGTACCGGCGACCGGCGGTAAAAGGCAAGCTTGCAGGCGCGCTCCGCACGTGTTATGTTGCAGCTTTTTGGCGGGGGGGGGACAAAGTCCTCAAAGCTCTTTTTCCTCACAAAGTTGGTCGGCGTTGAATTTTCAAAAAAATCCAAATACGCGGGGTGTAGCGTACTCTCGTACTACATCCGATCCAGTATATCAAAGTGCATTCCTTAGTTGCAGATTTATTTGATTTTCAAGAGTAGAATCAAAGTTCAAAGTCCTCTATCTTCAGGAATGTCGTTCACACACTGGAAAATCCTCGTGTTTCATTAGCCACGGAGTCAAGCAATTGACATTAAGGCAATGCTGATATTTCAACTCCCTAGACCAAGCGATTTCGTCCCCAGTAGTAGGAACAGCTCAACACACACGGAACACATATTTTCAGCATTGTTGTTGGCGGCCTTGGCGTACTCGTCGTGATGTCCCCGGACTCCTATCTGTTCATCAGAAATATTTGAAAGAGGACGAGCAGCAGTCATGGCTATGTGTGACGTCAGTATCGACAGAATCGCCTTTGTCGATAATGGAAAAAGTGATATTTTCTTTGGCACATGCCTTCCTCACAATCTTTTGTTCAATAATTAATTTCCTACGTTCTGGGTTCTTTTTATTAAACTCTTTAGTCAGGCGCTCTTGTTGTAGTCGGCGATTTCTTGTGGCCAATTCTTCTCTCTAGCTAGCTGAAATGTGATATCTCCATGAAAACAGTGAATATAATTAATACAATGAGAAAACAAGTGGTGTACAACCAAGAAATATCTGTGTTCCTAGTAATGACTTTATCATGAAGCAATTCACTGCTGCTCTCGCACTGTTCGTATCTGATGTTGATGCGCAATAGATACTTCAGCAATGAAGACTACAGTACTGCATGTTTTCAATTTTGATTCGAAGACTGACAACATTTTGATGGCATTGATGGCTCGAGATGAAATAACTGAAGGGATATGGATAATATAAATGGCCTATATGACATCAAGTTGAAGTTTGTTGTGAAAAGAAATTGAAAATGTCAATAATGTCAATACATTTTCCCAACCAAGCGCTCAAACAGATTTGCGAATCCTGAGATCATCATCAAGCGAAGGCATCCTGATTTGATAATTAACAATGACTCCTCGTTCGCCAGTGTAATCTCTTTGCGAATAACTTTAACCTATGACAATTCAAGAAGAACGAGGCACATAAGAAGCAGTCAAAGGGAGAAATATTATACAAACCACTATGCTAAACATCTTTCTCATTTTTGAGTGTTTGACTCTAATCAATATAGCACAGTCCTTCAAAAAATGTGGTGCGTTCACATCATTATTTCACATATCGCGGCAACATCGAACTGAAGAGGAGTTCATGCATAAACAACTTAGCAACACCATCCTTCACGGGCATAGTCGTCGAGATCTGTTCTTGGTTGCCGGCGCTGGACTTGCGGTACCAACAACCCTCTTCTCTCCAGTCCAGGCATCATCTGCTACTATTCAAGGTCAAGATGAGCAAGGTAATGCAATAATTGATCAGAAGCCGAAACCATTGACCGATCTGCCGATGATACGCTTGAAACTGCCCAAAGGGGCACTGGGCCGCGAATATATTGTCATTCCGTTCAATGTACAGAATCAAGGACCATTCTACTTCATGGTGGACTCCGGTTTGACAACTGAGATGATTACACCCCATTTGAAGGATTTACTCCATATACAAACGGGAAGCTCAACAGTACGAGGCATTGGTGCTGGAGGGACAAAGAAGATCCCACTCGTCGAACTGAGAGATTATTCTCTTTGGGGGCGAGGAGTGGGTGATGCGAGGTTTCCATTGCCGCCCTTGCATGCAATCGTTACCGATTTTCCTCAGGAACATATTGATCCAAAGTATGATGTAGAAGGGATGGTTGGAATGGAATTTTTACAAATGTTTGACGTTGACTTTGATTTTCCTAACGGAAGGATCAGATTTTGGCCTCCTCAGAAAGCAGATAAGGAGGGTTTGGTTAGTATTCCTGCGGCTGTTCTCAACGAGTCTGGTTTGGAAGGTATCCGTGTAATATCTCCGCAGCAGAAAATCAACCAACCGATGTTGGGCATAATTGATTCTGGTGCATCATTTTCTGTTGTGAACTTGGCAGCTGCTGATTTGCTGGGGCTTTCAAGAGATCCAAAGAAATATAAATCATCTTTCGTGCAAGGAATCGGAATCGATGGTAAGCCAATATTGATGCCCACTGCGTCTGTCCAATTCTCATTCACTGGGAATGCGGTGAAAGATCCAACTTCAGGCGCAATTAGGTTTCAAGAACCACCGGAAAAGTAAGTTGTACTGAAGTTAATTCTTGTCAGTTTTGGATGTATAGCGAACTATAAATGATGTTCTGTTCCCAAACGTTCGTTCTGACTTGAATCTACGTATGTACAGCTTCAAACCATGGGATGACATCACGGTCGCAGTTGGAGATCTTCCGGTATTTTCAGATTTACTTGGAGATGGAAAGAATCCCTATAATGTACCAACGGTCCTCATTGGATTGGACATTTTGTCTCAGCGACGTCTTTTACTGGAAAGTTCGGGAGCTGGAGGAAGAGCTCGAAGAATATTTGTGGCACCATCATAAAAGAATAGGAGGAAGTGGAAAAACCTTTAACTAATAAGATGAGACCCGTCTTGCATCCTTAGTGATAGAATTTGTATTTGTGGTTAACAGGCATTCTGTCCATCCCGCAACATGAGTTGCTGGTGGGTCTCAATTGCAAGCCGTTTTGTCGATCAGTTAAAAATTCAAACTTGTCTTCATTTATCTCCTTTCTAATGAATGGTTGATGAATTAAAAGTATAATACAATACAGGTCTATAGAATGTTGTAACAATAAGTATTAATACAGTTCATATAGATGAACTTTCCCAAAATATGTTTCAAAGGTTTTCGTCATTATGTACAGTAGTGTTTTCCATCTTCATGCAATTGCACTCAAAGGGAAATGTCATCGATACATCCAATCAAATGCTCCAAGTCTTCATCGTCACCTTTAATGCCACCGAGCGGACTTCCAAAAACATTGTCATGTTCTTCAATCATTGAGTGAGCATACAGAATATCATCATCAACATACTCTATATGCATCAAAGCCTCAAGAACAGCATCATGATCGAGTTTGAGTTCCTCTTCAGACATTGGATTTCTCAAGTTCTTCATCGCGTCCCTTTTACCTTGTTCCTTCATTTCTCGAATGGCATCGAGTCCCTCGCCAACATCAATGGATAAATTCACATCGTCCAGATTATCCTCCATCAATTTTTGTTCTTCAGCCCTGTCATGTTTATGATAAGGGAGAGTTAATTTCAATCCATGTATTAATAGGTAGTTAGAGAAAGTTCAAGAGAGTGATACGTACCACGTTCGACCAGCTGATAATTCAATGTCCTCCATATCCTCCTCCACATCCCTCCTCCTCAAACGGGATTTAGACCTCACAGCCGTGCCTTGTTTGTGCAAATTTATCGGTTGATTTTTCTTCTGGACGATATCAGCACCAGATGTCAAATCTGAACTTGTGTGAATGGCAAACGACACTTGTTTCTTTTTGGCACCACCACCACCAGTGCGTGTAGTGGACGAAGGAAACTTCTGATGGTTTGATTTTTGAATCTTTACATTATTGGCATTCCTTGGCTTGGACTTGTCCGAAATTTTATGAGGAGTATCAATAAAAATATCTGTTCCCTTTTCCTTGCCGCTCTTGCCTCCACCATCTGCTCCGTTCCTTTTTGAATTCGCTCCATGAAAGCCAGAATCAGTCCCTCCTCCTTTCCGATTGGAAATGTCTCCAAGCGCTCTCCGTCTCGTATTCGTAGTTTTTTTGTTCAAAGGGGTCTTTGCATTCATATTGGCGAAAGAAGGTTTGGAAATGAGGGTATTGCTGCCTTGCTTCTTTGAAGACAGGGACTTGTGGCTGTGTAGGTTGGACGACATTGACATTGCGTTCTCATCGTTGTGAATCATGGAACTTCCCGGCGTACGAGTGATTGAAGTGCCAAAGGATGAAGAATTATTGTGAAACATGTTAACCTTTGTCCTTCGGGAAGGTTGTTTGATGGTTGTTGTGTTGATGAGTTTGGTTGGTGAGAACAGTTTTGTTGGCAGTGGGATTGATTGTTGTTGTTTGTTGGGGTCGGTCGTTTGGCGATGTCCAGCCAGATTTGAATGAAAACAGAAAACGGAAAAATGTAGCCGTTATCAATCGTGACTCACTCACTCACTCACTCACTCACTCACTCACTCACTCAC
>Ga0115005_10004094_pt1 | contig 11636 bp, 7 predicted proteins | sample ArcOceMetagenome_FD_87163 | JGI IMG/M metagenome (GOLD analysis project Ga0115005, IMG submission 87163) | Marine eukaryotic phytoplankton communities from Arctic Ocean - Arctic Ocean - Greenland ARC118M Metagenome | ecosystem: Environmental > Aquatic > Marine > Oceanic | place: Arctic Ocean...
GTCACCAATGTTTAAAAATAGAAGTCAGTTGAACATAGAGGACGAGATAGATTTTTTGTAGTGCAGGTACGGTAGTTTTTTACTTCTTCAATATAATCTGTCATAAATTGTGATTTACCTACATGTAGAAGTTCTTGTGTGTACAGGTATAGGTACCTGTTTATAACTTTTGCCAATCAACATTGATGAAAGATGAAAGATTGAAAAGTCTGAACGCGGTTCAAGATTCTCCCGAAAAGACTGAACACGACACCCCACCCCCGAAAGCACCCCAATATTTTCAAGCAAGCAACAACCCGGTTGTAATGTATCTTTACCGTATGCTTGTTACAATCACCCACACCAACACCAAAGTACCTCCACCCCTGCACCACATCCATTCAATAGATTAACCCACAACAACTCATAAAAATCAACCCAAAAATATGGGTTCCGACCAGTCGACCACCGCCAACCCCGAAATATTGCTTACAGTGGAAACTTTACGCAATGCTTCAACCATGCCCCACCGCGTTCTTCTCAAAACACTGAAACAAATAGAAACCGAATCGGAACACATCTCCGTCAGAAAATTAGTCATTTTAAACCCCGATTATGTTCGTGAACTGTTAAGAGTCATTAAAGATTGTGAACTTAAAAGCAATAAAAATGTACGAGAGTATGAAATTCATATGATGAATAGTCTTCGGAAATGTGCGTTTCGTGTATTGATAGCGTTGACCAATAGTTTGGATGTGATTGGAAGTGCGGAAGAACGCATTCTTCAAGCATGCGATGCTGATGTGGACAGTGACGATGAAGTGATCGAAGAAAGAATAAAGGAGGAGGAAGCACAACATTCTCAAGAATCACCAAGCATTGTGAGCACGAGCAACAACAGCAGCAACAGCATTGGGTGGGGTTCTTCAAGTGCTCATGAACCACACATTGCTACCATTTCTGCCAATATGTCCGAACACGAACAAGAGCAATACACTTCCACAAGAGGTACTATTTGTCGTTTAATAGGTACACCAAGTGCCTTACGTTTTTATTTATCCAAAACGACTTCGACAAATGCAGAAGAATCGAGTTTGGCAGTCCTTTTGCTCTCCAATGTCACCTCGGGTGGTGGATCCAAAGTGAGTTGCAAATTGTCCAGTTATTTGTTGTCACCGTTGTTATCACGAGCCAATTTAACTTCTAAAAACGAATTGACAATATCAACAGCAACAGCAGCGTACAAAACCATGGGAATATTATTGCAACATCCAGCCTTTGAAGAAGATCGTATTCTTGCTTTTGATACCCGGGTCAAAGAACATGAATTTGATGTTGGTGAACACGAAAGCAAAGCGGGTGGAGACGGGGGCAGCGGTTCAGGTTCTACCACGCATGGCAGTGGAGGTGGCGACAGTGGCGACGGTGGCGACGGTGGCGGCGTCGATGGCCATGACCACAGTGAAAACATACCCTTTGCAGATACTTATGAAAATCATACACACGAACATTTATTGCAATTAGGTTTGGTCGAATCCATGATGACACATATATCGTATGGTTTGCCAGACACCGCTTTAATGCTTTCGATATTAGAATGCCTGTTTCATATGTTTTCTGGTGGCAATCTGATGTTTATGTACAAAGATAAAGAAGCTCACCATCGTATTGATACATTGCGTAATACATGTTTGTCCAAACAATTGTTGTTGCAATATGACCCAAAATATGAATACGATCTATTTACGGTCCATAAAATCCACGACACTACGTTACTTGATTTCTTGCAATGGACAACAGCAGAGGTTAAATTACCATCGTGGGCTAAAGAATTTCAATCAAAGAACGAAGAACATTTGCCTTATCCATGGAACATTGTAGTGGTATCAAAAAACAACCCAACCATTCAAATTGCTGCCATGAAAGTTTTACGTGTTTTGGTGGCAAGCATTCATTCGTTGGATCATTTGGTTTCAACATCTTTAAACACAGACGTCAAAATAGGTGGAAAATATAAAAAATACATGCACAGGTCAATAAAAGATTGCATGGAATTGGGCAAGACTTCTGATGTTGCTGTTGCTGATGCTGGTGGTGATGGTGATGTTGATAATGATGTTGATGATCACGAGGATTCGAGTATGAATAATGTGGCAGAGGACTTGAACAGCAGCAATGACAGCAGCAATGACATTGTTGATTCCGATTCCGATTCCGATGATGTAGAGAACAATTACATGCCCGACGAAGAAGACGACTATGGTTCAACAAAACATTCAAATACCCATGATCATTTCCACCAAAACCACGAAGACAATGATCTTTCAGATGGTTCAATATCGGCCGACTCCGACAATTCAGACGATGATCGTGAAAAATGGGAAAACTACAATGACATTACTCAGAACCCAGATATATCGACACAGATTGTAAACGATTTGAAAAAATTTCGACATACTGGTATTATTTCACATGTATTAGAACGTATTGACAAAAAAAGAAGGAATGGGAAAAGCACACGTCAATTAACTGTAGCATTACAAAGAGGTGTGACAAAAAATTGGCATCTTCGTTTAATTCAACGAGCTGTAACAGCAAATCGTGGTGGACGTACCGTATTGGGATCAGCGAATCTGATTGGTATGATACGAAAACTGGCCGCCAGAGAGTACCGTAAACATATAATGTTGATTGAAGCACGCCATGAATTAAGAGAACAAGTTTTTGGTTTAATCAAAGAATCTAAAACGGAACATTTTATGACTGTTGTTAAAGTAGAAGAATTGAACATGTCCCATTTAACAATTACGGCACAAAGCGTTGCCAGCAACAGATGGAAAGCGATGCGTCATTTTGTACGATTACATGCATCGGCAAAAGAATTGAACGGTGAGGATCAACACTACACCGAACGTTTGTACTACACAGTGAGTACCGGTAAAAATCGGCATACTTTACCGCCGTTGTGGGAATTATTACCCCCCGAACAATTGATGGCTGCTTTGGGAACACCATCCACGTATACGATTGAATTTGGTGAAGGAAATTTAGGTTTGGTTTTTTCAAGCACTAAACATTGTGGCAACAATCATGGTGTATCCATATCAAACATTGAAAAGGGGTCACAAGCCGATTTAGGACAACATGGCAACATATCAATCGGAGATCAATTGAATCGTGTCAATGGTGAATCAGTTCGAGGTCCAGGATGGAACAAAAGAAAAGTCATTGCTTGTATTAAACAATCACCACGACCATTGTTGTTGTCTTTTTCGGGAAACGATGTCAAACGTTTTGCAGAAGAATTGCACGAAACAACACCAACAAAAAGATGGACCCCTGGGTGCGAAGATTCTGTTTGGGAAGAACCCGCTGATTCTTTGTTTCGTATTGTTCGAGTTCGAGTTTGTCATAAAATGAATGTCACATTAAATGACATTAATACTGGGAAAGTGGTTCCTTTGGATGGTGGTTCAGGTTTATTGCAAGACAACGAGTCAGACATTGTTGATGCTTACATTGTTGAAGTCAGTCCAATTATCAAGCACACCGTGTACAACAAAGGCACCACCAAGTACAACATCAATCGCATAAAAGAAAGATTTATACAATTGGCTAAAAAAAGAACGGCCGACCAAGTGATATTGGAAACGTTTGCAAGTGGTTTTGGTACATCTAGAAAAATAGTCGATGGTGACCGTGGTTTATTGTGGATCAGTGAAAACAAACAAAGTCGTTTGGGGTTGCTTCATAATAATATTGGGACACACAGAGCACCAGAAGTTGCTTATTATTCTGCTTTAACAATATTACAATTGTTAATTACTGCTCACCTCCAGTCCACAAGCAATGCGGGTAGTGTTTCGTTGTTGGATTTGTTTCGTGGAGACGCACAAAAAAAAGTTCCTGTTTCAAACACGCAGGAAAGCAGTACTAGTACCACCAATAGCATCATTGAAGGAGAAGTGGAAGAAGTGGGAGAAGTGGGTGGAAACATGGGTATTACGCCGGGAGAATTGCTGCGTCAAATATTAATGCCCGGTTTAACAAATGCAACACCGGACAATCGTGGTCATTTGTCTGCCATGTACGCATCCAGAGTAATATTGAATGTTGCAAAATTAGTGAAAAGAATGAACGTGTCACTGGCCAAGCGTACTGTCATTTTACTTGTACCCACAGTCACACATATATTAGATCGATTCAAACAATTTGACGATATTTCACGCCGTCATGCGTTGTTAGCCGTGGCACAGATGTCATACCGATCTGATCCAACGTGTGCTAAAATATTGTGGGAAGGTAAATGTTACCACGCCATTGTAAAAGCCAATAAAATGCTATGTTCCCGGGCTACAAAACTGGCATTGGTGGGTACATTGGTCGCAGGTTGTGTACATTTGCCCTTGAAAGATGGCATGAGAAATGAATTGCAATTGATTTCATTGTTGAAACGATTGACTGCCGAAATGAAATATTTAGAAACAGAAGATTCCGAAACAATCGAATTCATTAAAACACAAGCAATATTAGGCAAAGGGAATGTTTGTCAAATACCGTATTACATGTCACCCCATGAATTGATGCGTTCCAGTTTTGGCAGCCTAATTCAAGAGATTGTCATTATTGTCGAAAATTCTACCAATTCCATTGATCGATGGAAAGCCTTGGGTGCGTTGGCTAATTTTACAAAAGCAACAAACGCTTGTCAATTAATTGTAAAAAAACATCAAACTGTATTAGTGAACATTACACGTTATGCACAAACTCATGACATGCAATTTGGAATTTTTGGTGCTACATTGGGTCAACTTGAAGCCGTTCAAATCATGGCAAACATGTCCATGTGTCCTGGATCTTTAGTACTTTGGTGTCAATTTTCAGAAGGTCATAAACTTGCCATGGACTATACAGGCAATACCACACCCGCTATTCCACTCGAAGCAGCCGATGCTTTACAACCGTCTTTTCGTACCCGATGTTCGAAATGTGCCAAATTGTATCAAGATGAACACAATGCAAGACATGATGTAAGTCGTACGTGTGATTGGTATCGTTTAGGACATTTATGGTTTTGTGGCCATTGCTACGCCAAAAAAGTACCAGGAAGACGTCCAGCATGGATTTACCGAGAGGAAGAAGGAACCCTCGCAAATTGGAAAAGAGGTGGCAAACATGCTTATTTGAACAAAAACAATGGAAACGAGGCCGCAGCAACAGAATACCACCCAGCATTTGTACCGGGTACAATGGTAAGAATCCGAAGCAATGCAGTGTATGGTGGCAAAGAGGGTGTTGTCGTACAGGTGCATGAATCGCTAACGCAGTCAGATGTTACAGAAACAAAAGATCAAAACTACGTCGTTAAAATTGGTGATCAAGAAGTTAACATTGCCGCCAAAAATTTAATTTATCAAGTAAGGCCGGCCTTGCCACCATTGCGTTGGGGTGCACGGTTTGGCAAAAGAAGTATGATTTTTTTATCCAGAGAGGGCATGCAATTGCCACAACATGGTTGGTCCATCAGTGTTTGGTTTCGTAGTGGTTCTTGGATAAAAGAATTGTCAAGCAACGGTCGCTTCTTAACTTTGTGTGAAAGTTCAGAAGGTGATAAAATCATTGCGTTGGATCATGAGATGAGATTAGGTTCCTATGAATCGAGCAACGACAACAATGAGGGCAATGCGTGGCATTCGTCTAATTTCAAATTAAATAGGATTGGAAGTCAACACATGCGAAACATGTTGGGTTTAAACAATTCACAATCTTTATCGACAGAGGAAAAATGGATGCATTTAGTAGTGTCGGCAACACCTGGCAGAGAATCAGCCACTAAAAGTGTTCAACCATCGATGATTTATTATTTGAATGGGGTTGTTGTTAGTACGGTACGTGCTTGAAGCTGTGTTTTGTTTGTTGTTTGTTTTTTCCTGTTTGTTCTTTCCAAATATTGTTTTAATTTTTAATTTTTCTTCTTCAAAATGTTTACAAAATGTTTACAAAATGTTTACACAGGTGCGTGGGTATTTTCCTAAATCAAACATTCAAGTTTTAGGAAATGCAGCAATAGGACATCAAAATTGGGACACAATTAGTGATTTTCGTGTTTATTCACACATGTTACCAGCAGACGCGGCAAGTTGGCCACACGATTTAGCTATTATGCCTCCCATTAATGCAATTGCAACAAGAAAATGGCAAGATGTCGTACGTTCTAAAACTTCAAACCCATCTTTTGTCCGATCACAAATTGTGAAGGCGGGTTCTTTGGCGTGTTTGAATTTAGTGATACGTATTGCCGATTTTGTATCTATTCGTAGAGCAGCAATGCGTGCGGTAGCAAATATAGCTTGCCAACCATCTTTGCGAGTTAAAATCGTACAAATTGATGGTTTCATTGATGTTATTTTGACAACGTGCAGCAACTTGAGTACAACAGATTTGGAAGATTGGGAGATCAAAGAGCAACAAGAACTGGTAAAATGTTCAAAAATTGCAGCAATGGCTTTGAGATAAATGCCATGGGGCAGTGGTACAAAGAAAAGAGTATGCATGTACGATGGTATGTGTGTACTAGTATGTATGTATGTGTAAAATTCACTTATTATGAGTACGGTATGTAGGCAACAGTAGGAAATATATATAGCATCAGTTTCATTTAAACTTTAAACGTACCCGAGGTTAAAAAATGAAAAAAATGAAGTTTCTGTTTACCTTTAAACATGTACACCTGATATTATGTATTATGTTGTGTGCACACCCGGGTACATGTACACACAGGTAGCACGTAGCACGTATGTTTATTATGTTGTTGTTCTTTCTCTGCGTGTGTACACCAAGGACAAGTAGTGTACTGCGGTTACACGTATACCTGTGTACGACCACTGCTATCTTCTGGGTACAAATAGTACACGCACACCTGTGTACCACTTGAATGTGGTACACACTGTATCGCCATCATTCCATTGACGCCATCAATGCTCTGTATTTCGGATCTTTTCTCAAATGTGCTGTATCACTGTTCCCTTTTTTATTTGATCTGCCATTTCGTCTTGGTGCCAAACGTTTTCTTTTTTTCCGCCCTCCTGCTCCTTTGGCATTTTTTTTTCTTCTGGATTCAACGGCTCCCGTTGATCCCAATGCTACCTCAAATACTTTTTCATCTTTCACAAGTCCCAATTCACGGCATTTTTCAATGGCCGAAATCAATGTCCCATGCTTATCTTTGTCTTGACTTTCACAAGGATTCACTTCTTCCATTTTTTCCACTTCGTCCCAAACTCGTCGATGCAGACTCGAACACCCAAACCGTTCGGCTTTCAATCCTTTTGATGTTGGTCCTTGATAAATGGAATCTAAAGGCAATATCGACCCAGTAAATGGATGGCACCGACCTGGAATTGTCGCAGTGGACGGTACACCTCTGGAGGCGGCATTCAATGGACATTGCCAATTTGCATGCATGTCTTCTATACTTGCTGTGGAGACACGAAAAGAATACCCGCCTCTGCCAATGTGCGAAGCAGTCGACGAGGAAGAGGAAGAGGAAGAGGAGGAAGAGGAGGAAGAGGAGGAAGAAGAGGAAGAGGTGGAAGAGGAGGAAGAGGAGGAAGAGGAGGAAGACGAGGAGGAAGACGACCCAACAGAGGGACTGGTGCGACCAATAATAATTAAATCACCTCGTCTGATAAAATCACGTAAATCTTGATCAGTTCGTATGAAGCGACTTCCTTTTGACACGCTGACATTGCCAGGCAATTCAACAAGCAACGTTTTTTTGTTACGAGGATACAACAAAGTTTTGGAAATTTCTCGGCCATTCACGGCCAACACTTTCCCGGCGTGTACTAATTTTGCCACATCGTATTCCACCCCGCCATACGACTCCTCTTTCAAATCCTTCAACAGGACACCACTTCTATGTTGATCCAATCGAGCGGGCAATTCGTCTTGTTTTTTAACACCTATTGCAGTCACGTAATTAAGGGTACGGGTTTCACGGTCAACAAAGACATTTGGATTTTTGGTTTCCAATCGTATTAACAACTCTTCGTCTCGCCACAGATCAACCCCAATGGACGTGCGTAACTCACGATACGTGACAGCGTCGTAATCTTCTACTCCTCTGAGGTATTGGGTGACTTGCAAGATCTTTTCAGCCACGTCCACGGATTCATCCAGCAAATCGACTTGTTCAGGATCTATTTCACCGTCCGAAAGTCGTTCTTCGTTTTCATCGATCGCCGACGACGAAAAAAGTTGGTCGCGCCAGGACATCTTGCTGTTAAATGTTTTAAAGACCTGGTTTGCTGTTCCTCCGTGTGGTGTTGGTGTTGGACTGCACGTCGGTGTCTCCCTGTGCACGTGCACGAGCTGTGTGTCCAAATCTTCTGTCTTCACACTTTTTGTCACTCGCCCCCTCGAAAGACCTATGTAAAATGCTTGGATCAGCACGTGTGGCCCTCCTCCTCCTGCCCACCCTCCTCACACTTGCAAACGCACAGGACGATGTCGTGGAGTTGGAAGAACTCGAATGTCCTTCGTCTACAATTGCGTTGGAATGGGATTATCAATCGGGTATTAATGCAGTGGCGGCACCAACCCATTACACATCGGTGAAAGCATTGATCAGTGGTGGGTCATCCTCGAATTTTGATCAGGATCGAAATGGTGGGAAACTACCATTTCTGTCAGGTGTTCAGAAATTTTTGAATTACGATTTTCCAGGTGCAGTGTCCATTCCTTACTTGTACACCGTGACTAAATCCAGCGCGCAAACCAACAGTACTTTGATTGTTCATTTGGTAGTATTGGCTGACACACTCGAAAATGCCAATGAAACGACTCAGGTATTTAAAGCGGTTCAAAATTGCAGCAAAACGTCGTTAGAATTTAACAATGTGATTTACAACGAAATGAACAGCCACGGCTCCAACTCCTACGTCTCCTATCAAAATGTGACCGTATTAGATGTTCAGTTGCTCACCCATGCACTGCCGAACAGTGGGGTAGTCCTTCCTCTAATTATTTTTTCGGGGTTATATGGGGCATTGCTTGTACTTTATTTAGCATTGAAAGAAGGAACAAATTTAGAATTGTTTCATGTGAAAGAAGTGTTGTATGCACCAATCACGGTGCGCAGACCTGAAACTTGATCAAATGCCATCATATAAGGGGTACCGTGTTCAATTTAGCGAGTGTGAAACATGTGGCGCGTCGAGGGGTGCCCGCTTGAACATGTGTGGCATGTGGTTTACAGATATAGTAGAGAGGAGGTGTGCTTTATAATATATAGTGAACTTGTTAACACAATCATACATGTATATGTATATGTACCTGTCTAACTGTGTACTTACCTGTTCACATAAACTTCTCTAATACTACACCCATATTTATAATTTTTTTTTTTTTGACTCGTGATGATGTTGTGTGGTACTGATGCTCAAGATCTCAACTCATTTGGTACGTGGGTAACAGCTGTACTTGGCCGATGTTCTCTTTTCCCTTCATAACCCCCTTCACAAGATTCACTCCAGGCATCTTAGTGCTCCCCGTCCACGCTGCCTCCCTTTAATTCGTTGTCTTCCACTTTCGTTGCCTGCAATTTAATCGGCACCGGGTCTTGCCTTGTTCCAGGATTTCCTGTTCTGATCCCAACACTTGGTGCGCATTCCAATTGTTTCAATTGTACATGAATTCTGTTCCCCAACGCAGTCAAATATTCCATGGAATTTTCATTTCGCATACTGTTGACCGATTTAATGTGCAATTTATAATCCGTTTCCGCACTGCCACTTTTTTCTTGTTGACTCGTATAATATTCAAAAAATTTAGTCGGTGGTAAATCGTTTGATATTTCTACATTCAACAATTTGGCGGTTTCGTAGGTCCAACACCGTGCGACGTTTCTCATTGTATACCCACCCCCGCCCAAGACCAACATTGGAATGCGCAATTGATCAATGTATTCCACACAGGCCGCATGGCCTCGCAACGACAAATTAAAGACACCCAAACGATCGCCCGCCAAGGAATCCGCACCGCATTGCAAGACTACCGCACCCGGTTGAAAGATATCAACACAATTGCCGATCACTCTTTGATAGATAAACGCAAAACTATCATCATCAATACCTGCATCGGATGAAAAAAAACAGAGACAAAAATGGTGAGTACATGTGTGTTGGAGTACGTGTGTGTTGCCGTGCCAGAACAGATGTCGAAGGGAGCAAGCCCCCACACCAAAAAAAAGGAAGAAAATTACCATTGTTTAAAGGAACATTGACGGAATACCCCTTTCCTTCACCATGGCCCTCGTCAATGATGTCCCCCGTCCCAGGGAAAAAATCACCGTATTTATGAAAAGACACGGTCAGCACACGGTTGGAAGTATAAAAGGCTTCCTCGACACCGTCCCCATGATGTATATCAATGTCAATGTACATGACCCGCTGATGCGTTTTTAACAGTTCCAAGATGGCCAACACGCAATCGTTGACGTAACAAAAACCAGAAGCCTCTTTTTTTTTAGCATGGTGCAAACCACCCCCCCAATTGATGGCAATGTCCGCCTCTCCATTGTTCAAACGCACCGCACCGCCGACAGAACCCGACGCACACAATCGACTAAAATCGTACAACCCTGTAAAAATCGGGCAATCTTGTCCCACTGAATATTTTTTCAATTCAGGCATGTATGATCTCAAATTTTGGGGGGATACTTTGGCTAAAAAATCAATGTAGTCGGGCGTATGAAACTTGATCAGATCTTCTTTCGTCAACAATTCAGGTCGAAAGACATCACAATGTTTGTACAAACCGTACGTCACGATTAGATCGTGTGTCATGCGTACACGATGAGGTTTCATGGGATGGCCAAAACCGTAATGAAAATTACCAATTTCACTGTCGTAAAAATAAGATACTTTTCTTCGCTGTCGTCCGGGAGTGGAAGAGCCCGACATGGGTGTGGCTCTTCTTCTGCGTCGTGTGGTGTTGGTGTTGGTGGTGGTGTGGGTGGGGGAGGAGTCGATGGAAAGCAGAGAGGTGGGACGGCTCATCGTGTCAAACTTGTGTTTGGTCTAAAACGTGTTTGGTGGTGTGTCAAATTGCAATTGAACAAAGGAATCTGTCGCAACAAAGGGTGGGGTGTTTTTTGCGACAGAACCTCGGCTGTTAGTTCTCCTGTATTCGTGGCTATCCACACAATCAGAGCTCACTGATGCGGCGACGCTCTGCAGCACTCGATTCAGGAGCATTACCTCCACACATAGTTAAACTACAAGAAGAAAGAATGCGACAGAACAAAGAAAGAGAGGCAACAACATCGAAAACGAGCGCTGACAATGAAGGAGCTTCCACTGACGCATCAGGCAAAGGCACAGGATCCATCACACGCAAGACCTCATTTCTAGATCAAGCAGCACTTTCCACTGTCGGTGAAACCAAGGCCACTTCCTCCTCCTCCTCCACCACCACCACCACCACCACCACCACCACCACCACCACCACTGCCACCGCCACCGCCCCCTCAACGCCACCCGTTCCGCTTGTTTTCTTGACCGGCGTCCACCACGACCAGGGGGTACGTTTTAGTATGGAAGACGCCCATTCAATTTCTCAACCCTTGGGCAAACTGAACAATGCCCTCACGGCCA
>Ga0115005_10004098_pt1 | contig 11629 bp, 10 predicted proteins | sample ArcOceMetagenome_FD_87163 | JGI IMG/M metagenome (GOLD analysis project Ga0115005, IMG submission 87163) | Marine eukaryotic phytoplankton communities from Arctic Ocean - Arctic Ocean - Greenland ARC118M Metagenome | ecosystem: Environmental > Aquatic > Marine > Oceanic | place: Arctic Ocean...
AATGTGCCATCTGCTTGGAATCCTGCACCGACACGCTCGTCAACCCGGAATGCAATCATCGCTTCTGTGGTAAATGCATAAAGGAGAGCTTACACAAGTGCAATCATGAATGCCCAACCTGCAGGGTTCATATTCCAACATATAGAACATGTCGCAGGGATCCGCAATTTGATCACATTGTAAGTTCACGTACTGAGACGAAATGATATCATTCAATATGTGTGAATTTATCATCATCATGACGCCGCTGGGCTCGCCTTCAATACTGTACATTACTAACGGAAAATTGTTATTGTGTTCAGCTTGACCGATTGGTAAAGGAATTCATTGTTCCCTTGGAAATACAAATCAGTAGAGAGCAAGAAGAGAAACAGGTGATACAAAATGAAACACAGGAGATTGTCGGCCAAAAGAGACGTGCACGTGGTACAGGAGGCACGTCTAGTAGTACTAGTGTATCAAAGGAAATGGTTGCTGCCGGTGGGCCAAGGAGAAGCAAACGGGTCAAGGTTGCTCCCACCCGTTATGCTCCAGTAGTAGGAGAAGTATCATGGACATCATCTCCTCACGCTTCTTCGGGCATCGTAACAATGAATACGACATTGATTGCTTCTCCTCCTCTTGAGAACAGCATTGCATCTGATGAGGCCACAATGAATGGCAATGAAGATACGAATATAGGTTCTTCTCGAAGGGTGTCCACTGTAGCAGCTGCTACAAGGGTTCACAACGGAAGTAAAGTTCACACGAAATTTGATGAGCGCTTCAAGGACCTTATGTCGTTTAAAGCAGAGTTTGGGCGTTGCAATGTGCCTAACACACGGTCAAGAAATAATAAGCACTATTTGCTGGGGGTGTGGTGCAGTGATATGAGGCAGTCTTACAAAGCTATCAAAGAGGGCAGAAGTCCGGGTTACAAACTGTCTAAAGCTGCCATTCAGCGTCTTGAGAATGCAGGGTTTGAGTGGAATCTTTCTAAGAACATTCCTTTTGATGAGCGCTTCAAAGATCTCATGGCGTTCAAAGCAGAGTTTGGGCACTGCAATGTGCCTCAAACCCGAAACAATAAGCACTATTTACTGGGGGTATGGTGCAGTCATGCAAGGATGTCTTACAAATCTGTCAAAGAGGGAAGAAGTCCAGATCGGAAACTATCCAAAGCAAACATTAAACGTCTTGAGAATGCAGGGTTTGAGTGGGATCTTTCTAAGAAAGGTGCTTTTGGTGAGCGCTTCAAAGATCTCATGGCGTTCAAAGCAGAGTTTGGGCACTGCAATGTGCCTCAAACACGGTCAAGAAATAATAGGCACTATTCTCTGGGGAAATGGTGCAATAATATGAGGATGTCTTACAAATCTATCAAAGAGGGAAGAAGTCCGCTTCTCAAACTATCCAAAGCAAACATTAAGCGTCTTGAGAATGCAGGATTTGAGTGGTGTTTAAAATGATATTAAGATCAAGATAGACTATCTTTATTGATTTTGGCACTTTGCCTTCTATTGATCCATCGTTCAGCCAAACATCTCTTTTTGCTCCACCAAACCCACTTTTTACTTGCTTTCAGTGCGTAGAAGTTCAATAATTTGATATCCGGTGAAAATATGACAGAGTTTCTCTGCAATGCAAATTACATGTTACCAGCATGTACTATGCATGGCATCGCCGACTAGATGTAGATGATATGCAATAACTTTCAGCTTTAAATGTATACTCATCATCGAGTGAACGGAGCTTATGATGACTCTATTATATGAAAGCTACAGCAATACTGTCGAGGCGTTAAGATTATCTTTGATCTTTGGGCGCAACAATTTTCTAGCAGCACCACCACCAAAGATAATTTTGCTTTGAAGTATTCCAGGCGACAGCTCTTCTGTTTTGGCTCGTGTATATGATCTATAACTTGACATTCTTATTTACGGTATCCAAATGAAAGTGTTGTGTTAGGGTTTCGTTTGAAAGTCAATGATCACAGCAGTTTAAATAGAATTATACCTCTACGAGTATACTGCAAACTAAAGAACGGCAACTACATAATAAAATGTGTAGACGACAAAGTGCTCAATGTTTTTGATACTGAGTTTTACATCATAGAAACTTGACTATTACCAAGGAACTTCATCTGCGTTTATAAGCTGTGGCCCACACCATTTCAACAGTGTCCTCATTTCGGGACAGCTTAACTCGTAAGGAGGGGTTCTGCTGAACGGGTTCCTCCCCTTTCGTTTCTCTTGCAACACATTCGTGTGGCATCCATATGGATCACTTTCAAAAGGCTTTGCAGCATTTTCTAATTCACCCGTGGTCGCTGCCTCGAGATCGAAACCAGTAGATTTATCCGGGTTTACGCCGATAAAATTGAAATTTTGTGATGGCCACAGCAATGCTTTCGCGTGTAGTGTTTCAAAGCGCGTCTTCTTGAATGAGAATGAAATAGTAGTTATTTTCTCTGGATATGATCCAGTCACTTCACGGAAACGGCATATGGAAAACAATCTATGCCAAGTTCGAATCAATCAAAAAAAGTTAGGAAGGCAAGTTCAAAGTAACAGCATGAAATGTTGAATGACATAAAGTGAATTGAGCTTCTTACAGATTCTCAAAGCTATCCACTGCAAACTCTTCGGACGTGGTTCTAGATCTAACCTCACCATCCGCATGTTCGTCCCACAAGTTCATGGCATCTGACACGCGAAAGTAACTTGTTCCCTCATTGACAGGCCCCGCATTCGCTCTAGTTTCTCCTCCACTAAAAACAAGAATGGATTTTGGATCCATTGCAGCCTGTCTAATTCCTTCACGAATATGAGCCACAATCGTTTGAGGCAGTCCTTTTCCCTTTTGATAATCTAATAGAAACCAGTCACTCTCGTCTTCTCCAGCGTCATTTAAGTGACCGCTTATAGTCACTGAATGCCCTGCTACCATGATGAGATGATTTGCATTTGATACATCTTTGTATTCATTGAAAGGATGCGAGTCAGGAGATATCCACTGACTGTGACTTTTGCCGCGGAGATTGGCTAAATTTTCCTTCACGGTGGTTCCATAAAATGTCAAGAACAGCAATATCCCCAGTGTAATAGATATTGGTAAGAGCAACTGTGTTCGAGATCTTTGTCTTCTTCTCATCCTGACGGCTACCATCTGTTTTTTACAAAAATGAGTGTGTCAAGTGAGTCGCTCTACAGCATAGCTTCTCACTGAATTGCTCTATTTATTCGGGTCATCTGCTGAAAGTCTGCTGATTTATTTTGAATTAGGTATGACAAATTGTTTTTCTATACACCCCCAACCCCTTTTCCTGAAGATACCCCCTGACAAACTCCCCTGCCTGACATGTTCAAAACGTCCCTGACACCTTCAACTTCAAAATTTCTTTCTGAAAATTCAAAAAACAGCAACAACAACACAACAAGAACTCAACAATCATACAGTACCTACTATCATACAATACTACTACCTCTACAATCGCTCATGACAATGAAATCTCAGCAGACCAAAGAATATCATTACGCAATTGATGCTGCGCAGCTCATACTGAAAGCCCGGGCCAATTTGCACCAAATCATCTATCCTCCGCGTGATGAAGAATGCTCAGACACAAAAGATTCTGGTGAAAACCACCACGACGAAGAACATTGTGCATCTTCTTCTAACTCCATGGCTGACGATGTCAACCCAAATGTGCTGGACCTTGACCGAACTCTTCTTTCCGTCGAGCAGCTGATACACTATTATCTTCTCACTCTCGTGCAGCAAGCTAAAGCAATGGATTCTGAATATACTACTACGTGTACTAGTACTCTTAGTAGGGATCATGATTTTGTTGACATTCATTACGACAATGCAATTCATCCACCCCAGATGTTGCATCCGGTGCAGCTTTCAACGACAACAACTCTAGCTAGCACAGTGGATGAATTGACGAGAGTGAGTGCTTTTAACCACAACCGACAAAGAGGATCAAGCCCTAGCCTTAGTGCCATCAATGCACAAACTGCATTTCCCGTCGGGAAGAAAAGAAGAAGCCAATCATTATCATTTCCTCTTCGAAACAAACGGATTGATCCAGACCCCCCTTCTCTCTTACCACGGTCTTCATCCTCCTATGATATTTCACCAACTTCATCTTTTGACATCTTATCGCCGTCTCCATCGTTCCAGGAGAAGAGTGCAATTGACAGTCTTTTGTTTAGGTTGATTGTCATATTGCAGCTTTGTCTTGTACGCATCGAAGAGGCCAAGTCCATCATTCAAAACCGATCACAATTACCGTGGATCATTATTTCTACAGCTGGTATTACCGCTCTAGCATCTTCATCTGCCATGATGTCATCGAGGTACAAGCGAGTCTGTAATAATTTAGGGAAGCAGTTGGGTTTAGTTGGGACATTTATGGTTCTTCGGAAAGGATGGAGGAGATTGTGTTTGAATACTAGATTACTTAATACATCGTTGGCGCTTGAGGACTGGCAACAGCAATGGGTTCTTATTCAGAGTTGCGGGCTTGGGGAGAAAATGCAGGATGAGCAATGCAGGCACTTGTTGACGTTGATTCCATCTCATAACTCCTATGGGGTCTGGGGAACAGAAAGTACATTTCGATATAATCTCATTAAATGGCTGATGGATTGTGTATATGCATCTGTCGGTACGGCGATTGACATTACGAAACCATCGGATACGAACAAAAAACGTTCCATTTGGATGCCAATCGCTGCAGCCGCGGCTGCTGGATATTACGCCCTTGTTGGTCCCGAAAGTAAATCCGCAGCGGTTCTTTCTTCCAAGACTGGTCCAGAGTCATCAGATTTGATTCAGAATACTTGGGGTATGGTGTCATTGCCTGTTGTTAAGACACTATCTTTGCAAGCATCAAGGTTATTGAAGGGAGCTGCAATCGCAGAGAGAATAAATATTTGTGGTGTTTCATGTTTTATTCTTAGCAAAGACCCATGTCCGGGTAAGTGTTGGCTTCTCATACTGGTAATGATATGATGTACTTGTATATAGTTATCCTAATACATGTCTCCGAAACACTCGTAGCCCTTTCAACGGCCATTAAGAGATATCGCCGCCAGCAGAGACGGGATACGTGTAGTTCTCATCTTGGCACTATATTGGAAGAGCAGTTGCCATCTCGAACCGTCAATTTAGGTGAATACCCAAGGAAAGATATAATCTTCCATCTTACAGGTGGTGGATTCTTCGCTCATACATTGGCTGGTGATATTCCTTTTCTGATGGACTGGTCCGGGGTCACTAAATCGGTTGTTATCGCCATCGAATATGCACTGCTACCGGATCATAAATTTCCTGTTGCGATTAATGAGGTCACCAAAGTATTCACTTCCATCGTGAACGGTGATGTCGCACCATTGATTGGATTGCAGACAGGCAGAATTATAGTGACGGGTGAATCTACTGGAGGAAATCTTGCTACTTCTCTTTGTATCAAACTGTGTAAAGATGGTTTAGTCGATGTTGAAAAACTTCGAAAAGAAAACAAGAAAAGTTCCCCTAAAGATTATGACTCCAGCAAAACCAATGAACAGCGCCAACCTCAAAAGGCCATCGTGCGTCTTCCTGATGCCCTACTATTGTGGTGAGTACGATGGTTGCATTAGATTTCATTAAACACATGTTTTCTAATAACAATTATGTTTGCCATGCATAAACAGTTGTCCGGCGTTAAACCTTTCACTGAAGCTTTCCCCCTCACGAATCGTTACTCATGATGCAGTGTTACCCACAGCCCTGATAAGCACAATCTCAAATGCCTATCTTGAGAACCATTCAAAAACTGATCCTCTCGCGTCACCCGTGTATGCTCCCGACTCTATCCTTTCAATATTCCCGCCGACCCTCATGTATGTTAGTTCTGAGGATCCATTTCTAGACGACTCGGTTGTCTTCAACAAAAGATTAAAAAGATTGGGGGTTGAATGTGACTTGCGAGCCGCAAGAAATTTGCCTCATGCCTATTGGGGTCTAGGTACAGCAGGATTCCCAGAAGCCAAGCAGGTTCAAAGAGAATGTGAAGCCTGGATGACGAAGCAATTCAACGCAGGTAGAGATAAGAAATGTCAAATCCTCGTGGGAGGACATGGATAAAAATTATATCTACGAGTACACAGTATCTATAGTAACGTATGAATAATTTGAAATAATAATTTGAATGGTTCGTCTATGGAACACTCATGTCCCCAGAGGTTCTTCGCACATTGCTCGGCAGGGTGCCACAAATGAAGAGCCCAGCATATCTTCCACAACAATATTCTCGGCATACAATGCGAAGGTTTCAAGGAAACATCATTCTCAAAATCATGGACTGACACTCAAAATTCATGCGTTGAAGGAATTCTCCTTACCGGTGTAAGCCTTTCACTGCAGCTTTGTCTAATAATTCTTCCCCGTGATGATGATGATGGGCGGCGACGTTTCGACCCCGACGATACAGACTCTTCACACTCGGATATTGCTTCTCCCTCACTCCACGTAAATGCCATTCGCGTACGAAGTCGGATGAGAACGTTATTGGCAGATTCAATAGTGCCACCGGCACCTTCCACATCAACAAGGAAATTATCGGTGAAGTAAATCGCAACGAAACGCGAAACTTCCTCGTGGAGTTTGCTGGTATATGATTTATATTACGTATTTTGATAAAGTAAAGAAGCGTCATGTCTAGCAGATTATCTCCTACTAGTTCTTGCACGAGTGCGAAGAGGAGGTGTCACATCACCACGTCTACCACGATCTCTATCGCTTTTGCGGCCTCTGTCGGGTGCTCCCTTTTTACCATCTGGAGATCGACCTCTCTTTATACCCTTGCCATCTGAACCATTCCTTTCCCAACGTTCTTGCGGACCGCTACCACGATCGCTGCTTCTAGGTTCGTTGCGTCTACTTGTATTCTGTTCTTTGTGGCTTCGACTGTCTTGGACTCTTCCATTTCTCTCACCATTTCTATCTCCGTGAGACTGAGGAGCAACATCACCGGATTTTTTCTGAGCAGGAGTGAAACGTGCTGCCCCTCTTCTATCGTGAGGTTTCCTATCCTGGCGTGTATCACTTGATTGGTTCGCTGAATTGGCCATTTCTTTCTCCATTTCTGCAAGCTGCTTTTTGGCATTCTTCTTTCGGTCTTGTTGCATCTTCTTTTCTTTGTCTTCTCTTGCCTTTGTTATTTTGCTACATTCCTCTTTCCATCTACCAGTATCACGTGCCATGATTATTTTTGAGGAATAACCTTGAGCCATAGCCTTGATATCTTGCATCGGGTTGCTATCCTCTTGTAGCGGAGCCAATGCCTCCAAGAGTTTCTCACCAAGAGTTGACTTCGTCGGGAAAAAGTCGACCATTTTCGACATGATAATCAATGCTGTTCGTGTGTGCATGTATTCACTAGATTTCAGGCACCCAATGAAGGCCGCACCAAGACCTGCATGCCATTTGTTATAAACTTCAGTAAAATCTGCATGAGTCATGGATGGCAAACCTTTCCCCATAGTTCCACCGTTCTGAGGGGGGGGGGGGGTTACTGTCAGAACGGAACGACCGAACGATACGAAGTATTTTAAAATTGATGAGAATCGAATCTTACCTTTCCAACAACGTTAGTTTTGTATGACCTCTCGTCATATCTCCACTCGCTTATTATCTTCCATTGTTCATTCAGAAAGATTCCTAGGCAGCCAGCCTCGTCTTCAGTGATGGAATAAAGAGCTCCAACTACAGCGCTGATCATCACATCGAGGAATTTCAATGTGAAGAATCCAGGCGTATCCATGATATGAAGGAGCATAATGAAACGGGAACAGTACATTGCATCCTCTGGGCTTAAAAGGATACGCGGGTATACACATGTCGTAAAGAATACACTCATGCTGTCCACAGATCCATTTTCTCCTGCTAAACCAGCGAAAAAATCACCCTTTTCTGATTTTAGCAGATTTTGTACATGGCCAGAGTGCTTCTTCTGTCGCTTCATACCAATTGAAAGCATTTCAGTAGTATGAGTAAAGCGATCGAGTTCCATTGAATGCTCTTTTGTGAACGCTGTAGCTTCCCTAATAGCACGCTGAGTTCCACCCGCAGCGGCAACCGCTGATGCCATGGATGCTTGAATACCTATTGCGTCGCGGCCGCCTTTTTGCAGCATTAGAAGTCGATCAATCTCCCTTTTAATGCGTGTAATTTCGTTCCGATATCTTTCTTCTGGGCAGGATAAATCATAAATAGCATAGGAGTAGAAGCGATGGAACAAGAGAGGGGTGATGTGATTCCAGCTAGCAGCTGGCAGCATGTCATGGTATTTCTTTTGCATAATGTCTGATGTAGGATGGAAAGGCTGTAAATGAGCTGGTATTTTTGCATCATTATCACTAGAAAGATCTTCTTCGGCAAACAAAGCTGCACGAATTAAGGGACGACACAGCGCCCATGCGTCAGCAGTTGCGACGCCAAATCGAGTGTGCAATACTCCTGGAGCGGGCAAAACTTTGGCATACGCTGCAATTGCTCCTGGTTGATTTATTTCTGAGGGGTCATCCCTGACATCTTGCGAACCATCGGTGAGGAATGGTAATAGGGTATTGAGTGTCCTTTGACAACTATCGTAGAGGTTACCAACCAATTTGATTTGTTTCGGGCGGTCATTTGATTCATCATACACGACCTTTGAACGGAGTTGAGAAAGCAAAATCAAAAAGGTTACCCCACAATTATCGTCTTGCAAAGAGAATCGAAGACGTCTTGAAGCTTGGACATTGACCAGTTCGACAATTCCAAAGTCGGACGTTTCTTTTCTCAAAACAAGAGAACCGCATCGACCCTCCAATTGCACTTTTGATAAAGAAGCTGATGAACCGGAATCAACAAAGCCATATCCACCAACCATTTTCAGAAGGCTTTGGAGAACTCCCAATTCTAGAATGTGCCCATCATTCAAGCGCCTCATAAAGTACGCTAGTAGTCCATGCGATTCTACATCTGTGAATTTCTTGTAAAATGCGCCGGCGAATGTTTCCAAGGAAGACAACCACTGTGCTGCGTTTACTCCATCGCCTACAAAAGAAAGCGTCGCAATTCAGGATTATTTCTATTTTCAATGTTTCCATACTAAAAAGTCATTGGATGGAACTCACCTTTCAGCTTACTCCTTCCTTCGCCCTCACCGCCCAAACTTACCAACAAGCAATATCCCATAACATCTAAACTCAAAACACCCATGAACTTGAAAGTGTCCACCATCATCAAAATCAAGTTATCATAGCTCTCAATCTGATTCAACATCAGAGTAAAAACAACAAGGGGGTTATTGTGCGCTACCTTTGACACCTGTCTTCCCATGTCCTTGATGTTGTCCTTCGACATACGTTTGAGTAAATATTTGGTTGATATACCAGTATTTACCTCTGATTCTACTTGAGCTAGCGGTTTCGGTGGTTGCACCATACTTCGCAGTGCTGCCTTTCCCAAGCCATGCTTCTTCCATGAAGCGTATAGAGCGTAGCGGATTTGATATGGTAGCAAGGATAGTACAGACCACAGTTCGGATGCGATGGCTGGATTGAGTGGAAAGAGAGAAAAGGACGAAACAAGCACCCTCTCCAGAAATTCCAGAACTTGATCGTCTACTTCCTTGATGGGGGTTTCGTTTGAATTTGATTCCAAGAGCATGGATCGGACCAAACGGCACAGTTTGGTGTATAGTATAGCATTTGAAGCCATGGATCCACTAACGATAATCGGCTCTAAAATGCTTTCAATCTTCTTGAGTATTTCCACCAGTGACAAATCAGCACTTAATTGCATCACCTTCTTGTTGCACAATTGCCTGGGCAATAATGCGTAATCTCCAGTGTCGACTGCAACCTCGCCCTCTTCCTCCTTTGATGGACATAATGACGATCCGATATCGTCAACTTTTGCGTCATAAATTGGGCCAATCGCACGGTGTAAGATATCACAAAGAGTCGATCCTAGCGGGGAGTACAAACACGAGCACTTGGCAATGTAATTCGTAATATCTTTCATCTTTTTGTCATCCTTTGTTCCATGACCATGATCACCGCTTGCATCAAATATTCCAATTGCCAGATCCCACTCAATTCCCATCTCCAATAGCAAATAAAATAGCTGTATAGTCTGATTCTTCTTCCCAACACTGTCCACCGCACTAGTGTCTTCCGCTGCATCCGTCGTCTTCTTGGAAGAAGAATTCAGCGATACCACACCCAATTTCTTGATCTTTTGTTGATATTTCTGTTTCCATTTGGAGAATTCATCTTGTATATTTTGGAGAGGTGGAAGATGTGGGTTTAATGCTGCAAGAGACAGCAACTGATGCGATGTCAATATCACCGTTGTCAGGTATAAACTCTGTGGCGTATTTGCTTCATTCTTTTTGGCATAGGCAGAATATTTGAATCCAATCAGATGCGTGACATTTTCAACTGGGAACAGTTGGATAATGTGCAAAAGTACATGAACAGTCATGGCACTCCCTGGAGCATTTCGAATCAATTTATACAAGTCGACATTTGCATTTGCATTTGCATTTCCTCTTTGCCGCTGCTGATTCGATAGGGTCGATAGGGATTGTCGAATTTCCCCCTCCAATGCATCCAAAGTTAAATCAAGACACCGGTTTGGGTCCAAATCAAAGGTCCCAATCAATTCCGTAATCCTCAATTTCGCCAATTGAATAATATCCTCGTGACTCATAACATCGTCTGCATCTACATCCGCGTCCATATCCTTTACCTGAGGAAGGTTCACCAAAAATCTGAGAAACTTGGCATATCCCTCGCTCTCCTCCTGCATCAGATTGACCTTTTTCTGTCGATAGTACATGTCGGTATTGAGCTTTCGAATCTTTTTGATGAAGAGCTGAAGCAATTGATCCGATAGGATGCCCGAAGCGTTGAGATGGCGCGGTTCAAGCGCTGTCAACAGTTTGCGACGGGGGATGGGAGTCAGTGGTTTGGGAGGAGATTTTGATGCATGTGCGCTACGTGTAGTTTCAGCACTGACATTGACATTGGGTGTTTGCGTGAGGTCGTGGGTTAATTTGCAAAGTGCGGCATAGGCATTGGTGGTGTTGGTGGCATCCTCGTCATTCTCTGGAGTTTGCGTTTGTGTTTGTGGTTCAAGCATTGTCCCAGAGAGCCAAAGTGCGTCGACTAACATACTCTCCGCCAAGTCTCTTCGATTCGCGACAGTATTATTGGCATTGTCCTGGTTGTCTTCCATTTCGACATCAGTTTCATCATTCAGACCATTGCCATTCAATGATTTTAGCAAGTACATGACTGTCTCCTTCACCCGACCGTCAACATCACCTTCACCAGAGTCATTCATTGCCATTCCAGCATCTTCTTTTGCAGAAAATCTGATGGGTGTACCATTGACTGTATTGGTGGCATATTGTATCGATAGCGTCACAATGTCACGCCATGCTTCACAATCTTCATTCACTTTGTGTATAGCCTTTGAAGCATCCTCTATCGAGGGCAAACTTGATTCCTTTCCTACACGTATCACTGTCATTATAAATGGTGGGCGATTTCGATTGGTTCAATGATTGTTTCACGGTTTGATAGCTGCGGTATTGTATTAT
>Ga0115005_10004099_pt1 | contig 11627 bp, 5 predicted proteins | sample ArcOceMetagenome_FD_87163 | JGI IMG/M metagenome (GOLD analysis project Ga0115005, IMG submission 87163) | Marine eukaryotic phytoplankton communities from Arctic Ocean - Arctic Ocean - Greenland ARC118M Metagenome | ecosystem: Environmental > Aquatic > Marine > Oceanic | place: Arctic Ocean...
ACAACACCACAATCCAATCCAACCCAGTGCCACACGCAAAAACACTTCGACCAGCCCATCGGTGACATCAACAGAGAGTTGCTGCTGCCCTTTCTCGACGTCTCCGCCGATCAGACTCTTTCTCGACTAGAATTGCAATCCATCGTCGATCGTTTCACGAACTCTCATTTCAATCGTTTGAAAAAATCAGAGATGAAACGATTCATAAAACAATGTGCCAATATTACCACAGTAGAGGAAGAGGAGAACGACAACGATGATCATGTTGACGACAACGATGACAATGTTGACGACAACGATGCGGACTGCCAATTCAATTCCAACTTCTTGTTGCGTGTGTTGCACAATACATGTGCCGCCAGTTCCTGTGGCATTCAACGAACGGACGAACAACAACGTTTGCTGTCGGCTATCGTAGATGACTTGTACAATGCTAAATATTGTCTCCATGACATTGTCCTCGAAAAGAAACACAACAACAATGGCAACAGTGATTCATTTACGTTTGAAAGACTACTGGAACGAGGTGAAACTGTTTTGAAATGGTGGATTTGGGCAATCTTTTTGCCAGTACTCATACGATCGTACTACTACAATCGATTTGGACGACGAGGGTTGAATTTAAGAAAAATCAGATTAAAATCCTGCGCGTCCATCCGCCACCTCACATGTGATGTCATTAAAGCCACTTGGTATTATCAAAACCCTACATTCAAAAAGCATTACGTTTTATACTGCATGTCATTGCTTGGTGGGTTGTTGTTTTTTGTTGTGGCTTTTGGTGGTTTTGGCTCGGTTCATAATTTGCTGTGGCTTCTGCCCACGTTGTTCATGAACAAATATGATGTAATGGAACTGAAAATGACATTCAGTTACATGAAAGAAGAATCTTTGTTGTGGCAACTCAGTTGGTACAGTGTTGTAGGGTTGGTTTCCTTTGTTTTGGTTGGTCTGGTTTCCATGAGTTGTTACATCGTTGTTACTTTTGTTTGGATGGATACGTATTCTTTCAATTCCTCGAACAATGGTCTTGACGAAAGAATACGAATGCACAATAAATCAAGAAGATTGGCGATTTACAGATGGACAAAAGATTCTCGAGTGACATCGGTGAATGGTCGTGGTATCGAAAGCGGTAGTCAAATTGAAGACGTGTGTTTCAATGTGCAAAACGATGTGGAACAAAATAATGTCCAAGTTGGGTACCATGATTTAGCGGGCTGCCAACCATGGGATAATTACGACACAACCGGATCAACAAACACTACCCCCGCCAACAATACCAATGGCAATCGATTTAACACAGAACTTCAGACCAGTGTACCGACAAAAGAACAACCAATGCCACCACGACCGATGAAAACACCTTCGTCCAAACCTTCGACCAGAAAAAAATTGAAACGTTTGCAAAACGAAGGAGATGGAGAAGCAGCACCACATCGAAGAAGGCTTGCCAATAATGTTGATTGGATGATACCAGGTGCTAAATGTTATGCTAAATCTAATTGGTTGTCGTGGAGCAATGATGTTCGTCAATTCAATGGCTCCGAAGCCAAACAAACCTTTACAATGATCAAACACAAGATACATACGTTTTCTTGGAAGACTGGTATTTGCTGGTCTCGGGACGATGAAAGTGGCACGAGGACGGAAGTGAATGGCAATGAATTGTCTCGATTGTGCCATGAAATTGCGGTAAATGTATTTGGTAAGAAGGTGGGCGTGAAAGTCAGCAAAGGAAGACAAGCAACCACCATGCGTCGTCAATTCCAAAGAATGGAAATTCATGCCAATCAATTGAAAGGAAAACAAGTAAGTTCAAGTGGGTGGGTCATTTTTTTTATATGTGTGTCGTATTTGCTGACTGTATTTTTAATTATTAATTATACCCAGATGTTGGAAGGATTTGCCGAAGCAGGTCGAGCCTATCGAATTCGTGGTTCTGACTATTACGATCACCACGAAGATGATATGTCTGACGATGAGTTGAATGATGACGAAGAGTCTGACGTAACATATCAAACACCAGACAAAGTGATACAACAAACAAAAGAAAAACATCGCCATTCGCATGGTATTGGATCCTGTTACAACAGGAACAATGTTCGACATGTTGTTGATTCAGACAGAGATGGCGGTGATACGGATGCCACCAATATTATTGTGACATACTACATGAACAACAGCAGTAAAGAACAGTTGGATCCCAATAAATCACACATTAAATTTACAACAAGAAAACACAATTCCAAGGAAAGCATTGTTCTTGACATTGAAATATGGGAACACGTGGAGTGGAGGGAGGAGGGGAGGGGGGGTGGAAAAGAAAAGAAAGAAGAAGAAGAAAGAGGAGGGGGAAAGGAAGAAGGAGAACAAAGAGAGGAAAAAGACGAGGAACGAAACAATGTTTCCAGTGACAAACAAATGTTAAGTCTACCGCTTCAAAAAGATTTAACTCGTCATATCGCATTGACGTGTTGGAAAACATTGTTCCCTCAAATAACTTCACAAATGAGTGACAACGGCAGTGGTGCCATTGAACAGGCGACCCTGTTGGATGCTTTTATAAAAGTAGGCAGCGACATGTACTTTCAAGATTGCAACCAACAACTGTCAAAGACAAAAACTTTGGAAGATCAATATCAAGTGTTGTTGATTGAAAGCAAAAAGTCTTTCAAGGGCCAGAAAAAGTTGACCCATCAAAGTTTGACTCAACAATATAGATCCGCGTTACATTTGTATTACAATTTAGGAAGAAGAAGATGGATTGAAAAAAAACCGGTCACAACAACAACACGTAAAAGTCACACGACTGGTTTCGTTTTTTCGCAAATAGAAGAATCACCACGGCTGCGTCGCCATCATCGATTGTTGGATTCCAATCCAACGGGTGGAGATGGGTGGACTACAAGAACACCATGCTGTTGGGGCCATACGTCGGATTTGATCAACGGTGACAAAATTCAAGTAAAACTTGTGGGGGGGGACAAGTACTACCACGAAGGCCAAATCAGTGGTGTCAAAAAGAGTGGCAATCCTACGTATACGGTTTTGTTTGAAGACGGCAAAGATCTTCAAAATGTCGGTCAGAATCAAATTCGTCAACCACCACCCATTGTACATTCGTCGCCGTACTGTCGTTATTTCTATGGTGAAATATTAAAAGTAAAGCAAGTACCTCCCACACTTACTCCAGGTACACCTGCGCCAACTATCCCAACACCAATTACACCAAGGCCCGGTACACCAACACTTGGTACACCGAAACCAGGTGCCTCTGAATGTTATTGTTTGGTTCGTTTCAACGATGGCATTTTGTCCGGGAACATTGCGTTTTGGGTTCATGCAAATTCTGTTCAGAAATTTAAGCAACACCATTGCCATTTTCGTTCCATTCAATACCGTCGTTTCTTTAACAGTAAAAAATGTGACCAAGAACATCGACATTGGTGTTATGGATCACCACCACCGTATGAATTGGGAGGGCCAAGAAAAAGTACCTACATTGAAAAATTAGAGAGTGGTGGTACAAAGTCTGGTTTACGAAAGTCATGGTTGTCAATGAAAGGAAAAGTATGGTACGGTGGATGTACACAATGCGGCCATTGCAAAGAATATTTTTGCCGCGGTCACATCCAATCACATCGTATGGAAAGCGACAAAGGATGCAATCATCCAAATACCATGTAGAAGCTGGGAGCTTGCTCAATTGGTGCATCTATATTTTACATGTGTTAGTGTTAGTTTTTAAACACACGTATGAGAAGGGAGACACATTATTCAACCTTTTACAGATTTACAGTTTGTTACACAAGTATAGTTATATACAAGGTTATAAATATTTATTTATAATAATACGATGGTACAGTTTGTAACAGTTTGTACAGGTAAATCGTAGAAGTTATTTACAGTTTACAGTTGACACAAAAAATATACATATATATAGAATATAGATAGATTTAAAAAGTCACAAGATTTATTTTTATTTATTTCTTGGTGACTACACTGGGTACTGGGGGTGTACACGTGTACTAGTATACCACTATGGTAGTTGTATACGTTGTACACGTGTTATACAGTACGTGTACACGTGTATACGTCGGGTACGTGTGTGTACACACACAATTTATATCATTAACTTTTACCATATTTCTTGCGGTACACAGGAAGTGGCAACGCACGCAACACTTTGATCCAAGGCTTTTCCACGACCAACATTTCTTGACTGCCCAACGACACCGCCCAATAAATGGGACGATAACGATCTATCATCCGAAAATTATTGGCCGGAATCAATTTCTTTTTATTCCCCTTTTTTTTGCGGTGCCCCGTTTTACTGCCACGTTGCCTTTCATCCACCGTACCCCCCGTGACATGATCCGACCTTAAAAACAAATCCGCGTCGACCGGTGGCAATGGCCGAGTAAAATTCACATCACATAAATAACCTGGACCGTAAATAATCATGCCACGCGTTGGCTTTTCATTGTTGTCATGAATGTGTACAACACCCGTCATACTATCATTTCTGCGCAACAACATGGTTGGCATGTGCCGACGAGTTGCAGTGACTAAATCGTCGCTTACAGGAGCAGTTGCACCAAGAGAATCGTCGTTGTTTTCTTGAAGCGGTTCCCACCATTTGGAAAACTAAAATGAACAACAAAATGAAAAACAAAAATGAAAGAAGAAGAAAAAGAAAAAGAGAGAGACAAAAGTCAGTTCACTTGGTTCACTCAGTGCACCCTTTGGCAACACAAAAACAAAACAAACTTCACAACGTACTTTTGACAAATCAACGTCCCAGACATGAAATGTATTGTCGTCACACAACATCACCAAGCTTTCCCCCGTGGGTGAAAAGGACAATGAAGTATGGTGCACACCTTGCAATGTAGGCAAAGCACGACACACCACTTCACCGCCATTGCCAATGCTCCACAAACGAACCGTTCCACCAATAGTGCCCCCCGCTACAAAGGTACCGTCTGGCGAGACCGCGATCGCGTCGTAAGGTGTAACATCATTGGAACCATGATCCACGGACAATTGCATCAACAAACGAGGAGGAATAATCAATGTAGTACTGCTGCCATCAGTGGCAGTACCCGTCGATGGAAGTTGAACAATGTGAACAATCGGCACAAGTTGTGTGCCACCACCTTTGAGTTTTTGCAATGTTTTGGATGCAATGGCAACAATGGTGGAAGCAGGAAAAAATTGAATGTAGTGGGCACCTCTACGAAAGACATTCAAAGCATCTTGAACCGCTTCGTCGTCGGAAGAATCGGGCATGCGACATGGTGTCACTTGCAACATTGGTTTTTGTTTTAATTTTTTTAATTTTTTTGACAAATGTTCATGAAGGGAATACAATGTGACTCGTGTAGTAAACGCAGCACACACGTAACCACCATTGGTTGAAATGTCAGAAGACACGATATGACGACCGTCCGATGTGGTGGATAAATCCATGTCTACTTCTAACACATGTCCTTCGGACATGTCGACGCATTGGCACGAGGAAGCAGTGGTGGTGGTAGAGAAATTGGCAGAAGAGGAGGACGAGGACGAGGAGGAAGAGGACGAGGAGGAAGTCGAGGAGGAAGACGAGGACGAAGAGGAAGTAGAAGGGGTGCGTTGACGTTTTTTTGGTTGCTCGTCATTTGGGTGCTCTTTTTGTGGTTCAATGTCTACCTTTTGACCCAACCGCCATATGCGAAGATTTGTATCGTGTTGTACCATGAGCAATCGTTTTTTTTTGGCCACACTAAACGTGGACGGGGGTGGCAACGACAAAGATTTTCCTGGTATTCTGATTTTTTCAAAATTTTTCACATCCAACCAACACAATTGTGTATCCACACCACCCGACAACACCATTTCTCGTTCGTTGTTGTGGTTGGTGTCCATTTTGCCATTGTTTCTACTGCCGCTACCACGCCCACCGACTGCTGCGGTGTGCACCACACCACACTCTAAGGCCCTGACATCGTGCGTGTGGGGACGATGTGAATACGCATACACCCATTCACCATCGGTTGGGTCGGTGGTGCCGTACTCTTTCAACGCGGAATGAGGACTGTTGCCACTGCTGCTCACATCGGCCATGTCTTGAACTCGTTGCAACATGACAATTTTATGGTCGAAACCCGAAGCAAACACGGTTCTTTCGTTTGCACTCACCGCCAATGTCGTCACGTCTGCTGTATGTTGACTGAAACTTTTCAATAAAGTTCCTTGACTGCCGTCCCACAATTGGACATGACCCAATGAATCGCCAGAAATGACAGTGTAATCTTGCAAACATTTCAAGCACCACACACACGTGGGTTCTCGGCCATAATTCTCTACGGTCACCCGAAACAACACATGGGATGTCGCACGGCTGTAACAACGAATCAAACCATCGGAAGATCCTGCATAAATGGTATCGCCATCTTGATGGCAAGCTACTGACAATTGACGTGCATCACCACGGGGTGTACTTTTGTTGTACGACAACATGTTGTCACCCACGTCAAACACACGGACCGTACCGTCTTCGCACGCCAAAGCAATGTAAGGTGCTTCGTCATCTCCTTTGTCTTCCTCTTCTTGGTCGGACTCTTCTGAATCGGAGGAAGAGGAAGAATCTGAATTGGACGAACCGGGGAAAGACTTTTCTCTGTCCGATCCTTCGTCGTCCTCGTCGTCCTCGTCGTCCTCGTCCTCGTCGTCCTCGTCGTTTTCCTCGGCATCGGAGTCCACCTGCATCCCATCCGTTGTTTTGTTCTGGTTGTTGGTTTTAGCAACCGTGGCTTTGTTGGTTTCGGGTACAACTCGATGCAAAGCCATGTCCCAAATAGTACCACCGTACGAATCCACCGAACGAACCACCGACATGGTTGTTCGATCTAACATGGTCAAAGTACCATCGGACAACGCGACCACCAAATATCGAAGACTCCACCACGCCAGTTTCACCACGTCCGTGCCTTTGCGCCCCGAAAAATGACATCGGCGTTTCCAACCAACATTGGAGGAAGCAACGTTGGTGGTCTGAGTCCATATTTCAACGCTGCCACCAGCACGACCAATGGCCAAATGAATGCCGTTGGAATGAAGTGCCATGGATTTGATTTCTTTGGGGGTCAGTTCTACGAACCGTGCACGGTGGACAAACACTGACAGGTCGTCGGTTTGGCCCGTGTGTGGGGCTGCGGTGGTGAGAGCGGTGGTGGTGGTGGTGGAACCGGTGGTCGTGGCGCTGTTGACGGGGTTTTTCCTTTTTTTGCCAGATTTGGTAGCTTTTTTTCTGGCATTCTTTTTGGTGGTAGATGAAGTTGGTGTGGAGTTCTTGGCATTCTTTTTCTTTGCCATTGTGGTGGAGTGGTGTGGGGTTGTATAAGAAATGATTCGGGGTGATTTGTTTACGGAACCACAACCAACGAAAAATATTTCGAGTGGCTTCGGGGCTAGCAGCAGTAAGCCCCCTTTAACCCCTGTTCGCTTGTTCTCGATGAATTTCGCTTCGCCGGACGCGGGCTTACTGGCGATTCTGCTCAAAAACAATCAATCCGCGGACCGTGCGAAATGTCCCATGACAAAACAGCAACTGGTTGCTCTGCCTGCCATTGAAGCCCCCGTGTTGACGGGCAGTGCTCCATCTTTGGTTTCCCGGCCATCGTCCAAAAGCAATTCTTCTACCAGCACCACCACCATGCCAGACGTCGCCACCATGACGAACGAGGACGACGCCGACGACGAACACCCCACGAGCATCATGGCATCGCCTCACTGCACTCTTCCTTGTTTGGACCTTCGCGATAAATTGCGTCCCTCTGTCGAATGGTACCCCCAATCTCCTTTCTCCGTCCTTGATGCCAATACGTCCACCGCCCACCTTGCACGATGGTGCGGCATCGCGCGCGACTGCACCCATGCCTACTTGCCGTTGCGGCGACGGGTGGCGTCCCTGCCCCATGCGCAGTGGTCCGACGCCTACCAGATCTCGCACGGCAACGTCACGTTGACCCGAGCAGCACACGATCGTTTGGGCATCAACAAAGTAGTCTTGCGTTTCTCCGACGACATCTTCACCACCGTCTACCAAACACCGGCGTGGGATGATTGGTACCCTCAAATCAAACCAATCTTGGCCCACTTGGGTTTAAAATCCTCTCAAATCGTGCGCATGATCTTGGCCAGAATACCACCCGGTTGCCACATCACCATGCACCACGATACAGGTCGATGGACTACTCAAACGCATCGCATGCACATACCCGTCGTGACCAATCCAAACGTGGTGTTTCGGGTGGGGCCAGGACCACACCACATGCAACGGTATGCGTTTCGAGCCGGCATTTGTTACGAATTGAACAATCGTGCCAAGCACGAAGTATTGAATGGGTCTGCCGAGGAATGGCGGGTCCATTTGATCTTTGATTGGATGGACCAACAGGATGCCGACGGTGGCGACGGTGGCGCGCCGTACGTGGAAGGAGGCCGTGTTGGTGGTCGCATGATGGGCAACAGCAGTCGGGAAGAACACGTGGTGGACGACGATTCGTCGGCCATGGACATTGACGACGATGTTGACGGCGACGTTGACGATTTCAGTGGGGTTTTGCAAAAAGTGCGTCTTGTGGTGGTGCCCTCGGACCATGCGTTTCAACAAACAAGACGATGTTTGTCCTTGGTGGGTCCAGGCGTTGCCAAAGTGGTGCCACCCGCGATGACGCAAGAAAAATTTGATCGATTGGAACAAGGTGCTTTGGCGTTGTGGAACACGTTGATGGGACTGACGCAGGGCCGAGCAGGGGTGTGTATGCATGTGTTCAATCGTTTGCGTGGGTATTCCAATGGTGAAGTGACCATGAGCAGTACCATTGACATGTTGCAAAAATATTGTGGCGGCAAGACTTCGAACAACACGACTGGGGTGGGCAAGGGTTGGTGGCGCGTCGCGACTGCGTTTGTGGAAGCATGCCCGGATTCCGAACGCTGTGGCACTTGGGCCACGTACCTTCAACAATTGTCTTCTTCCTCCTCCTCCTCGTCCTCCTCTTCCTCCTCCTCTTCCTCTTCTTCTTCTTCCTCCTCCTCCTCTTCCGTGTCGTCGTCGTCGTCGTTGCCGGCAGTTGTGCGGCAACGCCCCCTGCAAGGTTTTGTCATAGTGGGGTGCATGAAAAGTGGCACGACTTCGTTGTACGACCACATTGCCACGCATCCCTCGGTACGTCGTGGCCGTCAAAAAGAATTTCATTTTTTTGATTGGAGATGGGATCAAGTCAACGAAGCCTCCACTTCGATTGCTGCGTCGTCCACGGCGTTGGCCCTGCAAGTCAGGGAAGCCTTGCGCATACGGAACCAAGATGTGGCGGATCCCTTGTTGCAAACGTTTGGTCAATTTTTTGAACCAAGCATGAATGATTTGTAAGTAACAACAGGGTTCCTTGTGGTTCTTGTTGGCGTCGTGGCGTCGTGGCGTCGTGTGTCGTTGTGTGTTGTTTGTTTGTTGTTGTTTGATTTTGAGGGACTGACTGTTTTCTATTTGTCTTTGATATTGCAGATGCCAACAGGCACATTTGACCACCGGAGATGGTTCACCTTCCTATGTGATGGGGGGTCGAATGTTGGCGCAACGCATCAAACGGGTGTTGCCAAACGTTAAAATCATAATGATTATACGTAACCCCGTCAAACGTTCGATCTCCCAATACAACATGATTGCGGATCGGGCGGGTACACCGGGGCAATTGAAAAAACGTGGCAAATTGAATGGGAAATCTTTTGAAACAGTGGTGGACGAGGACATTGCGGCGATTCGTGCGTTGGTTGGGGGCGGTGGCGGTGGTTCAAAAATGTCGTCGTCCTCGTCGTCCTCGTCGTCGTCGTCGTCGTCCTCGTCCGCTGCCTCGCCCTCCCGTCCCTCGCTCTTGCCTTTTGATGTGCGTTTTGAAAGCGAGTATTTAAGGCATCTTCCGTATGGCCATGGTTGCCATTCGTTTGTGGGCCGTGGTTGTTATTCGACATTGATACGGTTGTGGGCAAGTGAATTTCGAGCCAGAGATGAATTGTTTGTGACTACGTTGGAGGCAATGAAAGGTGATACGCAAAAAGTATTGGACGAAGTGTTTGAATTTTTACAATTGGACTCGTATGTGTTGGAGAGCACCGTGGCTTCAAACACACGATCTTACAAGTCGGCCGATGTAGCAACGACGGGAGTGGTGGAGAGATTGACGGCGTTTTATGAACCATGGAATCGAGACTTGAATGAAGTGATGGTGGAGATGGGGTTTGATCCACCCAATTATTGAAAGGTCCTCGAGGTACAGGTACCAGTACACCAACGAGGTGTACTCTTACTCTTACATACATACATAAAATGATAATCTCATATAAATCATAATCATAAAAATGAACCGTACTTTGTTTTGTTTATTGTTTACGGTAGGTATATTACATGTGTGGCGATACCTGTACCGTGTACACACCATCGGTACTACATTTTTGTACACATACAAAAGTTGTACCTTGTTCATTGACGTGGATCGTAGTCAAAAGAAAGATCGTACCGTGGTGCATCGTCCCCTCCCTTCACTCCCTGGTGCTTGGTCATTTCTTGAAACATCTTTTGCACACCGTTCAACCACCAACAAATGTCATCGCGGTCGTCGTCGTCAATTCTCAATTCCTCGTTCGTGCACGAAAGAACACCGTTCTTCCATATTTTACTCAACAACTCACCAATCTCTTTCAAACACTTGACATCTTCACTGTCACCACCACCATCACTCTTCCCCACTCGGTCATAATTCTCGTACCAATTTCCATGCACCACGATCCCCGACGTCACACTGTAACACATCCACAACAAATGATGCCCAATGCCATTTAAAGTTTCTTTCGCTTGGTTGTATAGTTTTTGGCTAATGCGGCTTCTTTTTCTACCACCGTCGCTGCCACCGTCACTGCCACTGCTGTTACCACTACCCGCACTGCTTGCCACCACGCTTCGCAACACGTTGATCTTGTTCTGTACTGGACGTATCAGTTCAACCACCATGTCCAACATGGCGATGATATTGGGGTATTGGTGTTTGCATGCACCACGACCAAAGGAAAAGGAGGAGGAAGAGGAGGAAGAGGAGGAAGAGGAGGAAGAAGACAACACACTTTGTTTCACAAAACCAGGAACACACGATCCTATCACGTCCGCCACACCCGCAGGTTGCATCAGGTCTTTTGTCATTGGTCCAAAAATGCAATAATGCAAATCGTCACGGATGTCGTCGGCCAATATTTCTACTTCTTGGATGGGTTCCACCGGCGGTGGTTCTGTTTCGTCGTCGTCGTCTTCCCGGTGCATTTCATCGTCGCTGCTGTCCCATTCGTCGTATTTTTTGGTTTTCTTGGTGGCGGTCACATTGTTACTCAACGTACCAACCGCAGGACTGTCGCCGCCCAAAGCCACCACTCTTTGAGCCACCACCGAGTGTTGCAACGACTGTTCCACCACGTCCGGGTCTTCTTGGCACTTCATGGTGCATGGTGCGGCCTCTGGCTGCTGCTGCTGCTGCTGCTGCTGCTGCTGCTGCTGCTGCTGCTGCTGCTGCTGCTGCTGCTGCTGCTGCTGC
>Ga0115005_10004107_pt1 | contig 11615 bp, 7 predicted proteins | sample ArcOceMetagenome_FD_87163 | JGI IMG/M metagenome (GOLD analysis project Ga0115005, IMG submission 87163) | Marine eukaryotic phytoplankton communities from Arctic Ocean - Arctic Ocean - Greenland ARC118M Metagenome | ecosystem: Environmental > Aquatic > Marine > Oceanic | place: Arctic Ocean...
CCATTTCCATTTCCATTTCCATTTCCATTTCCATTGCCATTGCCGCTATTAGGATCAGTCACGCCTGTTGATGTTAATGCATGGTGCACTTGTACCACTCTTGGCGGCGTTGACATCGTCTGAGAATTTACAGACATGACACTTGGTGATTCAGGGACAGACCCACTGCTACTGTTTGATTTTTCCATGCAAGGAGGTTTACAAGCATAGATTAAAGATATCTATCACCAACGGGAGTTTGTGCGAACGCTTTTTGCTCGTATCGTGTAAGTATTTTACAAAAGTATTGATGACCAACTGTTCTGATAGGCAGGTGGCAGATGACAGATGAAGAAGGGTAGGTGCATTAGTACTCTGTATATTATATGTCAAACCACCACCATGGTCGATTGAAAGAAGGCGGGTTTTCTGACACTTTTGGACGTTTTTCTGCGGTTTCAAGAATATTTCGTATTTTTTAATTACTCATGAATGAATATAATTATACTGTTTGTACCGTGACTAATTATTAAATTCTTTGACTTGAGTCTTTTATACGAACGGATCATTGTCGAAGGAAGTCTGAAGTCACACACACTGGTCACGCTTTCAAATTACATTTTCAAATTACAGTAGATAGTAGTACGCACGCGTGTACAATACTACTTGTTATAGACTACCTGGTACGTGTATTACATTACAGTATTTTATATCTACCAGGTCCCGGTATCTTTAATCTACAGTACGAGTAGTCGCACTCTCTCAAATTCCAGGTGTCGAAGCATTCCATTGGAACAAGAAAAGATGCACTGCACGTTCAACGATTAGGAGTATTATACCGGTAGTAGCAGTATGTTTAAATACAGCTTTTATTTTTAAAAGTGATGGCGACTATTATGACTACAAAAAGCCCATCTTTAATCTCATTCAAAAAGGTTTTACACGATGATTTTGAATCTACGTGGTCTACACACCACCGCAACGGCAGTTTATTTTTTCAAAATTCCGGGCGCTTTTTATTATGCCTACGTGTATTGAACGTTCACCATCCATCAATGATTGTGATTATCCATCATTCACTAAATGGCTTTGGTGTCATATTCATACCTTTGCACACTACTACCTCCGCCTTTCAATTTCAAAATAGCAGTTTATAAAATGTCGCATCGTAGACCTTGCGTCCAAGGAATTATTCCCAAATATTCATCGTTGGCACCATTTGCATTGTCTCTTTTTCCAATAGAAGTATCCTTGCAATGGAAAGTACCAGTAGCTTTTGCATGCAATTCACGAGACGAAGGCAGATCGCTCAGAATATACCTTAGAAAGGAATTGCTAATGGAACCATGGATAAAGAATGAATACATTGATTCATGTTCCTGCGAAGATGCCTTTTCAGCTCCATCTTCGTTTGGATAATAGAGCATAAAGGACGATAATATTCCTATAGCATCGTCCATGTACACTTCTCCGTTGTGCTTTTGACTTGGATCAGAGGAGCTAAAGTTCACTTCGGATAGAGTAGACCCATTCAAGGTCCATAGTATGCATGTGCCTCTCTTGTCTCCTTCCAACTGTTTTTCAATCATTGCTTTAACCCCAGCAAAGAAAGAATGCGTCCCAATGTGTTGTTTGTAATTTCTAGTAAAAACTGCAATAGCGCTGCGAACGTGCTTGAGGAATTCCTGCGAATTCACAAGATGATTTCCCATGGTTTTCTCAAAATGATTTGCATTTGTGGAAGCAGAAACTAGTTGTGGGGTTTTGCGCTTGATAAGTTGGTCCAAATACGATCTTCTTTTAATCATTTGCATTTGATGAGCGTTGCGCCTTTCTTGATCGCGTATATTAGTATATTTAGCCAGTGCTTCATGTGTTGCCGTGACCGTGATCACACGTACTTCTTCCTTCGACTTCGGTTGTATTCTGGCATCGACATCACCATCACTAGCAAGCAATCCACAGGACAGCAAGTGATTAGAATGTCTTTGCGCGTCACTGCTGCCAAGAAATGCCTGGTATTCGGAAGTGATATCATCCTCGTGAACATTGATAAGTTGATGCTCGAGTGCATCTAGTACGACCTTTGAAGCTTGGAGTTCGGCCTGATCATCGTCTGACGTTGTTTCACAATCATGGATAGATAGACTTCTTTGATAGTAGAGTTTGCAATACTTGCCGAAGTTCTCCAGATGAATATCATTTTGAGGTTCAATGGGTGTGGACATGATTTATGATTTATGATAGCTTAGTTGTGTTAGTTATGTTGCACTTTCGTTGCAGAAGCCCTCTTGTGTCTTGTGTCTTGTGTCTTGTATTGGCTACTACTTTGAATTAGTTAGTAGTCATAAAAATACTGGTACGATCGGTATTATGATGTGGGATGTGGGATTGGGGGGTGGTCTTATTAGATTTTTGTGAGTTCCCACAATCCCTAGGCTATTACTAATAACCGTCATAACGTTAATCCATCGCCAATTGACTCTCAAGACTCCCCCACAAACACCCACCTCGCCTCTCGCCTCCTGCACACACACACATGACTTTCGATCTTCTCCACTCTATCTCAACTCTCAAATTTAGTTAATTCCTCGCCGCAATATCAGTTATTAAATACATAAATAAATCAACATGGCAGAACTGGAGGTAGATTTCGATCACAATGTCACTGACCTCTACAAATATATTTCAGAGTCAAAATGGGATTCTGCAATCAAAGCAGCCAAAGAATTCCCTGAACAAGCTCGTACATGGGTTGTCAGGTATCGTCCTGATAGCACTGATATTATGTGGAGATTCCTTCCAATCCATTCTGCGTCTGCAAAACAACCTTCTGAGAATGTTGTCAATTCGCTCATTAGTGCATACCGAAAGGGGGCCCAGTGTTGCGATGATCAGGGGATGCTTCCTCTTCACTATGCTACTGGAAACCAAGCTTCCATTGAAGTAATTCGTTTATTGCTCTTGGCCAACCCAGAAGGAACATCTATCCCTGATCCACATGGTATGTTACCTCTTCACTTTATGGCGCAGTGGGGACCTAGCTCTCTCCAAGCTCTTGATGCATTGTTGTTTGCCAATCGCGATTCTCTTCGGGGGAAAGATAATGAAGGGTATACTGCCCTCGATCTAGCCGTAAATGGAGAATATGATGGAAACGATGATGTTGCTCGCGCCATTAGAACATTTGAGAAAGAGAACCTTCACAGTAGTGGGTATGAAAAAGAAGTATCTGCATCTGCAGCGAAAAAAATGGTGACGTTGCCAAATGCTAGTGATGCAATGAAGCGTTTGCAGGAAGCAGCTGCTGAACAGGAGAAGGCCAGGAATGAGTACATGATGAGCATGAACTCTTCCGAGCATCATGCGCTTGATGATCGTGACGATGATCATTCTGTTCTTGGCGCCATGCCTAATATCACCAGAACATATTCTTCTTATCAGGATAACAATTGTAATGGGCTACCAACTACAGTTTTGAGGCAGACGAGTTCACTTGATGATTCCCAAATTTTTGTATCCATGCAAAGCAATAATGAAGCCAAGAGGATGGTATCAGATTTGAAGGCAGAGGTAGAAAGGCTTCGTGCTGAAGCCGCCATGGCTGAAAAAGATGCTGATAGGACTATTTCAGAGGAACGCAACAAGATGCAAGCTGCTCTTGACGAAATGAAGGCTCACCTTGAAAAATGCCAGGTAGACACTAAAGAATCCGTTCTTCAATTGGATGAAAAGGAACAGCATGGAAAATTTGTCGAATCTCGTCTGGAGGATAAGGAAAACGAGTTGAATGATGCAGTGAGCAGGAACGAGAAGTTGCGCAAGGAACTTGAAACGCTCAAGAAGGACGTGGTAACATGCAAGACGAAAACGTCCAAGCTTGATAGTCATTTGTCAACCTTATCAAGAACTATGGGAGGTATGGTTTCAGAGCAGGAGCAGATCATGAAAGCTTCCATTAAGCATGAACAGCACATGAAGAGGGTTGCATTGGAAAGACAGCAAAAGATGCAGGAGTTGATCGACCAGGAAGTTAACTTTGCAAGAATTTCACTTGAAAAACAAAAGCAGAATGAGCTCGGAAGTGAGGAAATGATCAATGAAGCTTTGGAAAATCAGAAGAATCTTATGATGGCTGTGCAATCAGTATTGAATGAACGAAGAAACGTGTAGAAGCGACGGGTGCAGCCGTGAATGCTTTCGTGTACCGGTAGGGGTTATATGAATAAAATAGTGTGTTTACCCAACTCAAATTCTGATCGAAGATATATTATAATATTGCGTATGGTTAGAAAGGTAAAGTACTGTAACTGGCACCATCAACAATTCAGCAACATGCTACTCCTGTAGGTCAATACTTGAATTGCTTATTGTTTATCAGAGCGAATTGAGGTATGCCATTGTCAGAGAAGGATGACATTCCTCGTAATTGCGCAACTTGACGTTTGGAAGCTGATGGAAGCTGATAACAGTGTTGAGTATGTGTGTGTTCAGTGTGTGTGTGTGTATATTGTACGTATCGTTTCCCAGAGCGAGGAGGAGCGCGAAATACTTTTTGAAATCGGCTCCAGTTTTGAATTTGTGCGTGAGCAGATTCCTTTCTTTTCTCCTTCCTTCTCTTTTTCTTTTGTACTGCGCTGGCAAATTTGAATTTCGGCCAAGTCCATTCTTTGTTTTCGGCCAAGACAAGTCCACGAATGCTTTGCTTGTGCAACATGATTATCACAAAACACATAATTTCAGCCGCTTGCACTTCCGCGACCCAACTCTGTAAACTGATTTGATTCCAGCACTCACTCCTTGACAACTAATATAGATAATGGAAGTAACATCAGATTTTCCCATGATTGCGCTAATTGGAGCTGGATGTGCAACCCTTTTGCTTGGCTCGGGGCTCACCTTCGTAATGATGAAGAAGCAAAAAGAACAATCCACAGCTTCCGACCAAGTGGAAGAAGTGCCTGAGGAAACATTGGATAAAACCGTGAGTACAGTACACTGCAGCGATCTGCACATAATACACTGATATCATACATTCTGTATTCTATGCGCCATTACCCATGTTCTTCTCTCCGGTTCAAGTCTTCTTTTTCTCAACTTTATTTTTCGTTTGCCAATTTCGCAGAAATTCCCCGGGGGTCATTTGAGCATTTATTATGGATCTCAAACTGGAACAGCTGAATCGTTCGCTCAAGACCTCGAACGTGAAGGAGAAGATCATGGTTTCAAGGTTCACGTTACCGACCTTGAAGAAACGGACCAGGACGTTACTGGTGAAATATTGAAGGAGCAAATGCGTGATGAGGATGGTAAAAATAGGGCCGTTTTCCTCATGTCCACTTATGGCGAGGGCGAGCCGACAGATAATGCGGCCGGGTTCACTAGGTACCTCAAGGAACGACTTGGGATTGACGGGGACGTTAATGGTACAGATGCTGCGGTTGCAGAGGAAAAGAAGGAAGACGATGACGGGATTGACACTGATATATCCACATTTGCAGGTCTTGACTATGCCGTGTTTGGGTTAGGGAACAAACAATACGAACATTTCAATGCAATGGGAAAACTTATTGATATGGCGGTAGAGAAATTGGGAGGGAAGCACATTGTACCGCTTGCCGTGGGTGATGATGACGATGATCTCGAGGGAGATTTTGAGAACTGGAAGGACAACAGCTTCTGGCCTGCAATGAAGAAGAAATATATCGGCGACAGCGCATTGGCCGATTCAAAGGATCTAAAAGGAAAGAAGCTACCCGAGTGTCAATTTAGTGTTGAATACTTGGCTGGACCTGCATCTCCCGACAAAATTCCTGTTGAGAATGTTCACTTGAGTTCCAAACACTACTTCTCCGCTGTCGACTGTCCCGTCACATTGAAGCGCGAATTGAGATCACCGGTAGATGAAGGGTCTACCCTTCACGTCGAAGTTGATATTTCCGAGGGAGGTGACGAAGTCAAATATCAGACTGCGGACAATCTTGGAATTCTTCCAGTCAACAGCAATGCCGACGTTGAGAATCTCGCTCGGGCACTCAAGTTCGACCTGAGTTCTTACTTTAGATTGAATGCCGCACCGGGATGTGAACACAAGCATGCTGCTCTGTTTCCGTCTCCATGTTCTGTTCACGAATGTCTTTCAAGATACTGCGATATTGCTGGTCCTCCCCGTCGTTCTGAGTTGAAGCTTCTAGCAGCGTACGCCAAAAATCCCATTTGCAAGAAAGCCCTCATGAGACTGGCCTCCAAAGAAGGAAAGGCAGAATATAGAGAAAAAATCCTTGATGCCAAGATGGGAATTGTCGACATTGTCTCCAAGCTTTGTCCATCCGTTGAAATGCCCCTTGAGCACTTCATAGCTGTATGCCCTCGTCTCCAACCACGATACTATACTATTTCTTCATCGTCAACTGTACACCCCAAATCTATCCACGCGACCGTGGCCATTCTCGCTGAAAAGAGGCAAGACGGATCTGCTTTCAAGGGCGTATGTTCCAATTACCTTGCAGATATGATTACGAATGGAAAAGTCCGTGTATTTGTCCGCGATTCTACCTTTAGGCTTCCTAATGATGTGGCCAAGCCCATCATTATGGTTGGACCCGGCACTGGAATTGCGCCCATGCGTGCTTTGCTTCAGGAACGTTCCCATCAAAAGTTGAACCAAAAACTGTCTGTTGGAAGTAATGTTCTCTACTTTGGATGCAAGCAGAGGGATCTCGATTTCATTTACTCTGACGAGCTCAATTCATTTGAAAAGGAGGGAACCCTTACCAAAATGCATCTTGCATTTAGCCGTGAACAAGATGAGAAAATTTACGTACAGCATTTGCTAGCGAAGAACGCGTCTGATACCTGGAAGTTGATTGACGACGAGGGCGCTTACATTTATGTGTGTGGTGGAGTCAAGATGGGACAGGACGTTGCTGTGGCTTTGAGGAAGATCATTGAACAGTTTGGCAACCGCACCTCTACCGATGCGAAGAAATACCTTGATAATATGGCATCCAACGGCCGCTTCGTCCAGGAGCTATGGGCTTAGACCTGCTTTTGCATTGCTCTGTCGCTGTTCCTCTTTTCTTGACTATATGTAATTATTTTATCGGTACGATATTCAATAATAGTGCATAAAAATAGACACACACATCATATCTAAAATAAATAAATAAATTTGGTACCAGTACATTGCCCAACAACACCTTTTCAACATATGTTACACTGCGCAACTGGGTCGGCCTTCCACCCATCCAAACGTAACATTTGATCTCTCTCTATCTTTTCATACTTCCATCTGGGAGTCGGCTGCGAGCCCACCTAGCTTGGACAGTATTATACTCACCCACGCAGGTGAATTAATTCTGCATAATTAGAACCCTGTTAGAGGGCGTGTGGGACTTCTCCCATAAATCCTTTTAGACGATACTTTGCCTTTCTCTCTCAACGGGTTTTTACTGTATTTAAAAGTTATTGTAATCTTTGAGTTATTATTATGTATTTTTTTAAACAGCCGAAAATAATGTTCCCTCCTCCTTGTTATTCCCTTGGCACCCTTAATGAATTGTGTCATTGTTGCGATCTGTGTAATTCATCGCATCAGCAATGCTTCAAATTCCCATTCGTCACATTACACATGTATGTCAATCAACAACACGACATGCAGCCTTGCTATGGCCCTGCGGCACCCCCGTTCTCTCTGGCCCATTGGAGGCAGGACAGATGGTCATTATGGGTAGCAGCAGCAATACAAGCATCCCTGTCCCAGTCGCAGCCGTTCTCTCTTGCCCATTGGAGGCAGGAGAGATGACCATTTTGAGCGGCCTCCATACAAGTTTTCTCGTCCCAGTCACATCCATTCTCTCTCACCCACTAGAGGCAGGAGAGATTGCCATTTTCAGCAGCATATTTACAAGTCCAATAGTCCCAGTCGCAGACGTTCTCTCTCGCCCATTGGAGACAGGAGAGATGGCCATTTAGAGCAGCACCATTGCAAGTATCACGATCCCCGTCGCAGCCATTCTGTCTCGCCCATTGGAGGATGGAGAGATGGCCATTTTGAGCAGCCACCCGACAAGTCTGCTCATCCCAGTCACAGCCGTTCTCTCGGAACCATTGCAAAGCTTGAAGTTGGCCACCTTGCGTAGCAGCCTCACAAGTCCACCTGTTCCAGTCGCAGCCGTTATCTCTCGACCTGTCAAAATCGATTTGGTACAGTATTCCTGTCGAAATCAATTTACCATGATCATCTCAGTCGTATGATATAATTCAAATAGATTGTGATAGAGATCGTGGATCCGTCTAGCATTGGCTTTCTTGATACCAGGCATAATTCCGGTTACATATTGAGGAATAACCTTTCCCAATATGAAGTTCATGTGCCCAGATCAAGAACGAGTCGTAATTTCTTTCGACATTTTCATCTGCCAAAGAAAACGTTTTGTTTATCTTGAATACGGGAGATGATTTTCTTGGTGTAAGAAATTTAATTAGTTTGTCATAGTACACCTAGCTAACTTCTTGTGAAGCAACTAGGAGGTGGGTACTAAAGGGAAAGGTTCTCTCCAACAACAACATAGACTACCTATCAACGTTGAATTATGATATGCCATATTCTTGTTTATCATTTTGAATTTACCAGTCTAAAGATCCAGGGGCACGCGTCTGACCAAATGACATCTCGTCGTCATCAGGGTAATTCGGATTGCCTCCTGCAGGAGCATCTTCGGGATTCCAATTGCTATCCAAGCCGAGATCCTTCAATCTTCTTTCCTGATAATATTCCTTCAAGTCAAGGGCTTCCTTCTCCCTACTAACAAATTCCAACGTCCTTGAAAGTGCCCTTTTTTCTGATGCCCTCACAACAGCACAAAGAGAAGCTGGTGAGTTTTCGTTTTCGTCATTGTCTGCGGTGCTCTCAACCTCAACCTCAACATCTTCCATTCCTCTCAACCCCTTGTTACAAGCATCGATAACTGCCTCCAAAACAACCCTTTCATTAGGCTCGCTGACAGGAAACGCCATGAATTCCCAAACCTCCTTACGAAAGATACTCTCGAGGAGAAATGCATCCTTTGAATTCAATTTGAGCAACCTCAAGAACTGGATCATTGCAGGATCAGGTTCACCATCACGCCCAACTTCACTGACAACGTCAAAACTTTGGATCGGTTCCATGGGAGCATTATCATAAGTCTCAAATTCTAATATGTCAAGTTTATCATCGTAGAATCTATCCTCTTGATCAATTGCAAAAGTGATTTCTGCCACACTAGTCTTTAAACTTCTAGCGGCTTTAGATACGAACCCGTGTTCCAACAAGTATTCCGCAGCACTTTTCGGTCCGTAGGAAACAAGAACTTCTTGCCCTTTTTCAAAAATTCTTCCTGCCGCTGTCTTCATGACAATACCTTTGGTAGTTCCGAATGTCCCCATGTACCCCCCACGAACCTCTTCTACTCCAATATCATCATGATTCGCCATATCCATGACGGGAACGAGTTGAGACGATCCATCCACAAAAACGCTTCGAGAAGCAGCAATGGCCATTGCCCATGTAAACCCCTGCGCATTGAAACAGGGACAAAATTCTCCATTGAGCTCTACAGTTTCTGGAAATTTATCACGATTGGTGGAGAAAATCTTTTCGTCGAGCCATGAAAAGTCATCCTCGATATCATCCAATAATTTATAAATATTTTTGGTGGATGACGACTGAAGTACTTCCTGATCATTTTCACTCCACAAGTAGGGATGAAGATTATTTGAAACCATTTCATGGTGAGAAGGCAGTGCTGCAATCCATGCCTGGATGAGAGCTGCTGCTTCTGGTTTTCGAATGGGTTTGGGGATCCCAGCTTGTGTTTGTCCAGTTCCAGTTCCAGCGGTTGCGGTTTTGGCAAGTTCATTCAAGAGCAAGAGTGCCAAGAATCCATTATCTCCCGTCCATCCATCATATTTAGCTGGTAGGATATCTTTAAAGACTGTTTTGCGTGCGAGTTCTGGTGTGAATACTATTTGTTCATCGTAGGGAATGGCCATTGCCAAGTCTCCCTTTTTCAATTTGTTGGTTGCAATCAGTCCTAACCTGTTACTACCACTGTTAGTACTAGTACTAAGGCTAACTTCGACCTTGCAGGTTTTGATGAATTCAGGTTGGCATTTCAGAATTGCATCATTGAGGTTTCTGGCAATGGTCGGAAGATCTTCTTCCTTTGCCATCTGGAGGGACCATGATGATGACGATGATGATGACGATGAGGTTGACACTGCCACTTGTGCAAATCCGAAAGCTGATGTGAAACTGGTGCAGTGGAACACCCAGAGTAGAAATGAAATAGACTTGGCAGTGCTTACTAATCGTGTCATCATGATGCTTTTGTTATTTGTTATTTGTTACTGTACTTGTTGGTGTCACAAATATTGAACTTGTAGTTGTAGTGCATTCAGTAATGTATTTAACTAGTACATATAGTATGGTACATGAATATACTTGTAGTGCATTATTCAACGACATCATGGATCATGGAACTGCAACAGAGTGGTCTTCTACGGTGGTGGTGCGTGGAAAACGCTTCAAAGATTTTCTCTCTCTTTGGGTTCATGACCTGTAGCATACTATTCATCTGGATCGTACCGTATCAAAATTGGCCTTACTTTCGCTTGAGAGCAACAAGAAGTAAGGAAGCATGAAAACTCAAACACAAACACACAACCTCCAAAGTAATTAATCACAAACTACTGTACTTTGCACTTTCCTTATATTACATAATAATATAATGTCCTCCCTATCAGAATTAGTGCGTGATCTACGAGGTGCTTTAAATGTGGCAATCGATCTTGAAACAAATTTCAAAGAAGACGATGAATTCATCAATGATATTAAAACAGTTCTCAAGATTGCAAAGATCGGGTTCACCGATGCTACTGGTGGTGCTCTTCATAGACTACATGAAACGAAACCAAGCATCAATACTGTCAAGAAATTGATCGAAAGTATTCCCGATGCCCTATCCTTCAAAAATGAAAAAGATCAGCTACCAATTCAATCAGCGGTTTGGCATTCTAATGCTGTCAAATATGTTCCCGTTCTTGCCAAGGAAGGAATCAGAAATGAAGTCGGTGGAAGAGGAATGCGCGGCGGATTATTGGTTCCAGATCCAGAAGATGATGATGACTGGAACACTCTTCAAAATATTGTGGACATCTTTAATGTCGAAGATCCAATCACTTGTGATACTGCTTATCTCGATGTATTGAAAGAACTCAGGAAATATAATCTTTTATTCAAAAAGGACATCAAGGAACACGACCTCTTGTATTGGTCATGCCATCCATTATCAATGATGAGGTTTGAATATCTTGCTGAATTGGATCCTGATTGTTTGATGACTGGCACCTATCAAGATTTACCACTCAGTCATGCCATCATTGAAAGCTCGGAAGGTATCACACAATTCAACTCGTTCCTGACGACTGCCCTCAAGCATCATCCACAACATCTAGGATTGCTCTTCCAAAAGGACAGCAGTGGAAAGACGACAGATGAAAGAGCCACCGAGAAACTTGGAAAAGATGAAACAATCAATATCATTAAGCAATGCATTCCCACAGACACTACTATACCAATCCTACACCATGTC
>Ga0115005_10004111_pt1 | contig 11610 bp, 3 predicted proteins | sample ArcOceMetagenome_FD_87163 | JGI IMG/M metagenome (GOLD analysis project Ga0115005, IMG submission 87163) | Marine eukaryotic phytoplankton communities from Arctic Ocean - Arctic Ocean - Greenland ARC118M Metagenome | ecosystem: Environmental > Aquatic > Marine > Oceanic | place: Arctic Ocean...
AGAAACCGCACTTGCCGATGCCACCGTACAAACCGTGTTAGGCCAACAGCAATTGAAAGAAGCCACGCATCAAAAATCCATTGCCAATTCGACGGCGGAATTGATGAACATGGCCACGCGGCTCACGTACAAAGTAAAAGCCAGTTCTCTTCTTCGTTCCAAAGCAGCCAGTTTGTTGTTGCATGAATTGCCGGCGGCGCGAAGTGTGTTGACGGCCGCGCAAATACAACTGCGTCTGGTTCATCGTCAAAGAAACCCCAGTCCATATGCTCAATTGAAAGAAGTCACAGAAACAGTGGCGCAACTTCGTCTTGATCTTGGACGTGCCGAAGACGATGAAACATTTGCGCATTGGTTAAATCGAGGCCACACACGTTCAAACCATTCGTCGCCGGCAATGATTCGGGCTCAACTCAATACGGCAGAAACAAAAAGAAAAGAACTTGCAGCATCCGCCTCTTCTACTGCATCCGGTACCGGTGCGTCGGCAGCAGATTCCGAAGTTGAAATGAGTTACAGAATTGCCAAACAAAAAGTGAACAGTGCTACCACAGTTGTACAACACGTGGAAGAAACAGTGCGTGGGTTGTTAAAACATGCACAATCGTTGGAGCAAGAACTTGTTGCAAGCATATTCCCCGATTCGCTCAAAGAGGGTGAAATGCCACCTTCCGATCCATTGTTTGCTTCTTTTCAACAAGTGTTTCTTGATGATCTTGATGATGATTATGAAGAAACAATGAATGCATCGCATGTCAGAATTGGCCACGACAATCGTCTGTCGGAATGGCAACAATTCTTGGCGTCGCTCAATGACCGTAAATCCCTTGCCATTTCATCACAATTGCGGGCAGAAATGGAAGCAACACGTGCAAAGGAATCTGCGGTTGCCAATACGGCCGCGGCCCATCAAGCCTTGTTAGATGCTCAACAATTACAAGTTGTTCGCGACCAATTGTTTGCAACAGCTCTTCCAAATTCCTTGGCCCAAAGAGCACGTGCAAGACAGGAGCTTGAAACGGAAACCAAACAACGTGACAGTGCATTGCATCTCATGCGAGCAACAACAGCCGCGGAGGAAAAAGAATTAACCCCAAGCAACCAAAACAGTTCATCTCCTCGCTCGTCCGGTGCATCTCATTCCTCTCGTCCACTTGCGTTTGAAACAAAATTAGCAGATATAGTTTCGCAAGTCATTTTGAAATCGGGGTCACTGGGTGATCAAGTCGTTGAAGCACTGTTGAGAAAAGCCAGTGTTGAATTTCGGGTGGCCAAAGCTGTGCGCCGGGCTGCTGGCCACACTGGTACAAGTGCAACCGATTCACAAATTCATATGGATGAAATTGTTGGTGGCATCAAAGGGTGGCAGACGAGTAATTTTACCCAACGACAATGGGCCAAAACATTGCACCAAGATGAAAGAAACATTCGTCTTGCGTTGTACAAAATGTTACGAACACTGCAACGTGGAAACGTTGTCATTTTGAACGCCGCCAAAGTATGTGCGGAAGTGGATATCATCCACTCCGACATTATGAATCCAGGTTACGGCCATTTGAAAGTTACAATGAATGGTTCACATGTTTCAAGTAATGCTGCCACGATTGCTAAATTACGCCAGGAGATTAAAGCCGCTGATGCACATGTGAAAGCATTGCAAATTAAATTAGACCACGCACGTTTAGCACAAGCCAATCCATTGTTTTTTCCTTCGGTGGAAGATGGTGGGTGGCAAGCTGCTTGGCACACCGAAACTGTCAGTGGTATTGAAAAAGAATTGGAAAGGGCCAAAGAAGTGGTCATAACATTACGTATCCAACTTGAAGAAGCTTTAAACAAACACGTGGAACATGCCGAATCAATTATTGTTGCAGCCGAATCAATGTACAATACCACAACACCAAAAAGTACTGAATACCAAACAAAAATGAACGAATGCCGGGCATTGATCGCACGACTTCCTAAAAATGGTGTTGGTCTACCCCCGATCATCAAAGCCGAAGCCGCTACACGTCGCATTGAATTGCGCAATGCTTACTTGGTGTGGGTCCGTCATTTAATGGAAAAAGAAAAGGATGACATTGTCAAAGAGACCAAAACCGTTGTGGACAGAGAAATTGATCTTTACAACAACAATACCAACGCCAACAATGGATGGAACAATGGCAACAGTCAAAACATGGCGGCCAGTTCCGCGCACGCCAAACAGATGTCATCGCATTTGATTCAGAAGATGATCAAAGCGGTACACGATGCAGCACCGTGTGACATGAATGCCTCCGATATTGCACCGAATCACAAGAACATCGAACAAATTTTAAATCTTCCTGGATTTGTGAAATTTTCATTGGACGGTGCACCAACGGGTACTGATTTTGATATGGACAGTGAAATCGCATTGCTTCACAGTGAAGATTCGGAAATTGCTCGAAATGGGGTTTCGTCTTTGAAAGAACGTTTGCCCAGAGCGGATGAAAAAGTGATGTGGGAAAAATACGCACATGGCAGTGTTCCACTCGATGGTATGGTCAAAGGGGCGTTGGACCGCGGTCGATCTTTTGTACGATCGAGTACTGTGTACCGGGCCGATGTTGCAGCACGGTCTCAGTTGGCGTCCGATTTGATGACTCGTTTGAAAACTTCTAACGTTGAAGTTGATTCTCTTGACAAAGCTGCATCACTTTGGAAAAATTTAACCCAAGCAGAACAAGAATTAAAAGCAGCACGCGACGAAGAAGAACAACAAACAGTACAGACCACGTCTGCAAATGCAAAAGATTTGTCAAACCTATTAAAACGATTAGAAGTCACGGTGTTGAGTGTTGATTCCGACGACGAACAACTCAAACACAGTGCTGCTTTGCGAATGAAAAATGGTATCATTATTGAATTTGATGACATTGATGCATATGCTAGTACAACGGACAACAAAGTGGTCTTTGATACATTAAAAAACCTGTTGGCCAAACAATTTGGATGGTCTGTACCAGCTTCATGGATTACGACTTCAACTGTTTTAAGTACTGACAATGGTGCTTTGTCCGCAACCATTCGCATTGACGTGCCTAATTTGTCCACCGCTCGACGTGTTGCCTCCTCTCTTCGTTCTGTCATTGGAACAGGTCAAATCATGTCTAAAAATATTGATTTAGGAAGTAAAAACGCATCGTCTCCAACCACAAAGATGACTGTACGTTGGTCTGATGTCGCGATTGATGGCATTGAAATTGGTACTGTTCCAATGGTAAACAATGGACCAGATTTTGCTACGTATTTGACTCCGTTGCCAACTGCTCCCATCAATGCGACGGCGTCAGGTATCAAAGAATCGGCCAACGACGATTGGTATTTGGATTTAAAGAATAACAATGGTAATTCGCCTTCCAAAAATTCCATTTTATTGGCCACTGTATGGGAAGGACCACAAAAAGCAGCGACTTATTTTGATACCTATGTTGCACCAGTGGACAGTGCCGAACGCGGTGCAAAACAAGCCCACAACGAACAAATTCTTGCACAAAAACATCTAGTGGCATCCGAATTGGACTTGAAAGCATTGAATCTTCGTGAAGAAGCTATTAATCAATTGTTGCAAGCAGTAGGGACACTTTCACTAGATGGTGAAAGTACGGCAGTCGATGAACACGTGCTCCGTCTTCATTCGGTGTTGACATTGAGTAACAGACATGGAAAAGCCAGTATTAAATATGCCCGTGCAACTTTAACGAACATTGTACACGAAAATCTTCAAAATGTTCAACAATCGACAATGGAGGCAAAAAAAACTGTCGAACGTGTCATAAAAGTACTTGCAACACGCGCTGGTACTAATCCAATTGATGCCACCATTTACAATGCAAAAGATCAAACTGCAAATGATCAAGAAAAGGACGTGCAACTAGCAACTATTTTGAAACACGACAAATTATATCATCAACTCAACGAGGCCAGTAAAATGCTAGAATCAATGTTGGAGAGCGATGAATTCAATCATTTCCCTAAATTAACGGACGACGACGACGATGCTAACATGATGATGCAAAATAGCTTTTTGCAAGTGGATGAAGCATGGAAGATGCCAAAAATCTTTCAGAAACCCAAACAAATTGTGCAAAAAATCTTTCAGAAACCCAAACAAATTGTGCAAAAAATGAAAAATGTAATCAAGGTTGTAGTACAGAAACCCAAACAAATTGTACAAAAAACCATAGCAAAGGTACAAGAAAAGAAACACAGTGACAAAGGTTACGCTTACGTTGGTTGTTACCAGGACGAGGGTGACAGAGCTATGGAAAGGGTGGGTGGAGATGTTCATTCGTTGAATGATTGCTCAAGCAACTGCCGTGGCAAAAATTTCAAGTTCATGGGTATTCAACATAACGAATGCTACTGTGCCAACAATGCCAAAGATGGTCACTGGAGATACGAAAGATATGGAAAAAGAGATAGTGGTGATTGCAACCGTCAAGTTGATGGTGGCCAAAGTGGTGGCGATTGGAGAAACGCAGTGTATTTTGCTGAACGCGGCCAAGTTAATATGGAATCAAAATTAATCAAAAAATATGTTGGTTGTTTCAAGGATCAAGAAGACCGTGCAATGGAAAGAAGAGGAGATGCCCAAGATCGAAATTTAGAACAATGTGCTAAGAGGTGCATCGATGAAAAATTTAAATTTATGGGAATGCAACATTCCGAATGTTACTGTTCACAACATCCTAATAAATATGCACGATACGGTCAAGTAAGTCGATCTATTTTCACTTCCTCCCTGCAAGATAAATGCTGACAGGACCTTTGACTTTGTTTTTCCCACCCCTCCCCTTTATTATCAGATGTGGGATGCTGACTGTAAGAACGAGGCTAAAAAGAACGGAAACGAAGCACGGGGCAGTGCTGGTGGTGATTGGCGTCTCTCGGTTTATGAACTTTCAAAACCAAAACCCAAGAATGTTCCAATTGTGAAGATGGAAAAGAAATTGAAGGACAAAAACAAAAAGGAAGGAACCGTGGTTGAAAATATGAAAGATAACATTCATACAAAAACTCAAGACAACTTGAACAAGATTGAAGACACAATTGTCAAACCAATCATGAAACGAAGAATTATGGACAAAAAACCAACCAAAAACGCAGACACCCATCCTCTGATCACAGATATGGGTAACCAGATTAAGCAAACGATGATGAAATTAAAAGACGGCGAGGAAGAAGTGTCAAACAAATTGTTGGCTCAAGCCACAAACATCAAAACATTTCAAGAAGAAAAAGATGAAGTAGAACATGTGAAAAAAGAAAAAGAATCGAAAGAAAATTTAAAAAATATTGGACAGGAATTGCTGGATGAAAAAAGAAATGCTGAAAGAAATGCCAAACTTCTTCAAGCACTTCGGCTCAAACACAACAGAACGGTTCAAGAATACCAACGCAATTTAACACATCAAATGCAAATGTATCATAACTTATCAGTCGCTGTCAATCTGACCACAAATGTCACATTGGCAGCCAAATTTTTACCAAAAAATGTTACTCATAAATTGACAAATCGATCGCAATGTGCTGCCCCTTGCCCGTGCGACGATCTTGGGTTCTCTTTGTGTGAATGTTGTGGTACCACATTTCCCACTGTTGCTGAAAACAAACAGAAAGCAAAAGATGCTGAACATTTAGTAACAACAACTTCAGAAGGTTTACGTTTGTTGAAACATAAATCAAAAAAACTTGAATTGCAATGCAAAAACGAAAAGGTTGCCGTGAATGATGCTCAACAACACAATGATATGTTAACTGCAGCATTGAAGGAAGCTGTCAAATCATTGGAGGAATATCGTGGTTTGGCCCAAACCAGTGTGGGAGCAGCAAGAAAACACGAATTGGAAATGTACATTCAGTCTTCTGAACTTCAAGTCCAACGTGTTGCAGTCAGTGTAAACAATACAATGAAAAAAGTCAATGCAGCCACCAGCATCGCTGGTGTTGCGTGTGCCAAATGGAAAGAAGCACACGCATTGTTTGTACGTAACGTTAAAGCTGCTCGTGCAGCAAAAGTAAATGAAGTGCGTGCAAAATTGCAAGATAAAATGGACGATGCCAAAAAACACATTGCTCATCAAAGAGAAGTGAATCACATGACAAATATGATTGTACATACGTTCAATACGACACTGCTTCCCTGGTTGAAAGAAATGACCTTGACCATTGAAACTGAAGTCATTGATGGATCTGTACCTGCTTCGATCTTTGGTCTTGTTGAAACAGCGAAAACTATTCAACAAAATTACAGGAATGTTAAGAAACTATTGCTCGATGATGTTGTTGTGCCATTGCCAGAAAGAAATGTATCGGTCTTGGAATTGCTGTTGGAACGATCGCGCTCGTGTACGGACGAGGTTCGTCAAAATATTGAAGCCATCAACCAAGCCATTCTTCAGACCGGTGACAATCAAGACAATCGAGAGAAACGTCTTGATTTAATTCGCCTTGATCGTGTCTTGCAAGGCAAAAATGGACATTCACTCGTTAGCATTGCACAAAACATGACTGATGCGGGGAATCGTTATCGTCTAGGAAGAGTTCAATTTGGTGAATTGGAAAAAATAACGGAATTAAAACGTTTGCCATTTGTACTGAAACAAAAGAAAGTGGATGCTCTTGAAGCTGCTCAAAATGCTACCGATGCCGCCAATGCCGCCGCCGCCGCCGCCAATGCTGCTGCTGACCCGGTTGCTGTTGTTGCTGTTGTTGATGATATTGCAAATGTTACTAAACCATCAACCATTGTCTTAAAATTAAATATGCCGGATATTGATTCCAAATCATTTGAACAGGATGCTAGCATTGAAGAAATTGACGCCATGGTACTTGATGAAGCCATCTTGAGTAAAAAACGATTGTCATCCAGTAATGTTACAGCTTTGTTGAATACCACGATTGCCAATGGTACCGTTGCTGTACACAGCAACAGCAGTCAAACAACCAATGTTACCAATGTTACAAAAATTGAAACCGAAGAAGAGAAAATTATGTATGCAACACCACCGTTGTTGATTGGTGAAACGTGGTCAAAATTACGTCAAAACGGTCAAGTCAATACTGGATTGTTGAAAGGTGCTGTTGATAACGTTAAAATGATGTTGCGTTCTTCACAAAAAGAACTTGATACTGCCGTCAATGATTATTGTGGTGCATTGAACCGTCATGTTATGCTTGATTTAGAAAACAAATTTGTTACAGAACAATTGGAAAACGGTGCTGCTTTCTCACGTTCTACCAACAAGTCTGTCCCTGTGTTGCATTCTAAACCATTAAGTGCATTGCATCAAATTGTGGATGATATCTTAATGGACAGTCGAAACGGATCCAAATCCGTCAAACCATTGAAACCGTTGCAAACAGAATTAAGTGGAAATGTCTCCAACCATTTTTACATGTTGGTACCAACTGCAAATGGGTCGAAAAAAGAACCATTGACTAAAAAAGGACAATCCATTGTAACAGCAACTACTACCAACGCCAAGAAAACAGCCGAAAGTTATGTTGCTGAATATTATTCACAAATTCGTAGTTTAGAACAAAAAACTTTAAAATTGATGACCGCCAAAGAAAATGCATACGAAACATATGCCGAAGAATTGTTGTTGCAGCATATGACTCTGCATGGTAGTTCTTCGATGGTTGACAAAGACCCAGTCTCGTCCGCCCAATCCAAAGCTTCCAAAGCTACCGACGACGTGGCAACGGCATTGGCCCAACAAATGGAAGTAAAAATCGCGGATCGTGGTGACAAATTGAAAATAAAAACCACCAACCAAGCGTACACGCAAGCCGTACAACACGCCAGTCGAATGGAAGAAATTGTAATTGCTGCCAAACAAAAGGCACGGCATGACATGACTCTTGGTGTTAGAAATACAATTTTTACCTGTGCGGCCAAAACACAAAGCCGTTTTACACACATCATTCATCAACGCGTTGCCCTGGCTCATGCCCGTGCGGTTGAAAAGGCACGTTTGGCCAGAGCAGCTCGTGTGCATGCTTTTGCCCCTGTTGTGCCTGTCAATTCTACCAAAAACATCACCAAGAATGTAACTGTACCAAGACTTGAAAGCGAACGTCAAACATTGGTACGTCTGTTAAAAGAAGCAATGAACGATGTAGTCAATGCAAGAACTACAAACGCCAGAAACGAAGCATCGGCACGTGCCGACGACTTGCGAATTCGATTGGAAGAATTGGACGAATTGGTTGTGGCACGTGACGCCGTGGCCAATGGAACCGAACGCAGGGCTTCTGCGGGAACTTCGGGCAATCAAACAACGATCGAACATGCTGATACGGGTGTGAATGATGCATTGCATAATTTATCAATCGTTTTAGCTCGCCAATATGCAAGAAGACACCCAAAGCCAAAAATTCGTAAAAACCATACAGATCCTACGATTTTGTTTATGAACAAATGCATGGGCAACGACACACACATTAGATTGAACAATGCTACACAGCAAGTGTTTGATGTGCCCACGACGCAATCGATCCATGAACTTGTTGTTGCTAAAAATGCTGTGAGAACAAAAAAACGTGTGTGCCGATTGAAATATCAAATCAAAAATGCTATGACAATCTTGAAAAAAACAACCGACAAAGATGATCGAACAGATATCAAATCGGAAATCAAATCATTGGCTCACAAAATTGCAATGTTAACGAATGCCGACCAACAGAAAGCCAAACAAATATTGTAAGTGTCATAAAATATTTGAAATTTTCTTGTGTCGAATATTATTATATTGTTGATTGATTGGATTCCCGGATATCATTCTCACTATTTTTTCTTCTTTCCGCTTAACCACAGACATGGTCCTGTTGTGAGCAATGTTACCAATACTAGTACTAGTACTAGTAATGTAACCAAACCTATTAGAAAAGTCAAAGTGATCAAGAAAAAAGCACCCATTGTGTTCAATCATAGTGGTACGGTTGTCGATATAATTGATGACACTCAAGCTGTTTTGGAAGAGGAAAGAATAATAGTAAAAAAAGTCATGGAAATCAAACAAAGATTACATAAAATGAATGCCCATGGCCACAATAATACTATACCTGACGTCAAAATGATGCATTCAATGGTTGACGTGAGTAAACAAGCAGATGCCAGTCTTCACAGAGTTGAAAATTTATTAGAACAACAAAAACATGCATTGGAAACAACACCCCCGTCTGAGGTTGAAAAAATTGCCGTATTAGAAAAAGCGATTGCCAGCAGTATCATTGAAGTAAAAAGAGCTAAAACCAGCAGTACTTTGATTGCTCGATATGTGCAAGATTCCGCACAAGCTGCAGTTCTTCAAGCAAAGGTTGAAGTGGAAAATGCTGTGATGGAAACAAAAAGATTGCAACTGGGTGTCGGTGAAACTAAACTTAAACTGTAAAAGATACCTATCTGTAAAAACAAAATGTACGATTATTTATTTTTATTACTGCAGCACACAACCACACCCGCCCTGCACGGGTGCCATCGGTTGTTTGTCTTGTTCCGCTTTCAATTCCAGACGAATCTGTTCCAATTCCTTTTCGTAATCTTTTCGCAATTCATCCTCTTTTTTTTTGGCAATTTTTAATTTTTGTTCCGAGTCCTCTAATCTTTTTTTAGTCATTGCTACTTCTTGTTCTTGGCCCGACAATTTGATGGCCAACATACTGGTCTGCGCTTCGTTGCTGCCCCCCTCCTTTCTGGTCTCTTCCAATTCTTCTCTCAATACTTCTTCCGATGCGACTGCCGTTGATAATTTTTGTTCGGCCTCCCGTGCTCTTTTCAAAACAAGTCGTATTTCAGTGTCTTTCTTTTCTTGCTCCCAAGCCAACACGGCAGAATAAGCAGTGAACGAAGCGGCAGTAGATTTGTCTTGCCATATCTTGTCTCTTTTTGGTCCCACTGCTGTTTGAAAATAATTCTCTTGCAATTGTTCAAATTTATTACGAACGGCTTGAACATTGTTCAACATGGTTTCTTCCGTGGCCTCGCTTGAATTGGGAAGACATTGCAGGATATGGGTCGAATGAAGTGTTTCAAACAAATCGGTGCACATTTGCAACGAAGCACTTTCGTTTGCACGGCACGCGTCGCTGTAAAACTCTTGCAGTTTTTGTTTCAACTTGGGCAAAAACAAATCGGCCGCATCGCCAACAGCACCAGCCAGAAACTCGTTTTTAATGTCTTGTTTGATTTTTTGATGTTGGTCGTTCAACGCATCGGCATCCATGGGGAGTTGTTTCAAATCTGCACCCGTCACCGCTGCCAATTGTTGTTGGTATTCTTGCACGGCACGTTTCATGGCTGCTTTCGTTTCGGTTTTGGCGACATGATCCCATGCCGTAGTAATGGTTGGCACACCATCCGAATTCATTGCGTCGACATACGTTCTTGCCAATGTTGAAAACATGGACCCAGACATGGGTTTGTTTTGTAAAGTCTTGGCCGTCAATTGACCCAACACACGGCTCCGCATTTTTTCAATTTGTGTGCGAAATTCTGGGCGCAAAGATTCGTACGGTTCGTCGTCGATCTGTTGAAGTTTTGTTTCGTCGTCCAAGGGTCTTACAATGGTGGCACAATCGCGCCTGGTAAAATAATTGGTTAAACTTTTACGAATGCGATTCTTTTCCAACACATCACTGCTGAAACCACTTTGTTGTTTCAAACAATTGTCCAAGTAATCTTGTTCCGTGATGTCGTTGTAATCTTCGTCCACCAGTTCAAGTGCAAAGTCACGAATGACCCACATAAAGGAAGGGAAAAAACTGGACAGAGTGGTTGAACTTGTGGCCGCCGCAACTTTTTCGTTGTTGGTTTTGGCCGCACCACCCTCTTGGCCCTCGCCGCCCTGAGTGGCACGAACTTGCACGTGTTGCGATAAATTTGCGACAAAGGACAGGTTGGAAATGGCACTTTCATCAATGGAACCTAAACTGTTGTAGATCAAAGTGGAACACAGCAACACGGCCAAAGAAAATATTCGTGTGTCGTAGTCGGAAGAAGATTTGGTACCACCAATGCCTTCCGTGTCCAACACCAAGAGTTGAAGTTTTTCACCTCTGTCGTTCGTAAAGGGAACGGGTTCACTCCACATCCATATGCCTTTGGTACACGCGTTGACGGTGGGCCCCACTGTAAAGCCGTGCTGATTCCCCACCATACGATTTACCAAGAAAGATTTCCCAGTGCGATACAACCCCACGACGGCGACGACCGCGATTGGGCCATCAAATTTACGCAACGCGGCGACCGCTTCGTCGGGGACGGAAAATTTGCCGTCCGGGGAGGCAATGCAGAGAGGGAGTGGGACGCCCGTCGTTGCCGTCGTTGCCATCTTGAAATCCACAAGGGGAAGATTCGGGGGCAAGAAGGTCGAGAGAGGTTCGGGAGCAAACCTCAGGCAAAGTCTTGAGTGCGCTTCCCTCCCCCTCAATTCGGTAAGGCAGCGCAGAACAGGAGCAAACCGCACGAGCGTAAAGGAACCGATATGACGTCACGAAACTCCTTGGCAGTCCGACGAATTTATGCGGACATGAAAGAACTACGAACGGATCCGTCCGACCAGTACTCCGCCGAGCCAC
>Ga0115005_10004112_pt1 | contig 11608 bp, 14 predicted proteins | sample ArcOceMetagenome_FD_87163 | JGI IMG/M metagenome (GOLD analysis project Ga0115005, IMG submission 87163) | Marine eukaryotic phytoplankton communities from Arctic Ocean - Arctic Ocean - Greenland ARC118M Metagenome | ecosystem: Environmental > Aquatic > Marine > Oceanic | place: Arctic Ocean...
AATCACAGGGATACTGATTCTCCACACCACTTCTCCTTCTACTATCCAAAAACCATGATGGCTCCTGTCATCCTCAGTGCTGGTATGAAGGATGGCGCTGATGGAGAAGGTGATTGCCTTGGAACTTGTAGGATCTGTCATCTTCAAGGTTTGAGTACTACATGATGTTAGCTTCAACGATGATGGGATACTCCTGTAATGAGTGAGGCAGTAGGCAGTGCCACTGTCTGCATATGAGAGAAAGGACACAGACATGGTACCATCAGCAAGTGCATTGCCATCAAGATGAGTACCTCTGAAAAATGCTTCCGGACCAGAGAGGTGGCAGTGACAACATAACGGAGGTAGACAGGATCCGTTGCAGATGGTTCTTGATTTGGGACAAGATATCCTGCCGGATGGAGGTTACCTGAGAGATATGAAGGAGACCAATGTGTGGATACTGATGAAAACATTGTGGATATAATTGTGTGCAGGGAGATTGTGGATGTAGCATCATTGGCTTTAACCTCATCCTTGCTTCTTGTCTTGTTATTGTGTTCAAGATGGACAGTGAAAACAAAACCTATGATCACAATAGGTTGTTCAGGATGATTTCCCAAATGTACCCGGAAACCGAGGAGGGATGTTGAAAAGTGAAAGGACAATGGAGGAAGGAGAGAGAAGTTGTAGAGAACATTAAAGGAGAAGAAAAGGGCTGCCTTTGTAGAAAGCAAGGAACTTATTGTTAAGAAATAATGGTCAAAATGATCTTTCAAACGAGAAATGAGCTTTTCGGATGAGATTTAAAAAAACCGAAGACTGCAGAAGGGAAAGTCTATGGAGATGAGTGGTTCTCCATGGCATTGGATTTGAAAATGTTTGGATGGACTGGTGGGCCATCAGGATTCTCAAGACTCTTGTTTTGATAGGACACTTACAGACGGCTATAACGGCAGTTCAGGGTATCCCATACAGTTAATCTTGCATGCCTCTGCGCAGAAGGAAATAAGACAGGTAAAATAGAAATATACACTATGGCGATGAAAGACGGTTTTTCCATCTCCACATAAGCAGGTGTAACAAGTGAAAGTGCGAGACAATTGGTATATTAAGTAAGTTGATTATGTGTCTATCTATTCATCATCATCATTGGCTCTCCTCGCTTATCTATTTCGTGAGCTAAATCTATCATAAACATCCAACCGTTAGTTCTAACGGTTGGAAATCTTCCTTACCTTGCAACAGGGCGATCATGAACGGTCCCAGCTCTTTGAATGCTACAGGTCCGTAGGCTGTGTACCGGTAGAACCGTACTAGGTAAAATAGCCTGTTCTCAATCAGCCATTCATTTGGCTTTTTAAGCAAAACGATGTCTAGTTTTTGTTGTTGTGATGAAGCATGGCAAATACATACAATTCAACCCAATGGACTCTTCCGGTGGCTCTAGGATCTCCAATCAACTACATAGGGAAACACTTTTTTGGGGATAGCTTCATGTCTCGCATTTCCTGCAGTTACAGATATGATGGACAATTTCCGTGCTTTACTGAATTTTTATAGAGACACAGTTTGAACATCTTGGTTCTACGGTGTAAAGTTACCAAAGGGTAACAAACATAGTCTTGCTTTTGCTCTAGGACTGGCATCACCAGAAGATGTCTTGTAGATCCTACAACACTTCAGTTTATCAAATACAAATACAAATGGAGTCAGGACCCTAGTAAAACAGGTGGAGAAATGGACATGTGGGAATCAACGCAAATGGTTCCCAACCCCAACATATGTCAATCTATGTAACTCATCATGCTGTGGTCCAGATAGTAAGAAGGTGAAAGAGATTTTCATTCATTTTGGGGAAGTAAATGTTGACAAAGAAAGTAGTGTTCCGCAGCCAAGAGATCAAAGAATGGTGGATGTGGCACCGGTAGAATCTCTAAAAGTTGTAGATGCAAGGTGCTTACGGCATCTTCAATACGTGTTACGGAAGAGCGTAGCGACTCATAAATCTAGGGCATCATCTAATACTAGTCATCCACATAGGAAAGCAAATCAGTCAGCAGCAAAAGTAGTTACACCTGCTCACAATAATGGTTACCCCCCCTCTTGTTCCGTAGTGCCCTCTCCAGAGTGGAAGGAAAAGAAGCTGCATTGATTCAACATGCTTTAATTTCAATGTCAAATACTATTGCACTTGGACAGAATTACAAATTGGTGGAGAGTTATGACAGGATAGGTGTGCTGGAGGAGGAAACAGCAGAACTGCTTCAAGATTTAAGTCACAACGAGTCAGTGAAGAAGTTACCTACATTGGTTCTTCTAAATATACCTCTTGTTCCTCTATTGCTCAAGAAACGAATGGGTGAAGTCTATAAACTAGCTCATATTTAAGATGACCAGGGAATGGTTTCTAGTTTTTTTATAGTGCTGGCAGATATGAGTATGTCGTCCGGAGTCAGCAATCATTCAGAGTCAACTGTAAACAGAAGGTTGCAAACCTCCCAAAGTCACTAGTATTGCGATCATCTCAAAGTAACAATCCAAAGAAAATCCAATCAGAGCGAAACAGGATTGAAAGGAAGGAGGCACTGTTGGAAATATGGACAAATGCGATACCGTTAAAATACAGGAAGGGAAAAATAGAGAAGAAGACATATTCAATATGCAGAAATAATGAGTGGTCCACGGCGTTCTACTGATCAGCCATGAAGAAGAATGAAAGGACGAGATGAACTACTCAATAGGAGAGTTCATTCTTTTGGAACAATCCAGCAGAAAGTTTAGTTAAAGATTAAATTAATCCAGCCAATACCGAAGACTACCATATCACAACATTCTAGGATAAGGTTCTAGAAGATACGGCTGCCATCAATATTTCAACATTGTTCCAAAAGAAAAGGATTAAACAAGTATCAAGAAATTTTATGAATAAATGCGATCTCACCGAGCTAACCTTAAAAGTACAAAAGATTAACCTCAAACAACAGAAGTTGAATACGGAATATCAACAAGTCCTTGATAAGATAAGAGATCTGAACGAGCCAAGAACAGCATCCTGACCTTAAGTAAAGTTACCATCCAGGTTGGCAACGAAGTAAGGATACTGAACTCTGGCAAGAATAAGGAACGCATCGGAAAAGTCACGCATCGGAAAACTAGTCATGGTATCAGTGCCCAGCAGAAAGAAGATTATCAGGAAGGTAGAAAACCTAGAGAAACTGATTTAGGATGACTGCAGAAACAGTCCCCCCTCCCACTAGCGGCGACAGCGCCGAGGCACCCACACCTACCTCTAACAGGCTCAGGAACTACAACAGAAACAGAAACAGAAACAGAAACAGAAACAGAAACAGAAACAGAAACAGAAACAGAAACAGGAACAACAACAACAGAGCACTTTCCACCTTCACCGGTGAAGTCCCGACAGTAGGGGCTGTACTCAGCACTACCTCGGAGCAAAGAAACATGAAGGACCATCCATTTCAAGGCCTTTCAAGACAAGATCACGCAATATGTGCTAAGGGATTTTGATAACCCCCGAGACATAGTCATCGTCATTAGGGACCTTGAGGAACCAGTTACAGAGTTACTGAAGATAAATCCATCAAAGTTGACTACAGAAGAAGTCACAGGCGTCATTTTGGTGGCAATGAAGACAGAAGAGGGAAAGGATTATGTGAAGCGTAGTCATACTCTACAGAATAACCTCCCTAAACTGTATGGGCTCATGTGGGGGCAGTGTACCCCTGGACTACAGAGTGAACTACAAGGAGATCTGTCATACAAGGAGAAGTCAAAGGATTATGACTGTCTCTGATTAGCAGAAACCCTGAAATTGAACTCTTCAGGCATCGCTCACACTTCAAATCACTTCTATTCAGCCTTCCATGCTTTGAAAGGAGTTTTCTCTTTGCGTCAGGGTGCAAACAAATCAATGGATGTATTTTACAAGCGTTTTGAATCCACCATCGCTACCACCACCCTTGCAGGCTGCAACACTGTTGTACATGATGGTCTAGTGAAATATGCAGACAGTGCGACTGATGCCTAGGACAGATTTGCTGCAATGCTGTGTCTTATAGAGACTACTGACCCTGCCCATTTTAGACAACTTTGGAGTGAACTGCAAAATGATACTTTGCTCAGTGGTGAAGCTGCCGACAAGTACCCAAAGACAGTAGCCAAAGCAAACAACACTTTGTGCAAATACAAGAAAACCGTCTTCGAACACCGGAGACTGCACCTGAAATCAAGTTGACGTCAGTTTCACCCAGACCCAGCAGCGACCTGCTCCAACCGGACCACCTGTTGCTGGTATAGACGGAATCTGTCATGATGCAGTTACTTGTTACAATTGCAACCATTTTGGTCACAACGGCGTTACCAGGAATACAATCAGGTCGGAACAATCAAGTTATTCCCTTTTGAAGTCTTTTATAATCCAGCGTCAATTGCAAACATCCTTGCCCTTGCAGAAGTTGCACATTATTTTCGCGTAACAATGGACACCGGACAGGGACATTCAATGACCATACATTTTGGACACGACCAGGAAATGAAATTCAAACAGCGCCGAGAAGGGCTTTACTTCTTTGATACGTCAGCAAGTAACAAAAATAACCATCTTGTTAATGCTTACTCGTTCCTCAGTACTGTCAAGAAGAACAAAGAATATTTTCACTGAACTGAAATCAAAGGAGCTGATACTGCACGAGATATACAAGGACAACTCGCATGGCCGTCAGACCAGAAATATAAAAAGATTGTAAAAGGAAACCAGCTCATGCCATTTACGGACCAGCTCTCCCTCTTCTAGAAGGAAAAACAACACAGAACACATCCGTCAAATTGAGAGGGTACCGTTACCACTACCCATTGCAGATACATACAAAAACGTCACAATCCTAATGGATTATTTCTTTGTGAACGGAAGACCTTTTTCATCACAAGATCCGAGAAGATCGATTTCTATTCGGTTCAAGCTTGTATTGGACAAGGAAAAGTTGAACTAAAGAAGGGCCTAGACATTGTCAAACACATATACAACGCTAGAGGTTTTGACCTCACTTTATATGGCGGAGACAATGAGTTTGAAAAAGTCAGATCCCACCTACTACCAGCAACACTAAGCATGTGTGCTGCTAAAGAACATGTTGGTGGAATTGAAAGACCCATACACACAGTAAAAGAATGCATCCAATGCAGTTGCCATGCCACTCCTTACAAGCGATACACGAAACTAATGGTTAAGGCTATTGTCCAAGACACAATACACTGGCTAAATGTTTTCCATCCAATACCGGTATTTCTGACACTCTCTCTCAGCAGCCATCGTCAGAGGCATCCCCAGCCCAGACTACAATGCCATCAAGATCACTTTTGGTTCCTATGCACAGGTGCATGTTGGTACTGACAACACAACCAAGAGCAGATCCGTCAGAGCCATTGCATTAAGGGCTGCAAACGAATGTGGAGGATATTATTTCATGTCTCTACTTACAGGAAAGCAATTACATGCATACAGCTGGACTGAACTACCTATTGACGATTACGTCATCAATAGAGTCGAGACTATGGCCAAGGATGAGAAACAACCAGTCATGACAAATGGATATCCCATTTTTGAATGAGCACCAGGAGTCCCAATCCTCGATGCAGACGAGGACGAAGATGAAGTAGCGGAAGCAATGGAAGGCATCATCTATGATAGCGATACTGATTCTGAACATGACTGTGATGACAAAGTTTCTGATGATAATGGCGATTCCTCTGACAACAGTGACTCTGATGACAAAGATGATTCTGATGATGGCGAGTCAGATGTCACTTCAATCAAAGACAAAGGTGCCACACAGCTGGAGGATGACAGTGATGAAAACAAGAAAGATGGTCATGATGGTCAGGATGGTAAGTCCAGTGATGATGGTGATTACATTCCTGGTATACCCAACACTAACGACGATGTTGATCCTAGTGAAGTCCCTAAAACCGAGGAGTGCAGTGAAACGCAACGCCCACGTCGTGCAAACGCTAGGAAAAGAGTCAACAGAATCAACATGCATTTTAAAGGTAAAAGTTATGATAAGAGAGTACAATTCACAAGTACAAAAGGGAAGAAAATGAGTGAAACAGAGTAGAAGGAAATGGAATGGAGTCATGACTGTTTTCAGATCACAACGAATGTGATGTTCACGCAGATGTCTGCAATGAAGGGAATTAAAATGTTCAAGGAGCGCAATGTTGCAGCTATGCTCAAGGAGTATACACAGTTTGACAATATGAATGCTGTCGGATCACTGGACAAAAGAGAAGAGCCCTTGGAGCAGTGAACCTGATCAAGGAGAAGCGAAACAGGATAATTAAGGGACATACGTGTGCTGATGGAAGCCCACAACGCGGATACATTCCACTCGAGGAGGCACCATCAGCAACAATATTTTTGGATGTCCTACTGGTAAGCCTCGTCATTGATGCACTAGAAGGTAGGGACATAGCTATTTTTGACGTTCCAGGAGTGTATTTGTGGGCAGACATACCAGAAGAGAAAGAAGCAATATTAAAGTTAAAAGGAAACTTTGTTGACATCATGTGTGATGTCAACCCTGAACACATTCCAAATGTCTGTTATGAGAATAGAAAGAAGGTACTGTACCTACAAATCCTTAAAGCCTTGTATAGATGCATTGAGTCTGCTCTGCTATGGTACGATCTTTTTGCCAACACTTTGAAGGACATGGGTTTCAAAGTAAACCCATATGACAAGTGTGTTGCAAACAAAATGATACATGGTAAACAATGTACCATCTGCTGGTAGGTAGATGAACACAATGATAATTGACGACATCAGCGAACATTTTGGCAAACTCGTTGTGACAAGAGGAAAGAAACACACATTCCTAGGCATGGACCTAGAGATGCTTGACGAACTTAGATTTGCAATTGGAATGAAGAGCTATCTCGAGGAAGCCATCGAGCTGTTCGGCGAGGACGTGAGTAAGAAGGTATCTTCCATAGCAACAAACCAGACATGAAGAGTCACACAGGTCGCACAATGTCTTTCGGATGGGGACTTGTACATTGTAGATATGGCAAACAGAAACTGAATACCAAGAGCTCAACCAAGTTGGAAGTGGTAGGTACCAGCAACTACATGCCCTGCAATGTTTACCTCAAGAACTTCGTCGAGGCCCAGGGGCAAGTGCTAAAAAAAATGTCATATACCAAGGCAATCAAAGCGCCATGAAGATGGAGAAGAACGGCTGGAACTCTTGCACCGGGAACTCAAGACATATACACATCAGATATTTCTTTGTGAAGGACCGCCACAATAAGAAAGAGTTCACGATTGGGTACTGCCCGACCGGACGTATACTAGCTGATTACTTCACCAAGCCTTTACAGGGCAGACTTTTCCACATCTTTAGAGAGGTAATTATGGGGTGGAAACATATCAGCACATTAGATGAACTGGCACCGCATCCATCCAAGGAGAGTGTTGGAAATATGGATGAATGTGATACCGTTAAAATACAGGAAGGGAAAAATAGAGAAGAAGACATATGCAGAAATAGTGAGTGGTATACGGCGTTCCACCTATCAGCCATGATGATGAATGAAAGGACGAGATGAACTACTCAATAGGAGAGTTCATTCTTTTGGAACAATCCAGCAGTCCAGCCAATACCAAAGACTACCATATCACAACATTCTAGGATAAGTTTCTAGAAGATATGGCTGCTATCGATATTTCAACAGGCACATACAGCTACGAGGCAAGCTATGAAAGCAGAAGTTATGGGGGTGTGATATCAACTTTGATATTGAACTTTGATATCGAAGTTCTGTCAAGAATTGATGGGGTGTCGTGCTTGACAACAACTGTTTTCGGTGATTTTGATTGGATGTTGAAGGGGGAATCTAAATTAGTTGATGGGATTTTTAATTATTTAGCTTGTTAGGATCTGCTACGGGGGACCGTCCATGGATCTGATTTACCTGTAATCAAGTAGCCGTGCTTATGTGGAGAGCTATGAAAAAAAATCTGTTGTCATCATAGTGTACATTTCTATTTACCTGTCTTTAATTGACTGCGACATACTCGGTATTTGTTTGCTACCGACAATAATAGAATGCAAGGACACATTTTGCTCTAGTCCACCTCTACCTACCTATATATATTTATAAAAGCAAAAATGTGTCTTTGCATTCACTTTTATCATAGAGAAAGATCAGGATGTTCTCTGGGAGTAGATTGGGGGTTTTCAACTAAAAGGCCTGTTCTCCTATCTTCAATAGTAGCTTCCGTTCACACTTACTGTATAATTTTACTGAATTTCTTTATTACAAATTCCAGATCAGCTGATTTTCTACACCCCACGAATGAAATTTATCATTCATCTCCACCGTGCTTTTCTACTAGTAGATTTAAATTTGAATCGATTCGATTTGTTTTGAAATAATTAACCAGTAGAAAAGCACGGTGGAGATGAATGATAATTTTCATTCGTGGGGTGTAAAAAGCAGCTGATCTGGAATTTGTAGTATATTTGGAAAGATGGGAACAATTGTAACGAATTGCAACACTGTGATACTGCTTTATGCAATCAGCAGCATTGATATTGACATGCCTCTCAACAGGCAGGCAGCACTACTTGTTGCACAAACAGCTTGGAATGCTGCCATCAACTGTGCACCATAATATGAACATGATGCATCCCTTCATCGAAAGGTGCCACAGCCAAGTTCTAGATGTGGCTTCTTCCAAAATCCTTTAGAAAAGGAATTCTGGTTGATGGTCATCGGTAAACTGGAACCAGGGGTGAATAGGATATTCTGTTCTATCCATTTACATTCAAGATACTTTTTGGCAGCAATGAATTGAATCACATTTGGCAGAACAAGATTCCAAAGATCAACCCATTGGCTTTTCTTTGTCATATGCTTAGCATGATATTTGGTGCTCATGATTAAGTTTTGATTGTTTGACTTCAATAATAATACTACGTAATACTACTACTTGAGTTTGAGATGTGGTGCATGTGTGAGATGAATGAACTAATGCTAATTTTAATCTTGATACTTGGGTTGGAGATTCAAGATGTGGTGGGGTGTGTAATGCATGAATAATTTCTTATTTTTTCATTTATCAGAATCATGTTAGGAGGCTGTTACATGTATTTTGTATTGTTGTAGATAGGTGCTCTCGCAGATTGTGCATATGAAACCTGATACCAAAATTGAGATGCATAATAAATGTGAATCTTTGATTATAACTCTTAATAGCTTCGATGGTCTAGTTGGTTATGACGCGGCCTTCACACGGCTGAGGTCGCGGGTTCAACTCCCGCTTGAAGTAGAAAATTCCTTTTTATCTCACCAGGCCAGGAGTATGTCCTACGCCGGCTGGACTTCACCAACTCTTCACCACCATATTTTTTGTATTTTCCTCAGAGGAATTTCTGTTCATCTACTAAAAAAAATGTCAAAAGGCCCGTAAGATCTGCACTTTGTGCTTGAAAAAAATCGATGTCTTTCAGCTTTATGTTCACACAGCATTTCAATTGGTACAACGTCAAACTACTCTTGCTGGCAGAGGGCCGATGTTTCCTAGTGATTTTCCCTGATATTTGTACTACACCCTTGCAAACACTTCTCTTATCTCAACAAGATAGTACCCTGGAGTATTTCCAGCAGCAATCTGAACATTGATTTTCAAATTCAGAGGAATATCATCCCAGCTTCGAGTCTCAGTAACAACAATTCCAGTAGCTCCACCACACCCATGGGTGTAGATATTAGATGTACTACCCAGATACGGGGCGACATCAATGTTCAATCAAGTATGGCATTTTTATCAGTTTAGTGTATGCACGATACAAATGATGGGCTGCATCTTTTGCAGCATACTTTTGAAGGCACAACGGAAGTTGAGGCTGTTTCCAATTTTCAAGGTGGCAATCCTTTGAGACTTTTACATTGAACAATGAATAGTAAACAACATCTTATCCCTTTCCTGCAAGGCACACATACTACTTGTGACTTTGCCATACACTCCAAATTCAATGATTTCTCCTCAGCATTCATATTCAATTTGAAATCCTTGTTCAGCTTTGCTACATCACAAAACATGAGCTCCAGCAAACCGGGTTCCTCTAGGATGCTTGAGAATATCCTCAACAGACGGAGGCAAGTCTCAAAGGTGTGTAACACCATGGTATGATATCACCTTCACATCATTACCATCTTCATGTGCAATTCGAATCAAACTTGTTCTCTCACCAAGTCCAACCACTCTACCTTTGGCAATTGGAACAAACCCCTCAAGGTCTAATCTCAAAACCAAAGTGCTCCCTTCCTATTTGTCGTCGAGATGGAGCAAACCAATCAAAGCAGTAGCATTCATCTCTATTGCATCATTTGTACAAAGATAAGATGCATTATTTTGAAACATGCAGCAGAAACATCATCTCCACAGCATCTGCAGATGTGCTGCCTTCTTCGTCACCTTCCAAATTTGAGTTTTCTGCAGTTAGAGCATTTAATGGATATTTGGTCTCCCTCAGAGAAGGAAGAACATCAAATATCCATGCTGACAAAGCTGGGTCCAGGAATACTGTAGACTCTACCCAATGGTCCTCTAGACCAATCATATTCGACCGCGCACTAAAAACTGACAAAAAGCAAAAAAAGAAAGAACTCCTCTCTTCTACTCAACCCTCATGCAAAAGTAAGCTCAATGGGTATATCTCCTTGATAGTATTCAGCGCTTCAGACGTCTTGGAAAACATGACGAAGAATTCATGGAATGCAAACACCAAAATGGATGTTTAAATGATCAGAGATCATCCAATATAAAGGATTACAGCGAGAAGGCGAAGCTCCATTCTAATTGGGATAGATCAGGAGCATGTCCAGACGAATCGGATGCCGGGGAGGGATATGAGCAGAAAAGAAGAAAACGCAAAGCTGATGATAATAGAACTCTTAAGGTGGAAGAAGATAAAGTAGAACGCCTGGAAGTTAAGAAACTCAAGAGAGAAAGGGCCAAAATCGAGCGTGGAGTTGAATAGTGTTCCTTGAAAACGGCAGTTATTTAGTTGTTAGTAACCATTTTTCATGTATATCCATTCTATGGCTGCTGCCTTCAAGTTTTTTGTGATTATCGCAGATTTTCTTCTACGGTTGACACCATTGGTTAGCTAATTAACACTACATGACACATATAGTATGTATTGTTGCATAAGTACACATGTCATAAATGAATAAATTAGTTCAGTGCGCACTTGGGTTTGCCATACAAATTTGTGATTTTGCACCATGCTTTTATGGAATGCTCGTTCATCACTCACCATCCACATTGAGGACCAGGGTCGCTTCTACGTAAAATGGCGTTACTGGTACCAGTAATTTTGGATTCTTCCGGCTCCTGTTACTATGCAGTGATTTTACCATCTTTTACGGGGGGGGGTTCTACTTCCGTTACCGATACCCGCCACCCACATGCAGTCCACATATATCCATACAGTACCATCCATCATCCATCATCCATCATCCATCATCCATCATCCATCATCCATCATCCATCATCCATCATCCATCATCCATCATCCATCATCCATCATCCATCATC
>Ga0115005_10004115_pt1 | contig 11605 bp, 6 predicted proteins | sample ArcOceMetagenome_FD_87163 | JGI IMG/M metagenome (GOLD analysis project Ga0115005, IMG submission 87163) | Marine eukaryotic phytoplankton communities from Arctic Ocean - Arctic Ocean - Greenland ARC118M Metagenome | ecosystem: Environmental > Aquatic > Marine > Oceanic | place: Arctic Ocean...
ATGATGTCGGTGTCATACAGCTTAGACGTGGGCAGAATGACGTTGCACGCAACTGTTTCCTGGAGGCCGAACGAGTCTGGAAAACACACGGAGGAAATCCAGAGTACCTTGGAGAGACCTTGGTTAATTTAGGTGAAATCTATCATACAGATCGGAAGTATGGTGAAGCAATCAACAACTTCAATGAAGCACTAATTATTTTTGAATCTGTTCATGGAAACACTCACTTATCAATAGCCCTTGTACAATACAAACTTGGCAAATCCCTGAAAGAGCAGCATGATTATGACAAGGCGGTGACATCCTTCGAAAGGGCGCTTTCAATAAGATCCAACCAACTTGGAAATAACAATATGTTGGTCGCGGAGGTGCTGAAGGATCTTGGTGCTCTGTGCTTGATCCTTGGAGATTTATTGCAAGCCCGAGCCTACTTGAGCGAGGCATTGAATACGATGAACTCCAAGAATCCAAACGGGTTGGCGACTGCAGATACTTTTTACCATACAGGAAAGGTGATGATGAAAATGAAATATAAAGATGAAGCATTTGAAGCCTTCAGTAATGCGCTGAAGATCAAACGAAGGCGCCTGGAAGAAGATGATCTCGGTATTGCTGATACCCTGGCAGAAATGGGACTCATCGAGGAAGAAAGAAATCAATTGCAAAATAGCGTAGAATTTTATCGCCAAGCATTGCAAATAAGGCAGAGTCTCCTTGGAGATCATGAACTTGTCGCGGACAGTCATTTTTCTATTGGCGTTGTTCAACAAACGATTCGAAAGCATCATAAAGCTTTGTCAAGTTATGGTTCAGCTCTTGTTGTGTACCAAAAGGTTCTCGGAGACGACCATATAACTTGCGCAAAAACGATGAACAATATTGGTATTGTTTACGAAGCGATTGAAGACTATGACGAGGCTCTCAAATATCACAAGGAAGGTCTTAGGATAAGGACGATTAACCTCGGAAAAGATCACATCAAAATTGCAAATAGTTTGGATAACATCGCTGGGATTTATCAAAGACAACAAGAAAGTGACAAAGCACTTCAAAGCTTGAAAGAGTCTTTGAAAATCCGCAGTCGGTTTGGAACTGATAATCTTGATGTCGCCACAACATTATTCGGTATGGGAATCATCTACGTCGACATAGGTGATACATCAAAGGCTCTAGAATGTTACGAGTCGGCATTGGAGATCAGAAAAAGGAAAGGGAAAGAATTTGAAGTTGCGCAGAGCCTTCACAACATTGGATCACTTTGGGCAATGCGGCAAGATTACAAAAAGGCTTTGAAGCATTGGCAAAACGCTTTACAGATCTACAGGCGGACTCTAAATGATGACCATCATATGGTTGCCTGTACACTTGGAAATATCAAGATGGCAGAGAATATGCTTGAAGAAAATAGTCAATTTTGAACTCTGTCGTATGTTACTAATAATAAAAAGTCTAACAGATAATATTTTCATATTGTACACGTAATGACATGCATATTTTATGGGAAGAGTAATTTTTGAGTTTGCGTTTTAAGATGACGTCCCATTGGTTTATTCATCAGATCCATCGTTAGACACCGTTGCCGAGTTCCTTGTTGCGTCACCCGTAGATGAAGCCTCTGTAGTTGCTGAGCTTGCCTCGTCAGATGACTTAGTCTGATCCGCATGCTTGACGGGAGATGCATATTGGTTGGCTTGATTACCAGGTCCAAAATAAGCCTGGTTTTGACGATTCGCCTGTGAGCTCATCATGAATTGAGTTGCAGGGGATGGAGGAACCATACCGCCGGCAGGTACTCCTTGATAACCTGTATTGTAATTGTTGATCAAAGGTGGCTTTAGCTGCCCATTTCCGTATACTTGTCCATTTCCATACACTTGTTGTGCATTACCATGGCCATTCTCGTTTTGATCATATACAAAGTGCTGAGGAGAGGCTGGGTGGCGAGCACCAGGAGATGCGAGCCCAGACATTGCCAGGGTCGCCATATTTAAATGTCCCCAATAAGGCGATGGAGGCGCAGCATGCATGCCCACGTTTCTATTCTTGGAAGGCGTCTTACAGTTTTCGACATTAGAGCCAATTTTCGGTCCGAGAAAAGAAAGAGAGACACCTTCGGGCGCACAAATTTGGCTTGCTTGTTCCGAACAATGTGACATATCCTCTACACATATGGAAGCAGATGCATCACTAGCCGGGACTCCGTTCCAATTTCCAGGTTGATGAAGATTACCATTATTTGCTTGGTAATATTGCATTTCTGTTGATACCATGGATTGATCCATGTAACTATAGTTGGGATTATCATAATCTGGTCCGTGAGGCATTGCCATCCAGCTAGAGTTGGCTTGGCCGTAGTAATAGTCGTTCTCAGGATGAGGAGGCATGTAATGTGCTGCCTGGTTTGCCTGTTGGTAGGGATCGTATGAATACATACCTGTACTATGCATTGGCATATTGTGAGGCGCCATCATAGCAGGATTCATGCCCGGGTATCCATTATTGTTTGGGCGGCGCTGCCTGTTTCCGTTGTTCTTTCTGGCAGAAGTAGCCCTGGGAAGCCTCGGTCCACCTCGTGTTCCATGCCTTGGTGGCTTATTATTGCCTTTGGCAGAAAATCCTCCAGGTACCCTCCTCTGGCCGGCTGCCATCCCATTAGTATACCTCTTGTCGTTGCCCTGTTCGGAATACTGATATTCCTCCGCTCCAGAAGACATCTGCTCCTTGTTGTTAGCCATGGCTTTGTGAAAAGAATCATCAATCAGCTCACGAAACGCAGGGGATTCAACATACTCTTTGGTATCATCCAATCTTCTCATTGGCATCATTTTGACGAGGTCCCTCAATACCTGTTCGTTTTCATCTGAAGCGTCAATCCACCCGTTAAAGTGAGGAAGTTGTCCCATCCAATCGTCTGAATTGAACTTTGATACGCAGGCCAAGTGATCAGAAACGGCGCATACTTCTTCCCTCAAAAAGGCTGACACAGGGGATAGAGATGTCTTGACATCAACTTGGTTCCTCTTGAGCTTCTTAATGCACTTTGCGAGGAACTTATGGTAATGAATAAGTGGCCATAAGAATCTGTGATGTGCGTATGAAATGTTAGATCAATGAATGACGAAAGGAAAATGAAAATTATGATGCGTTTCAATTGACTCACCTCCAACGTTTATTGTGAAGTGTTGGTTCGATCCAAGGATTCTTTCCGGACTTTGCTTCCCACCAACTACGACTAGGCTTCCAAAGCTGTGTCCTCGAGGCAGAAACAACAGAGAGTGGGTTTTCAGAGTGTCCAGTTAGACCGTTCTCGTCGCCCACAGTCAGAGCGTCAGATTCACCAATTGCTTCGGCAAAGGATTGAGGACAGTCGCGAATGAGGATTTCCTCCTCGGTTCTGCTGGCAATGGCTGCAAGTAAGAATTTTTCTTCATCAATCACTGCTAGTTCTACACTGGAACCTGATTTTGGAGGGCTTTTTCTCACAGGACCATTGACAGCACGAACTAGGGCAGAGCCTTCGTCCTTCTGCTCTTCCACATGACAATTCTGGTCATGGCTAGCCATGTCTTGAACTTCCTTGTTGATACCGTGAATGACACTATAAAAGGAGCATCGATCCAAAACAGGCTGTGTCAGTGCCAACCTCAGTCCTTCGTGGATTTGAAAGTGTGGCATGTCAATCTTGAGAGTGTTGGGGAATGCAGCACTCGCCTTGCGTGATGCACCAGATAAAGTTGGCTTGGAAGGGCTCTCATACTGATCAACACCGTTGGGGGAATTCCTCGTGCGAGTTTTAGGAATGCTATCTTCAGAGCAGAGTAGGACCTGTTCTTCGTTCATGTCAGTCATGTCGTCAAAGGCTCCCATTAGATTACGAATAGGTGCGTAGGACCAAGTAGAGATATCGTTGTTACCGTCCTCGTCTTCGTTCACAAATGTGGTATCGGATTGCTGCACTACTTCAATGGATTCTGGGTGCGCAAGAGGGTCTTCTTCTTTACTGGGTGGATTGGGAGAGAGCTTGTTTTGTAAACATGAATTTTCTTGGTTCATGTTTGTATTATGCCCAGAAAGGGTGTGGGAGCGTTGAGGCTCCTCGGCACGATGATTGATGGCAATAGTGGCTGTCATTTTCTCGTCCGTTGAATATGATGGATATGGACAGGCACTCTGGCAAGTTGAATAGCGTGAGTTGACGAGTTTTAACAGAATTGAATAGAAAGGACCGATCAGGCGTAAGTAAGGGACCGTTTCGTGGAAAGAAACAGTTCGTACCGTGTTGTTGACTGAATCCCGAAATCTTACTCGCTAACCCTTTTACGAGATACTTTCTCAATCAATCGACTTACTTTGAGAAACAAGAGCCTGTGATCAGTTCTTGTACTGTAGACAGTTGTACAGTAAGATCAGGAAACGAAGTGCGTCGAGTTGATGAAATGAATGACACTTCTCGTGAATTGAAATATTGTAAGCAAACCAAATTCTAAACAAGAATCAATCGGCGCGCAGACTCCAGTGGTCCCGTATGTAGGATTGATGTGGTGAATAATGTCTGCGTATTTTTGATACCCTGTTGATTGCCGTCACAAATGTTTCGTTGCCTGTGGTCACATGTGCCATGTGCTCAAAAAAGAGATGTTGGAATGCTTAGACCAAAGGTCCCTTACCTTGTGGCACAGCAGGGACTTTTTCAGATTCAAATAAAAACAGGGTTTGACCAAAGGTTTACCTTAAATTTAGCTTCAAGTAAAGAGGCTATACTATTGTACATCAACATCAAATAAATAGTTTCTCTTGAACCTCTTGAGCCCCACGACCAAACTCAACGTCATTTCCCAAGTCTGATCTTCCAGAACCCAACCCGATAATGAGAACAGATTTTCACGGGATGCCAAGTTTTGGAGCTGCTCGAGATTTCAGATTAGAGCATTCTCAATGACTGTTTCTCCCTATTTCATGCTCATGGGACTCATCGATTTAAATTCACGGGAATTGACAAAGTTCAAAGTTAACCCAATCTTCTTGAAATCAGGTGGAAGAGCGCGGAATCAGAATGAATGACTCACAACGCCCACCTCGTATGTGTTTCAACTATTACATACATGAAGTACATACTGTACCGTGGTACACCCCCCTCCTAGTAAGTTTTATGAAGTCGACATAAGTACATTTAGGACCGAACTCATTGCAAGTATAATAAGTGCGCCCAAAGACAACAAACACCGAACACTTACTGACGCTTCTGATACCAATTATAGCACGTGCGCGACAACGACGGCTATGAAGATATTGGCTTCCGTACACGTAGTAGCACTTCTAGTGAATCCTTCCAAAACAACTAGTGTGGCTGCCTTCCAGATCGCTCATCGCGCTATACTTTCCCCACAATCAATACGCAGAGCACCACCAACCACTCTATTCTCCACAAAATCAGACGAATTATCGTGGCAAAGCAGAGAAAAGTGCTGGAGACCTACAATTCAAGATGTGGAAAGAATAAGCTTTGGAAAACCCGCTAAAAAGAAAGGAACTGGTTCTCGTGGAGTCCCCCATCGCCTGAATGAAGATGAACGAAAGATGTTTGATCAAGCTCGTCGAAAGGGTTTTCTAGAGGTTGGGGGGTCTGGATGGAGATCACAAAGACGAGATGCACCCCTGGTGAATACATATCGTAGTCTATGTGATGCAAGGGGACAAGCTTTTATTGCTTTGCATAAGGGAAATACTGGATTGGATGAACTGGTTGTTGACCTATCGCCCTTGAGGCTACCAGATACATTCGAGGTATTGGAAAAGGAATTGATCGATTTTGTTGGAATACCGACGTCATACAGGGATTCAGAAGAAAATACGCAGGATCTCCTTGATGAATCAGAGGTCGAAATAGTTGGCAGTATTGATCCAGACGACGATCCATATGATAACAGACCAATTTATCAATTGCCAACATACTGTATTTCATGGGAAATCCAGAGATCTGAAGGAAAGGCTTTAGGGAAGAAGCTAGGTCAACAGTTCAAAACTATTGAAGCAAATGCGTCCAAGTCGATGAAACCAAAGCATGTGAAGCCAGGTAAAAATCGTAGATCGGGTGGATATGGAATTGGTTAAGAAGCTATTTATATATTCAAATATTAGCAAGATATTAGTTGCAATTTTTGTACTGCCTTCAATTAGAGCATGTTTCAAGCGCTTTTACTCTTTGAAGCCTTTTCTCTTGTATTGCTGAACACTCTCGACCCAAACACCACAAATCTAATGATCTGAAATGAAAAGAGAGCACGCCAAACCTCTGTAAACGAATTTGTCGAAATCTTGAGCAAAGATAGCATCATCGTAATAGTACACCCGTATGCACCAACTAAATACTTCAAGTCCCAAGTAGCTAGTAGCGAACCTTCCATTATCATGACGAAAGGATGAAGCAGAATACTTCCCATCATGTAGGATACTCTACCAGGGTCTCTCAACAACGATAGAATTGTCGCATCGTTGGTGAACAAAGATCCTCCTCGCTCCATGATCTGCTTGGTCGTAGCTGGGCCGACTACTGCCATGATGGACCCTAGAAAGAAGATGCGTTTCAATAATACATTCGCTTGTCTTTTGTTTTCTGCGGGTATGCTCGCAGCAGTACTTGTAGCAACAGTATTCTCTAAAATAGTTTGATCCACACTCATTTCCGTACCGCTGTCGAGTTCTTTTCCACTATTACTGAACAACGCCTTTGGTACAAAGCTTTGAGCTGCTGCAGAAAAGGAGTCCCCAAACGTAGTTAAGAAGAAGAATATCCGAAACATGATATTATGAGTCGCTAGGGACAACATTCCAAAATCACTTGCTCTCAAAGTCATGGCAGAGTAACATCCCAACTTTCCAATCATTACAAAGAACATGGGCCCTCCTAATTTTACAAATGATGTAAAACTCTTCAAGTCAGGCAAGGATATAAATGGTCGTTTGTCTTGAGGAGATCGCCACCCTGTTACTTTCTTTCTCGTTGCTCCAATTAGCACCATGGAGCTTGCGGCACTAGCTGCCGCCGTCGCAATCGCTGCTCCCCTGATACCCATTCCACATCTCGCAACGAGGAAAATGTCCCCAAAGACATTGATAATCATGGCCACTAATACTGCTATTGCAGGAGTACGCGTGTCAAGTGTTGCCAAGCTCACAGATTGCGCAATCATGCCCATAATTGAAAGTGGTGCGACGATCGCTCTAATTTTGCAATAATCCCATGAATAGGATATGATGGGTTTCGTCAAATCAACTCCATTCACCATGGCACCACCGGTACCAATAATTTTGTGTAATAAAGAATCTCCAAATGCAAATATAGCAATAGTAATGAACAAACCAATGACTGCACCAACTCCAAGTGCATGCGATGTAGTTTTCACTTGAAGCGAATGATCAGACTGGGCAGAAGCTTTCGCAAGCTGATTGGTCGTTGCCATGGCTAGAAAGTAGGTGGAATAGAATGCATTATCGCAAAGCATTGTGGCTGGTCCCAAGGCAGCCAATTGAATTGTTTCGGGTGATATTCCCTTGATTATTGGTTGGGCAGCGGAGGAGAGGTTGGAAGCGAATTTTCCAACAAGGGTTGTATCAACGAGAGAGAGTGAGGGCTCAGATAGCCAAATGATGACTGTCATGCTGATGTATATGATCAGCTCTTTGTATGAGGCTATCTTTGACACCACAGCCCCCGTATTTTCTGCCGAATCTGACTCTGGTGAGTCATGTTGATCATTGATAATGCGATTGCTACTACGCGTAGTACCATTCTCGGCACCGGATGGTAATGATGTAGCTTCCTCTTGTTCAACTATTTCTATGGGCGGTAAATCATCAGTGACAACTTTCTCCTTGTTCATTAATAATCCCCGCTTGTTGCGAAATGACGTCTTTGGCAAGCCTAAGGGATTTATTCTGATTGTCGCTTCATTATGATTCAGTAAGTTTCTCATTGGAGATGAGGCTCCTTGTGTGTTGAATGAAATTGCTGGAACAAAACATCTCGCAAAAAGTATGCAGGAAACTTTATGAGAGGGTTTCATTCTTGAATATGCTGTACATATAGCTGGGAAGATTTCAAGTCCAGGGCTTGGAACTGTACTCGCTTGTGTAAAGTTAAGTTCACCTTGTACTACTGTACGTTTATTGTACTTTGTACTCGTACGGTAGCAAATACGGTTCCGTACGGTGGTGCGGTGCGGTGCAGTATGTACGCTACGGTAGGTACGTAGTAATTTGAAATTGAAATGATTTTTTGGCCAGCAACAGTGTCAATCCCTTTGAACGAACTTTCATTGTCCGTTGGAGAAGTGGGGGTGTATCATCCACCCCAAGTTCAAAGTCAGATACCACGGACGAAAAAAGATGACGAAGATGACTTGCTTAGTGCAACAGGAGAACATAACACAACCCTTTTGTGGTATGATACAATACTAATCTATCATACTCTTTATTTTCATTCCAATCAGACCTTTCCAAAGTGAAATGTTATCACCAGCTAGACGAACCCTTAAATTTACCCTTTGGCTAGTTTTCATCATGAAAACAGCAAATGCTTTCTCAATGAGTGCATCCTCACCAGGAACCAACATCAAAACCTTTCACTTTGGTGCAGGATGCTTCTGGGCACCTGCAGATAATATAAAAGACAAGCCAGGGATCATATCAGCATCAGTTGGCTACTGCGGAGATGACAATGTCCAAGATGCTCCAACGTACGAATCAGTCTGTGGGGGAAGAACGAAACTTGTTGAAGCCGTTCGAGTAGAATATGATGCTGACGAACTAGCTTTTCAAGATCTGCTCACCATGTTTGATGAGGTTAATACTGCACAATATGGCAACAAACGACAATATGATGGGGTGATCTTTACTTCATCAAAAAAGGAAGCATCAATTGCAAAGAAATTCTTGGAGGAAAATAAAAAAGTTCTAGCCACGGTTGAACCAATGAGTGATGTTTTTTACACAGCAGAAAAATATCATCAGGACTATTGGGCCAAATGGAGACTTCGTATTCCTCTTTTGGTTGCTACTTTGTTTGTGGGAGGGAAATTTGGGGGGGACATGAGTCAGACGATTTATAACACCATCTGTTATGCGTTTATAGGATTTACTTTGTTTGAGAGGAAATTTGATACGTCTGTGGACAAAATCATCGTTGACGCAAAGTAGCTCTTTCAATTGACGGCGTTAGGAAAGATTAAACGTTCGATAGGATTAAAAATATTTGCAAAATTAGTTCATTGTTTCGTCATCAAATTGGATTTTGAAGTATAGACATGCGATAAACGAGTGCCATGAAATCGCCTCATAATGACAGGTTATGGACTGAGATTCATGCCCGTGTGTTGAAAATAACCCCAACAAAGAAAGAGGCTGGGGTTGCGTTTGCCTTCTTCAATCCTTAACTCGATGCAAGGATTATGAGAAGAACACCCATACACTTCAACTTGCGTTTACTTTCAAACCTTGCCCCTCGCCTCCCATACTACCAGCGTTTGTATATAAGATAATGCAAATGAAAATTGCTTCTCCCAACTGCTGCCCACCTACGAGTATCATTCAGTACGGTACCTGGTACTGTAGGTATCATACGTTTAGACGGCTTGGTCTACGTAGTAGATAGAGTACGATAGCCATCATTTTTTTGTCCTCCGCGCCAAAAACTCAATCACTGATTGCCCACACTCAAGACTCACTCAAATCAACAAACTCGACGAACAACAATGAACATGGAACAACCCATAACAATTTCATTTGTCATTCAATCTTGATTCAATTAACTTTTCCACTTCTCAACAGCGTACAGTAGATCATGTCTTCTCTGAGCCAACACCAAAGACGCCGCCGACCTCTACCCTTACCCATATTGGGCGAAGATGGAACTGGAGCTGGAGCTTGTCACCTTGAGAAGGATGCAATGGGAGTCCCAGGCTTCCATGTATTAGTCAACGCCTTTACCCCGGCCACCCATCGAAAAGTATTTGACAACAAAGCGGCATTTGAGACCAACTCTATGCCATTTGTCCAACAGCAGCAAGTTCCAATCCAACAAACAGTATTCCATCCTACTCTTGATAATGTGTGTGGACCGTGGCCAGACGATTTTCATCGTTTAATCAACGCCGTTCGAGACAGCCGGCTCTTTCCGCAAGCCACGATCCCCGACTGTGCGTATGGGCTAACGTATCATCCGGATTCTCATTTCCCCGCACATCACGACAGTCGATACAAATGGGGAGAATACGTCATTTGCGTCAGTCTCGGAGCTCCTTGCACCGTCACATTCCAGCATGCGGCACCCAAAAAGAATCCTTTCGATCCCTCCAGACCATCCAGTTGGGTCCCGCCAGATCCACCCACAAACTCGTATTACACCAAGTCTCTGACAGATGAGGTGGTATCACCCTACAATCGGAGGCTTTGGCAGGTCACCATGACCCTACCCCCCAACTCAATGTATGTCATGTCCGGATCATCTCGGTTTGATTGGAAGCATGGCATCAATTGCAATCCCAACCATCATCCAACTCCCAGTCAAAATGAAAAGCCATTGCTTTACCCCGCATGGAATACCTTCAAGTACAGACGTTCCGTCATTTATCGTGCCACCAAGATTTTTTCAAATGTTTCCCTGGGGACTGAGTTGGAAATCGCTCGGAAAAATAATGATCTTGAGGCTGTGGCTAGCATCGAGAAGAGAATCAAGATTTCCAACAAGTACAAACCAATGACTTGTGATATATTCACTGGACAGCAAGTCAAGTTCACCCCAGAAGGATTGAATGCTGAAACCAATCGGGCGCATGATCTGCTACAATATTTTACTTCGAATCAAAGTGATCATAGGATTCTTAGATTCAATAGCAATGAGGTGCTTTTCTCAAACCGAGGTCGTACGAGAGCTACACAAACACATCAACATAGTCGAGACGGTTGTGTTGATACTACAAATACTTTGAGTCGAGAGAAAATTGCAAGTGTCGACGATGCCAATACTACTACGTGTAGGCCAAAGGATAACGAGATTATCGTCATTGATGACTCTTCTGAGGACGAGGAGGACAGATGCGGTGATGCTACGAACGAGAATGCTGATAATGAATATGGTAGCACCAGCACTTGTTCTCATCGAGGTACGAAACGCGCATCTGTGGACGATGTCTCGGACGTAGAAGATAAGCAATGCCGTATGAGGGCTGCACGATTGCAGAGATTTTGTAATGCTTCAAACAACAATGAGTGAAACTGCACATGAATGGGCTACTTTTGAAAACAATGATGAGGAGTTATGAATGCTGAAATTAGGTCGTCTTGACGTTCCTGTTATCCTTTTTTTCTAGTCACGAATGAATATTGCCAATTGAAGATTTACTTGAGTTGACAAATAGATATATAACTTGATCTACACATGCATATGTTCAGTGCATTTACTAGTGTTTTATCACCTATCTACCTGTACATTATTTGGGAAATGATACCGAAGTGGTATTTTCTTCGAGCCTCGCTGGCTTCGCCGCACTGAAATTGTTCCCAACCCTACTTAGATTGCAATACCGTCACAAAAAAGTGGGGTATTTTA
>Ga0115005_10004116_pt1 | contig 11602 bp, 11 predicted proteins | sample ArcOceMetagenome_FD_87163 | JGI IMG/M metagenome (GOLD analysis project Ga0115005, IMG submission 87163) | Marine eukaryotic phytoplankton communities from Arctic Ocean - Arctic Ocean - Greenland ARC118M Metagenome | ecosystem: Environmental > Aquatic > Marine > Oceanic | place: Arctic Ocean...
CACTCATGTAGTTCCAGGAGAAGGGTCGCTCGTAGGTCAGCACTTCTAGAATCTGGGCAAGTGAGGATATGTACAAGGGTCTCATCCTCCGTCATACAGATTGGGCAGCTAGGAGAATCGCGTGGCTGTCTACGGTGCATTTCAACGCCAGAAGGGGTGTCTCCACTAATCAATTTTGTAATGAATTTCCGCTGGTAAAGGATTCCTGCTTCCTAGCCCGAGCAATACTGGTCCAACACACCTTGTAATGTAGGACATCTTCGTTCAGCATGTCCCACCTATCCGCAAGATACTCAACCAGCCTATTATGGTGGATAGCATCGCACAGTGATTGTTGGACTCTGGAAGCCACTGAGATCCCTCCTACGGAAATCGCGCCGTACCCCAGACTCAACGGTTGGGGTATCTGTTGCGATCGTTCCCAAGTTCCTTAATTTGATGGCCTAGGCAAATGAATCCATTCAAACATTGAGATGTTCTAAGAATGTTGGTGGGCCTACTCAGTCGTCACGATGTCCATACACATGCGTCGCCTTGGGCTGAAAGGGCAGGTCACTCCTCTAGCGCTATGAGACAATCAGATTTTTCGCAGATGATAACATACTTTCTGCCATACTTTCTGCCCGAAGACTCTTCAAACTGCCGATAGATGCATTATCTGCCTCAAAGGGATCACTACGGCCACTAATCACACTGTCGACTTCTTGCAAAATGCTACTGCTGCTCCTTTGGGAACTCGAATGCCTGAATATTCTTTGTGAACTCGAAAGCTTGAATGATTCAGGACGTGACATGGACATGTTGCCATCTTTACTCAAAATCCTACAACTTTCAAAACTCGCACTATCGCCATCGTCATCATCGTGTCGACCATCTATAGAATCTGCGTTACAGACGCTTGGACTATTCAATTTCTCCAATCTTTTCTCTACCAAGTCCTGAACCTCGTCACTTGAATTCCGAAGGCACGGCAGCCAAAGTGGGCATATTAGAGTACGAAGTGATTTATGGATGTGACTAACACGATAAGGAGAATTAACTTTCATGGCACTGTTATCAAGCTGTTCTGGAAAGAAATTGTCACCTCTCTCGGAGTGCTGAGGACTATAAGATAAGTTCCCAATGGAAATAGATTCATCATCATCCTGTTGCTGCTCCGATTGTGACTTCTGGATAAACATGATATCATTGAACTTGGAAAGAGAGGCCGGTTCTGGATTTTGGACAATGGGGTCAGAATGGAACGAATCAAAGGATACATCCATGGATGCAGCATTCGCGTCTTGCGATTGCACTTTTTCCAAAAGCTTCCTCGCATCATTTATAAGTTTGACTTGGAGGTTGGTCCTCGCTGATTGGCTCAGCATGGCGCTACTTTATTGTTTGAACTCTCTTTACAATCATTATAAATTTGGTATGTTGGTCTTTGTTCAAAACATTTGGCCGTTAGAGTATTTAGTGTACAATGTTGGGACCGTTTGACTAGACATTTTTCATGCAATGTCACGATGGGATTAAAATTCGATTGGTTTGGTTTTGGCGGGTCTACTAAAATTATATAAATTCTGAGACCAGGCCTTTCCGCTAGCTAGCTAGCTAGCGAGCTACTAGCTAGGCACTTTGAACTTTGAACTTTGAACTTTGAACTTTACTCTCACTCTTCACACACACTTCACACATTCATTATTTTCTCTCAAGAAGAAGAAAGAAGGCACCAATAACTAGTATCTCGTATCATTACTGTACGGAATTCAACTTGATCTCTCATTTCACACACACTTCACGTAATCACTAAGGATGCCTGCAGGACACCGCAGGATGCGCCTTAATGGAACTACCGTCGCCGGTCTCGTCAACTCATCCGCACAATCCGACGAAGAGGCGCGTCGCCGTGTCAAGTTCTTCTTTGGCTCTATCTTAGCTGCGCTGTTCCTTGTCGATGTGGGCTGTGCTTTCATTGTGGTCTATATCCAGTGTAAGAGCGGTGATGGCAGTGCTAGTAATATTGAGACCGATGCTGGTGTAACTGTAGTAAATTCACATGTACTACTATCAGCAGAGTCGTCGTCCTCGTCTGCTGTTCAACTTGGTGGTGGTGGTGGTGTGCTACTACTAGAAGGGGACACGGCGGAATGTGTCAGTCGTGCTATAGGAGGCGATTTCCTTTCCTTCCGTCCGATACCAAGTGGACATGATCAACACGAAAGAGATTATTTAGGTGATTTGTTCGTCTCTGCCTTGTATAGATGCGTTCTGATGTCGCTTCTTTTAGTGGCTGGCGTTCGCTTTGGTCGACACAGGCACTCACATTCTTCTGACGACGCAAGAGAATCTGAAGCAGCAGATAGCGGTAACGAGGAAAGCAATAATGCTACACAAAATGACTCACATGAAAATGATCTTGCCGAACCTCTTTTGAACAGTGCGAGTATACCTGATGCTGAATCTGAATCAGACGTTGACGAAATGGTGGCATCATCCGTAGAAAGACAAGCTCCTCCTGGAGATAATAATGCGTGCAGCAGCTGTAGTTCTTGTTCATCGTGCCGAGTTCATAGCATATCCCCATCATTTGCAAAGAATATTGTCCTTGTGACTCTGTTTGCCCTCTCCGCATCATTTCAAGTATATGCCGGCCTTAAGGTCGCGACATATCCGACGGAGCAGACCATCGTTGCATGCATACCGCTCATGTGCCTAACAATCCTTTGGATCAACGCCGAAGCCTACGTCTTTCGTACAATTCTAACTGAACTCACTCGTGAAAAGGGCCTTTTCCTTCCCCCTGAGGTACATCGCCATCCCATGTTTCTCGAACAAAGCCGATCCATGGCATTCCACTGGTGTGATTTATGTCGGCAGCGCATCAAGGCAGATGATGGTGGAGTGTATCGGTGCTCGCTGTGTGATTTTGACGTGTGTATCCCATGCTCGAGACGGAACGATGCTGCAACCGTCGGTGAAAACGTCTTGCGGGGGGATAGAGGCGTACGTGCTGAAATAGCATTGTCGACGGGAGGTTACTTTAAACGGTCCATGCAGATTGCAAAGAGAGAGCTGCCGTTACTATCGGTATCATTTGTTCTACTGGCAATGAGCAGCATATCAAGACTGCTTCTGCCACACTTTCAGGGTCACATCATCGATAAAGTGATACCAGATCAAGATGGAAATTACGACAAGGCTGGCTTTTCGCACTTTATCAAGATCTATATTTACCTCATGCTTGCTCAGGGAGCAATATCAACGCTATACTCCGCCATTTTTACGCTTGTGAGCAGGCGGCTGAAGTTCTCCATACGCAATTCTCTCTTTGAAAAGATCTTGGCACAAGATGTGGCCTACTTCGATGGGACCGAGTCCGGCCGTCTCATTAGTCGCCTGACCAATGACCTGGATCTAATGATGGCCCCAATCCAGAGCTCACTCTCGTCTCTACTAAGTAATATCCTCGTCCTATTTGGAGGACTGATTATGTGTTTTTTGAAGGTGAGTTAAATTTGAATGCGTTGAACGTGTGCCATCAAAATTATGTTCGACTTTTGCGCTATATGCAGCATTTGACCTAATACTGACTGCGACTGTATTTTGCTTCTGATATATATCTTCTCCCAATAGTCGTATCGCCTATCGATGCTGGCGTTTGTAACTGTTGGTCCAATATCCTACCTCTGGGAGCAGTACGCGCTTTGGAGCAAGGGTCTGGCCCGTGAAATGCTATCCTATTGGGCTGGTGAGTGAAACATCAGACAAGTAATGTTTGCACTTTATACTTTTTACCAATCTTCGCATCACTAATAATTTTCAGAGGGAAATAGTATTGCATCACAGGCGCTATCTCACGTGCGGACTGTCAAAGCCTTCGGTTGCGAGGATAAGGTACTGGGAAAGTATTCGGAAGCCAACAAGCAAGCTCTTGATTGCGGAGTCAAGGATGCATGGGGTAATGGAATCACATCAGCTCTCACAGGATACCTTGATTTGGGGTCGGGGGTACTCATTCTATACTATGGCGGCTTGTTGGTGTACAGGAACGAGATGAGCGTCGGAGAACTTGTGACGTTCCAATTGTTCTGGAATATGATGAATAATGCATATCAGAATCTGCAAGGTTTGATCACTAGCTTCACTCGAAGTGCTGCAGGTGCCGAAAAAATCTTCTCGCTCTGGGACTCTCATCCGGATATCGATCCAATGAAAGGTGGCGACATTACTTGGGACCTGGATGGACACTTGAGATTGGAAAATGTAAGCTTTTACTACCAAATGAGGCCAGACAACATAGTGTTGAACCGCTTTAGTCTCGATATTCCAGCAGGAAAAACCATTGCATTAGTCGGGCGAAGTGGGGGTGGGAAATCTACAATTATTAATTTACTGTTACGTTTTTACGACCCAAAGGAAGGCAAAGTATTTCTGGATGGTCGCGAATACGAGTCTCTCAAAGTCAATCAGCTTCGTGGGATGTTTGGTGTGGTGACGCAGGAAACTGAACTCTTTGCTCTCACAGGTAAGTCAAGTGATAATTATACTCGTACTTAATAGTAACCGATGAACAGTCATATTGATATGCACACCCTCTCTCACTTTGTAACCCTCTTCTGATAACAGTGGAGGAAAACATCGCATATGGACTAAACAAGGATGAGTATAATATGGGCGATGTGATCGATGCCGCCAAGAAGGCGTTCGCACACGACTTTATCTGCGAGATGAAGGACGGATATCAGACAAGAATTGGCGAGCGAGGTAACCGAATAAGTGGGGGACAGCGGCAGCGTATCGCCATTGCACGGGTCTTTCTTCGTAAGCCGAAAATTATTCTCTTGGACGAAGCCACCTCGGCTCTAGATGAGAACAGCCAAGAAGCTGTCCAGAAGGCGCTTGGAAATCTGATGGCCGAGAGCAACTCAACTGTAGTTCTTGTCGCTCATCGGCTAAGTACAGTCGTCAATGCAGATTTGATTTGCGTTATAGATAAGGGATCGGTGCTCGAGCAGGGTAGTCACAACGAATTGGTAGCCAAAGGAGGCATTTACGCTTCACTTGTAGAAAAACAGAACGAAAAGAAGTCTGATTTGCTAGACCAGGAAACACAGAAAAAGAGTGACAGAGGTGATAATGGAGATAATGGGAAAAAGCCGAACAAGATTGCAACTGACGACATAGATTCGTTGCTTGAAGAAACAGTAGCATCATAAGTTACGAGTACAATGAACGGCCGGTTATGGTTATAATAGCAGATGGTAGGTGTGTGAACTGCGTTTTATGGATTATGCCGAATGTGATTGAGCGTATGATAGCCGTATGACGGATGAAAAATCTATACAGTAATTGCCTTCTCTCTTTCTTTTGTATGGTAGTACAGTAGTGTCGACGTACTGGAATGAATCTATTTCCTGCACTTCGTGTCTTATTTGTGTTGGCGATCATGGTATATGGTATATATTATTCGTGGAGCACAGATGTTATTCCTTGATTCTTCCGCCAGATTTTCAAATGAAAAATATAGTTCGTAATCGACGAGAAAGGGATCGTAAACACGTTTGCTTTAGTGCGTGGTGTACACTTCACACTTCCTCAACGTTGCTCTCATACCCCTCTCGCTCTATCTCGTCATCTCAACGTAATGTAACGTAAAGTGACGTAACGTGAGTATTGACTGATAGATTTTCCTTGGCATGTCCTGCGTCTGCTGAATCCATCTCAAAGTATATCTATTCTTACATTTATACTTGCATTCTTAATTGGCTTCTTGGCTAATACTCTGCTCTACTAGGTTGTGGAGCTGCTATGCGGTTGGTTTCTCCTGAATGAATTTTGACGGCTGCTCATTTTATCAAGGACGACGTGGACGATGAAACACCTGAGTATCAGATAGGCGCAGTTTGCCACAGGCAATTGCGGAGAGAGCCCTGAAAATATCAAAGTAGTAGTAGTAGTAGTAGTAGAGGGGGGGATTTCACACCCATCATCCGGTTCTTAGTATGGCATTCCTCGTAGTATAAAAGTTGCTGACAGGGCATCTGTAACTCCTGTCGACATGGATCTCGAATGCACTGTCAATTCCTCCAACCGACACTCTAACAAACTATGGGCGATTGGATTTGGAGATACGAAATACGAATCCTGGTGATTGCTGGTGTTTTTTTTATTAGTCTACTACGTTGCGCAGGAATTGTTGTTGCCTACTACTAATCAACTGCTGCAACATGTACTAGAAATATCGTATATGCCACACGCCACTTGCAACTCTAATTATTGTGGTCAAATCACCAATAATATGATGCGTGGTGCAGATCTTGCGAAGGTCGTTGTCATGGAGATGGTGGTGGTCCATTGTATGTTGTACCGGTATGATTTGATGGTGCTGTTCACAACTCACAACGTGCCCTTCAAAGGTGAACAGATAATTCACGTACATTTTGACATCTGTCAAAATGTACGTGCGTACATTTTTGTACGTGGCCAATGAGATGGCTACAAAAAACAGGCCTAAACAAATGCGAATTATCAATTATCTGTTCACCGCGACGAGGGAAGGAGCTGCTCGCTCGCTCCCTTTCCTTCCTCTGCATACATACCGTAGTACGTCATGTCTCAACCAATGATCTCCCTTGAAGAAACGCGGTTGTAGTCCCTCATTAACCGTGTAGGTAATGGTAGAATTTAGAATTATTTTTAGGATGAAAATGGTCAACGGTCGCCTCACACAAGGCTCGCGTCGCAAACGCTAACATCTACTGTACTTACAAAAATATTCCCTGTCCAACAAGACGTCATCAATCGTTACCACTATTGATTGATTGATTGATAGCTTAGAGCTGCTGGAGACACCTTAGTAGACTACCACATAGTAAAAAATGACTCGCACCAAACGATTCGTTTTACAATTATTGGCCGCTGCGCTTCTGTTATCATCAATCGTCAACATTATGACAGTAAATCAAGTTTTAATGCCATACATTACTACTACTACTAGTACTACTACTAGTACTAGTGCTGATCATTGGTCTGCTGCCTCCTCAAATCATATAGCAAAATCCACCACTCAATATCCAGTACCACAATGCCTTGTTTTCCTGCACATTCCAAAAGTTGGAGGGAGAAGTGTAGGCACCTTTCTAAGGCAAGTAGCTGAAGCAGCCGGTTTAGAGAAACAATCTATATACCACGAGAAGAATCCATACGATATAAGTGCCGACAAAACCTTTACAATCGGCCATTTTACCACGGCACTGTTTGACTTAAATCCGAAACTGAAGCAATGCTACAAAATGACAGTTCTCAGGGAACCAGTCGATCGAGCAATGTCAGCCTTCTTCTTCCACAAGCATAATCATGAACGAGATATTGATAAATGCCTGAGCGATAACACAGAAAACAAGAAAGTAAGAATGAGATGTAGATTATGGTGGCAATATTCAAATGATATCACAAGACGTCTCGCTGGACTTGACGACACATCGTGGAACACCTGGCTGAATAAACGCTCATACTCTTCGATCCCAAACCAAACACATTTGGAAAAAGCCAAGGAAAATCTTGTAAATAACTTCGATGCTGTTTGCTACCTGCAGGATTTACCATCGTGCGCTGATAAAATCCTGAAAGCATTCCACCTTGATGATTCAACATTACATGACATTGATACTTCAATGTTAAAACTGAACAAGAACAATGCTTATAAAACAAAGAAAAGGCCAGAGAAGATAGATGCCAAACGGCTGAAACAATTTACCAAATTGAATGCACTCGACCAAGATTTGTACGCATGGTCTCTATCCATGTCATTCAACGAGACCAAGCGCGTGTAATTGCTGCATGGAATGGGGACAACAGAATAATTGTAAATGTACGGCGCTTTTACGCATACTGTCGTAAGATCTTACTAATCATGTTGATAAGTAAATACACTTCCAGCAGATACCGGTATCATACGACTACTATACTCGTTTTATGGTGCTTTGATGTCATTTTGAAGTGTTTTCTGTTTTAGGTACATTGAAAGTACCTACTTATCGCGGATATTGAACACATCATCAACAACGCAACCGAAAACTGAAACGACGATCTTTCGCGTCCAATAAACAATCACCAACCTGCTTTTCAATCATCGATCGTTACATACAGAAATTGTATCATAGTATCTCTGTATCGTGTATTCCCCGAATTCGATAAAGATGCGCCTAGCTTTCAAATTTGCAGCACCAGCTCTTCTTGTATCAGCAGCAAACGGATTTCTTGTGTCTCCCTCTTGTTCTTCCTCAACAAGAACTTTCACTGCAGCAGGACGTGCTGCTGCTGCTGGTGTCCCTTTCTTTCTTACTACCAGCAACAGCAACAACAAGGGTATGTCCAAGTCCAAGCCACGCACACTTTCCATGTCTGCGCAGATTACTTCAACTTCAAGCTGGGATGATCTCAAAGCTTCCTCTGCTGCTCAGCCCATTGGTTCTGCTTTGAACAATCAAGTCGAGCTCAGAAAAAGTGGCAAAGGATCTGCTCATGTGCAAAATAAGCTACGTCTTTTTGATGCAGACGAAAATGAACAACCAAAGATTACTCTTTATAGAGATCACGCAGGTGAGTGAATCGTGAATCGATCAATCAATCCTTTCTTGGTATACATTGTTGCGAGTATCATACTGCACTACATTCAGTGTAGACATTCACATAGGAGAGTAGTACAGTACTGAATATTCGACAAAATCGTCCTTTCTGGATCCTTTCTCACCTCATCATCTCTCCACTTTTTGTGCAACTTAGGTTGGTGTCCATACTGCCAGTAAGTCCATCTTATTGCCAGCACATTTATTCAACTTGAAACTGTATCTACTCTACTTTGAACTTACGAGTACAGTACACGTGTACTCGTCTATCCTTATATTCAATATTTCTTTCATCGTCCTTATTAATTTTCACATTGCCCTTTCATTTTCATTTATTCACCTTCACAGAAAAACCATGCTCTTGATCGAGGAAAAACAGGTACCAATCAACATCGAACTCGTCCCCATGAGAAGCTACGGAGACAAACCTGCAGAATTCACCCGAATGGTTGCGGGGGGTATGCTCCCCGCCATCACCATCGAACGCGCAAATGGTGAGAAGCAGGTAATCACAGAAAGTGGTGTCATTATGGAATTATTAGATCGGGCCCATCCGGAATCGGAGGGGTACAAACCGATGATGCCCGATGAAAATGATGCAAAAGGCAAAAAGAGGTACAGTCAGCTTGCGCGGTTGGAACGTGAGTTGTTTTCTTGGTGGTGTACCCTCATGTTTCGACCTGAAGGGCCCAAGATGTCTGTCCCGGGGATCATGGGGATGTTGACTGGTAAGAAGGGGCCGGAGATGTCAGGTGCCATGAGTGGGTTCTTGGATTGCATGGGAAAGGTGGATGAAGAATTGTCGTCTACCAAGGGTCCATGGTTCTTTGATAAGGATTATCCTACCATGATTGATTTTGTTTATGTTTCTCATGTGGAGAGAATGATCGCGTCTTGCGCTTATTGGAAGGGCTTGAATCTTCGTGATGCAGAAATGACAAAGAAGTTTCCCGCATTGAACATGTGGCTCGATGCCTTTGAGAAGAAAGAATATTTTCTTGCTTTCAAAAGTGATTACTACACGCATATTAAAGATATTCCTCCACAATATGGGCCTTCTTACGATGGTGGCTTTGATGAACAGAGGGAGATTTTTTCAAAGGCCATTGATGGAACAGATGGAGAATCTTGGGTTCTTCCACTTCCGTTCGATGATCCTGTACAGCCTTTGTACAGAGGACCTCCTCTCCCCCTTTGTGTATTGGAAGCAGCAGGAATTGAAGCAGATTCTGATGGTACTTATGAGAAATGCAATCCTGATGCAATGGCTAAGACTTGTCGTCAAATGGCAGGTTGGAAAATCGCCAGCAATGGCATGAACGTTGCCAAGTTTGCTGCTCGTGGTGGAAGTGCGGGAAGCAAGAATCCGAGAAAATCATTCGGAGCTGAATTGGCAGATCCATATGCCGAAGCTGACAAAAATGTCATTTCATACGTTGACAGTGCATTGCGTGTAGTTTGTGAGGGGTTACAAGGAAGCGAGGAGACGGAGGATGATCACATGAAATATTTGCAAGGCTTGGAAGAGAAACTTTCCGCTTCTGTTCCGGCGGATAAGGTGAATGATGTGCAGAGATCGTTGGCCTACTTGAGAGATCGCATTGGGGTCCCAAGAGATTTGCCTCTTGCTTCAGCGAGACAACTTCGGGCTCATTTAAACTGGGCGATTCGTGCCCTGTAATTGCATTAATGCTTCCTTAATCTTTGGCCAAATTTGTGTAAACATCTGCACGTAATATCATACAATATTGAGCGCTCTGAAATATAATAAAGGGACAGAAATGGGCATCGCCACAACATCAGGTTTAAATGTCATCATAGCTGGATACGCTGACCTTGGCTTCATCGACAAAGCTTATCTAACATATACAATGTTTGAAGAGCTTGAATGTAAACCTGATGAGAACACATTTTCGTACCTTCTCGAGGCGGTAGCTATGGATATTTCTACTGCTATTCCTCCACAGTTTGACCACCAAGAAAACGTATCGAGTATCGTGGGCCATTGCAAGTGAAAGATTTGACCAATTCCGTCTCCTGGAAGCTGATACACATATCAAGCGACTGACCCAGCTCCAGAGGCATGAGAGTTTGGTATAAAGTTGAATTCTCAATGATGAAAGGTTATTTTCATGTTCGGTCAGCTCTATTATCCTTCTAAATACTATACATGACAAGGATCGTGGGCCATTCCAATAAGCCCTGTATCGTATTTAATTGCTGTTTTGTTTCGTTCCTCTCTGATTCAATCAGTGATTTCATCCTTGTTTCAAATAGATTCCCACTCATCGTGCGGTCATCCATAAATTGCTCGATGGTAGGTAGCAAGTCTTTGAGCATCTTCTTTATTTCCTCGTTCCCTGCCAAAGGCAATGTGTGAGGAGGAATACCTGACGCGTATGCCATGCCTCCATCTTCCCATGGAAGTGATATTTTAGCGTATTGCTTGAGCTCAAGAATATCAGCGGCAGTAAAGAGAGCTGTGTGACGAATGGGGGATGTCAAATTGTACGTTTTCTCTAACTCATCTCTATCGGTGGAGATGACTAGCAAGTCCAACTCGAAACACTGGCACCACCTTTGGAAATAATTCTAGCGTTTTTTGGCCAAAAATATCACACAGTGCTTTGTTGATCTTCACATCTAGAGACGATTCTTGTTCGTTTGCAAGTTGATCAACAGAAATTACTTCTTTCACTGCAGTGAAATCAGGATATGAAGCTGCAAACTCTGCTCTGTGCAACGGTAGACCACTCAAAACCCTTCCACAGTACGTATCCCCTGCTCTAGCATGAAGCACATATATATCCCTGCTGCCTCCAATGGTATGCCCTCCTCTAATACATGTTGCAATTGAGCTGGGACCAGCAGTCAACCCATTATTCATGTAGGTATGCATGCGCACCTTTTCTCCAAGAGTGTATCCCAATATCATCAGGAGTGTATCCGAATGTTGCAAGATCTTCTTTGTGCTTTTCCAAAAGCTTAGC
>Ga0115005_10004117_pt1 | contig 11600 bp, 11 predicted proteins | sample ArcOceMetagenome_FD_87163 | JGI IMG/M metagenome (GOLD analysis project Ga0115005, IMG submission 87163) | Marine eukaryotic phytoplankton communities from Arctic Ocean - Arctic Ocean - Greenland ARC118M Metagenome | ecosystem: Environmental > Aquatic > Marine > Oceanic | place: Arctic Ocean...
CTTCGGATTGAAATTTGTACTACTGTTTGTGCAGTATTTTGTAGCTCAACACAAGGCCGAAAGCACTATAAAAAAGATAGAAACGGCTTCTTACCCGTCAGGAGTGGTTTAAGTGTCAAGAAAACTTCTCCTTCCGGTAAAGTTATATGTTCATATTTCATATTGAATATGCTCCTAAGCGGAAAAACCCTTTTGGTGGAACGTCTCGGCATCGCATTGACATTTATCGATAAACATTTATTAGAGATTTTAAAGTTGCTGTACTTTTACTGACGATGTGTGCTTCGCAGTTTTTGGTTATCAAATGACGCTTACTCGTACTACCGGTACTAGGTCTATCGATAGCGGCTGTGTATTCCCTCTAGCTAGACGCAATGGGTTATATTGATATGTCTGCACCGGGTAGATTGGTTGCTTAGTATCCTATGAGACTTACTCCCATTCTCAATAGTTGCACAGCGAAAACTTGATCAGAGCGACGCTCAAACATTGTCGTTTCCTATCTGTAAGATACGGTACTGTATGTGCTTAGATAATGATTTTGCTTAGTTCATGACTTATCATTATCCCACGAAATAACGAATGCTGCTAATCACATTCCAGGAAAGCACTTTGTTGTTCAACGAAATACGACATGCTACATTCTTTCCTGACCAGATTCCTGCTGCTCGTGAAAGCAAAACGAGGGAAAGCTTCAATCATAGTTAGGATTTTCATGGTGTTTGCACTATATATATAAATGCCCTCCCTTTTGGTCGATCGCGGTATCTATTTCACATTGTTCTCTGCCTTGTCATCTGCCGGGGGTATCAACCCATCAAAATTCATCTCTTTGCGTGGTACGAATCCAATTTTCGAACCTTGTCTTCTTAAAGCTTTCACATCGTTCCTCAACCTTACAGTGATGGAATCATCAAGACAACTTTTGCTATATTTCTGTGTGCTCTGGCCGCTGCCCATTGTTGCCGATTTTGTTCTTATTATCTTTTTGACTATGACTATCTTGAATCTGTTCCAATACTAGACTACCGCAATTTTCAATCTATGAATATGCGAAGGTAGTACCTCCTTTCTGGTATACAATCGTATAAGGAAACACAAGTTAGATTTGAACCAATGTTGTCAAAAAAATGCTGACTGCTGACATCACAAGGCGACATCACCGAAACCTGCCAACAACTATTTGGAGGAATCCAATGAATCTTTCACTTCTACGCTTTCATCCTTTAAAGACAATAATACTACATGGTCATTTTCTTTTAAAGAATTAGGACATTACGTACTTTCGACTTGATGGTAGTGCGTTATTAACTCTAGTTATAAAGAATCAATGTTTGATCGCTTTGATTTGTGGTTTGACGCGTTGTTGAAAGAAGCAGCTGGAAGAACGCTATTCAGAATACTACAAATTTGGTTTGACGCGTTGAAAGAAGCGGGAAGAACGATCAGAAATTGGGAAGACGAGAAGGGCAAGAGAGGAAAAGAAAACACTTTTAATTTTTGCATTTTCATTTTGAATTTTCTCTTCTACATCATCGGCGTCAACCATCAGCAGTCGACTTTTGTAAAATAATTAGAACATAGTTTGCAATTTAGTTGGCGTGGCCCATTCGAAAAACACCCAGCAAGTCAGAAGGTATATAGCGAAAGCTTTGCAATTCTCAATTCACAAATCAGAGCGATTCATTCTACTGTCTTTATAATATTGCCTGCGATCTAATCAAATTCAAAATCAGATTTGTGTGGACTCTAAACTATCTTTCCAAATGATGTATGTGCATGTAAATAAGATTAGGTCATCAACTGAAGAGAAACAGTACCGGCAGCTCCTAATCCACCCGCACCTCCGCTTTTAAATATCATTGAGCAATTTTCTCTTCCTATTCCAACTTCTTCTCCTTTGCATCAAGATTGGGAAACACTCCAGATATCCGTTAACATAATCTATATGAATCCTATCCATTCAATCAATGTATGAAGCATCCTTTTTTTCCTTCTTCATTTCCAACCATTATAAATTCGGTTCTTCTGCCTCCACAGGAACCACCTTTTTCTGCGCTTCTTCTTTCTCCTGATCCAACATTGGATGAGGAGCTCTTGGAACATATCCGCCGGGCTTCTGTCCCTTCTTCGCCAACACTTTAGCATCGTGGCGTACCATTACTTTGACAGAGTCATCAAGGTGACTCAATGCATTTGACTTTGAATTGCAGCCTCCCATTTTTCAATATATTATATAATTCAGTTTTTGATTTGAAAAGTTTTGAATAAATTCTATATTGTAGCTGCTACGGTTGAGGCAACAGAAAATGCAATCAGGTTAGAACATTTGAAATGATGTAACTGTTGGCCCAGACAGTGTTTGTCCCGTTGGCAGTATCATCTGTTTTCGATCCTTTATTAATGACCGCGTGATTCAACGGAAGCGACCACTTTTGGTAAGCTCAAGCTCGCACGATCTATTCACGGTAGCATGCTACATGCAGATGTTAGTAGTCCTTCTCCGAAAGCCTAGCCGATAGTACAACTAGTTCTTTGATTTTTCCGGCATGTTTGTAACTGCATGAACATGCGGCAGAGATAAACGACTCACCGGTTTGTTATGATCGCAGTTGACACCTTCGTAGTCTATGGAAACAATCAATGTTTGGTCTTCCGCGTTTTTTGCAAGCAAGTCGGTGGATGTGCGTGGTGGTGATGAAATGTAGCCGTTTAGACATTCTACTAGATTCGTGGTGTATAAGGCTATTTATACACGAATCACCTTTACAAACCTAGTTAAAAGTAAAAAGGGATCGAAAAGGTGATCGATCACCTTTTAAACGGTGATCGATTTGCACATGATCACCTAGTTTATAAAAGGTGATCGATCACCTTGGTGATCGATCACCTTGGTGTGGTGATCGATCACCTTTTTAAATAACTGTTAACTTTTACTAAGTGATTCGTGTATAAATAGCCTTAGAACCGGAGGTTATAACCATTAGGAAGGGTAACAAATACCTTGAAATTTACCCCCCCACCACAATCTCAATCTCTTCTCTCATAAGTTTTTGTCATCCAACTCTTCATTATTTTATAGTTCCCAAACCAAACAACATCAGAACAGAACAAACAACAAAGGCGTGTCGAAGAAAGACTTACACCATCATCCTACAAGACTTGCCTAGAATAATAGACAATGGAACCAACCGAAGCCACAAACCCAGAGAAAGAAGAGACTAACGAAGTACATCCCGTGCAGAGTGAAGATCATGACTGGGATAAAGTAAGCGACGACATTCCTGAAGAAATGGAACCCGTCCACGAAACCAACGAATCTACCGCTGACACCACCAATGTAGACCAAGCAAAGGTCACGAGTGTCAGCACGGATAAAGATAAGGAGGATGAATCTCCAAAGGACAAGGAATCCAAAGATGCTCAGGAAGAGCCAGTAGATGATGGCCCGACAGCCCTTCAAATCGTTTCCATCGGTACAGAAACGGACCAATACGCATTCACATTCCATAAAGATGCACTCACTTCTATTATGGACAAGGTACCATCTGATCATAAAGTATGCGTAGTATCAGTTGTTGGAGCATTCAGAACCGGAAAGAGTTTCTTGCTGAGCTGGTTCCTTCGCTACCTCAACCATTTAGAGAACGATGCCCAGAAAATAAATGTTGGGCAAGCAGACGATACCGATGATGATGCTGCTGCTGCAAAATGGTACGATCATGAGGAAACTCTCGGAAACGATGGCTTCAATTGGAGAGGAGGCGCGGAGCGTAATACAACTGGAATTTGGATATGGTCCAAGCCATTTATTCTCCCACGCAATGAAAATTCTACCGAAAAAGTTGCACTTATATTGGTGGATACTCAGGGTATGTTTGATCACGAAACAACCATGGGATTGACTGCAGCCATCTTTGGATTGAGCACGCTCTTGAGTTCTTACCAAATTTATAATGTGGACAAAAGAATTCAAGAGGATAATTTGCAACAGCTAGCGCTTTTCAGCGAGTATGGACGTATGGCACTGCAGGCAGACGGGGGAAAGGATCAAAGTCAGCGTGCTCTTTCAGCAAATGAAAATAATGATGAGGGAGAAGTCATGGCAGTAAGATCCAAGCCAAAGCCTTTCCAGAAAATTGAATTCCTCGTACGCGATTGGCAAAACTTTGATGACGATGAAGACCTGGATGCATGCGAGGACGAGATGAAGGCATACCTCGAGACTGTCCTCGCAGAGCGTGAAGCTGCTGACCTCAAAGATACCCGCGAGCAAATTACATCTTGCTTTGAAGAGGTCTCTTGTTTCCTCATGACACATCCTGGGTTTGCAGTGACCAAGAAAAAATATTCTGGAGATGTGAAAGTTGTCGAACCTATCTTCAAAGCATTCATGGATCGCTATTGCAGAAAGGTATTTGGTAATCTTGTCGCAAAATCTATTCACGGTAGAGAGCTGACCGCGTTAGAGCTTGGTGCATACATTCAGAATTATGCAAAAATGTTTGAATCTGGAGCTCACTTTCCAGAGGCCGCCACAATGCTCGAGGCAACATCAAGTGCAAACAATTCAAACGCCACCAATCTTTCGATTCGCAAGTACAAGCAAGAGATGGATCACATGGCTGGTGCAAAGTGTTCAGATTACCTTGACCCTACGGATCTCGAGGACACTCATACAAAGGTTTTCGAACAGTCAATGGCCATCTTTGACGGCATTGCGAATTTCGGCAATTTGAAGGCAATCGACGATGCAAGAAATGAAGTTATCAAATCAATCGATGAAAGTTTTGAAATGTACTCCAAGCTGAACGATGGCCGCAATCCGTTGCTTGGGATCGAAACTTACATTATACCACTTTCCATCGGCACCGTTTCTATTATCCTTCGCTGGTTCGCAGACTTTACCTGTTCTTCCTGGAGTCACACATGCAGAGTAGGATCTGATGTCCTTTCCCACGTGTATCAAGTTGTCTTTTTCTTCATGTTCATTGTTGCGTGCACAAAGGCGAAACAAATTTCAGAAGTTGCAGGAAGAGTCAAGAAAGCAGTTGCTGTAATGAGTGACAGCGGCGGACCCGAAAAAAACAAGAGCGATTGAACTGTGTACATATTCCTTTACAAATCACTTTTATAATACTCTACAGGATTATTTCTATCCACCCATTATGAAGCGTAATCAACATTTATAACTCATGAATATGAATACAATTTCTTTATTCCAAGCTACAGGGCGAGTTGACTACTGGTCTCTAGAGTGCCTTGCATATGATTAGACGCAAGAAAATATGAACCCTTTCAATCATCGAAACGTATGAAATCATCATCTAAAGAAATGACTTCGTCACTGCTAGAGCTTGGCTTCTGTTTTTTTGTTTTGTCGTTGGTATTGATATTGGTTGCTTCACTCTTCTCTCCGTCGTTCACCTTGTAATCTGGACCAGTGTCACCGATTTCAGTGTTGGCAGACAATATCCCCTTCTCCACCATCTTTCGAAGAGTGCTTACTGTATCAGTATGATGAATAAAAATTCCTCCTCCAGCAGTCCACCGAACACCAAGATCTGCCCGATCATCAATGAGCACTCGACCTTCTCTACTCTCGCAATGCTTGTTCTTACTCCAGCAAGTGATAATATTACATACATTGTCCCCGGTTCTCTTGCTCCCCTTCAATCTCTCATGTTTACTTTTGGGCGAGGCATAATCGACATGATTGAATACAATACTTCTGTTACCATTCGGATTGGAATTGGAATTGGAAAATGCATAGCCAAGTTCTCTCTTGCACCAAGTAGATTTTTGCTCCCGACATCCATTCACAAAGGGTACACCGGTCAAGATATCAGGTGTGTAGCCGTCATTTACAATTGCGCTCCAGAGTTTTTTTCCATCTTCCATCCAGGGCAGATGCTGGAAGAATCGGAAAGCTCTGGAGATACTTCCCCATAGTTGCTTCGACGGCATATCGTCAGCGCCAATTCCTCTATTAATCTTCTTCACTCCTGCATTGAAATCGACCAGGACACCATCGAGGTCGCAAAAGATGGCGAACTTCTTTTTAGGAATAGTGGCGTTTGCGTTTGTGTTTGACTTTTGTTTCGATGAAGAAGATGTTGGTTTGGAATCATTTGAATTGTCTTCAGTCAGATCAATGGGTTCGGACAAGGAGCCGAAGAAGTTGAAGAGGGACCCTTGCTCCTTCTTTTGCTTCTTGTTTGATTTATCGTTTCCAGAAGATGATCGCTTCGACATTGTCTGGTAAGAAAGGAATAAGGCGCTTGGGATTGGGATTGGTACAAGTGCGACGACGGAGGCTTTGGAGAGTGTAATAGCTAGCTTGAGTAAGTAGTGGTACAACAGACAGTAGTGCCGTGCCGTACGTGTGCCGTATCCTCGTAGTATGATACGCCAATGATGGGAATAATGAACGTCTCGCTCGCGTCTATTATGTGCAGTTCCCGCGAAATTCTATCACCATCACCAATTTCACCATCACCACTTTGAACTTGCCACTTTCGAACTTGCAGCTTGCCATCACACACATAATCTTGCGATTGGTATTGCATAATAGCACGTGAAATATAAATACCCCAACCTAAAGATCTTAGCAATCACCACATGAAAATGCTTCTTCATAGCAAAATATTACGTCTACAAACGCAGAGGTGTTTTACTGCAGCTCGAAGATCATTTTCCTCCCTTCTCAGATCCCCAAATGAAAGAGATTATAAAGAACTTACCCAACGAGCACCTGCCAGTATCGTAGTCATCGATTCCAAAGAACTGGAGAAATATAATTCCGATTGGACGGTGAGCAATGCATTCATTAGCGTAGCGTACTTGCTTATGATTTATAATGGATCAATTGTTTCATCATTTCATCGCAACTAATTTTATTAATACCTCCTTCCTTACGTTTGAAAGGGTCAATATAAAGGTGCATCCAGAATTGTATGTAGACCTCAGTCCACAGAGGAAGTAGCTTCCATATTAGAATATTGCAACAAGGAAAAAATCGGTGTTGTACCGCAGGCTGGGAACACGGGTGTCGTAGGCGGAAGTGTTCCAGTGCACGACGAGATTATTCTTTCGGTGGAACGATTGAATGAGATTCACAGCTTCGATGCCATCAATGGAATACTGCAATGTGGCGCTGGATGTATATTGCAGACGTTGCAGGAGAAGGTGGCAAGTTGGAATCATTTAATGCCCATTGACTTGGGAGCGAAGGGCACTTGCATGATTGGAGGAAACATTGCCACTAATGCTGGGTGAGTGGAGGTATCATTGTCATTGTTAGCTAGCTACCAGTACTACGTGTACCAGTACTAGCTACTTCCATTCTTACTGCATGAGGCACGAGGTGTCCATTGCTCATGCCTTCTTCACTTTTTTAAATGCGGCTTCCACTGACAAATTATTGTACCATAATATATCCGTTTAGGGGACAGTATTATTATAGATTTGGATCAATTCATGCAAATATTATTGGGTTGGAAGTGGTGCTCCCCAATGGAACCATTCTAGATCTCATGAGTACAAACAGGAAAGATAATACTGGGTATGACTTGAAGCATCTCTTTGTAGGATCAGAAGGAACTCTAGGGGTAGTCACCAAGGTTGCATTGAATTGTCCAAGCCTGCCAAGCGCAAGGAATGTAGCATTCTTGGCCTGCAACTCTTTTGAATCCGTTTGCCAGACCTTATCATTTGCCAAGGAAGAACTTGGTGAAGTGCTCGCTGCATTTGAATTCATGGACAAGCAAGTACTCGATCAGGTCGCCACAGAGAAGACGATTCCGTTGAAAATTAGAAACGAGAACTACAATTTTTGCGTTTTAGTTGAAACTCAAGGATCCAATCGAGAGCATGATACGGCAAAACTTGAATCATTCCTGGAGCAGGTGATGGATTCAGGACATGTTGTCGACGGGATCCTAGCACAGGACACGAAACAAGTAAGTATCATTCTCTATCAATGTATGGTGTACAATTTTGAAATTCTTATCCTTTGTTCCAGGCCATCGATTGTGATATACGTGAAATTCATTATATTCTCACAATGTACTTTTATTTCCATTTCGTTCCTCATTGAATAGGTTTATGAAATGTAAGTCTCTACAAAGACAACGAAAACAGTTTTTCCTCGGCAGTGCACCTGTATGCCCAATGCATTTTAACCCCTTTTATATATTCAATAGGTGGGAAATACGAGAATCATGTAACCCCATCATAAAATCCAAGGGTTATAACTACAAGTACGATATATCACTGCCATTATCAGCATACTACGACATTGCAAAGAAAATGAGAGAAAGGCTATTGCCTTTCCCGGACGTAATTGTTGCAAATTGGGGGCATGTTATAGATGGAAATCTTCACCTTAACATCATAACTCCTGGAAATTTCGAAGTTGACAGCCAAATAAAAGGAATGATTGAACCATTTTTATTTGAGTATGTGGTTGCACAAAATGGATCCATTTCTGCAGAGCATGGTCTAGGTCAGAGTAAGAACAAGTATCTCGGTAAATATGCAAAGAGTGAGGCAGCAGTAACTATCATGAGGTCTCTCAAGGATAGCTTTGACCCGAATGGAATTATGAACCCAGAGAAGTTTCTTCCGTCTTGATGACGCGTGTTGGAGATAGAAATTTGAAAATACTGCCAAATTATTCCGCGCTGTTCTAGTAGAGCCGTTTCTCAGAAATCCCCCCGGGAAACACGTACTCAACCGCCACAACCCTCTCATAAAAAAGTGACACGACGACGACGCCTCTCACGACGATGAAAAAGAGGAAGATCCAATCGCAAGCGTCTGAAGAAGGCAGCTTTGTACCAGGTATCATAATAGTTGCACTTGATTATTAATAACTAATCTCTGAACTGCCGTATACAATGAAAATTCAAATCGTTTCTTTTCTTACTCTCTTCGCCACGGCTGATTCTTTCTCTCTAGGCCCCACCTTTCTCTCTGCCGAGCAAAAGGTCGCGTTGAAAGAGACGGCTGAGAAAGTTGCTACTGCAGGAAAAGGAATCACCGCTTGCGATGAAGGACCTGCCACTATCGGAGGTAGATTCGATGCTGTAGGCGTTTCCAATAGCGAGGAAGTCAGAAGACAGTACAGACAAATGCTCTTTACGGCTGATGGGTGTGAGAACTACCTCTGCGCAGCGATTCTAGACCCGGAGACATTGTACCAGAAATCTGACGATGGAACGCTTTTCCCTCAGCTTCTCACCGAGCGTGGCATTGTACCCGGAGTCAAGCCCCACTTGAAAATCTATGAACTCCCTGGATGTAACGGAGATACAATCATGCAGGGTCTGGATTCTTTAGCTGTTCGAGCAAAGGAATACTATGACGCAGGAGCTCGTTTTGCGAAGTGGCGTTCCCCTCTCGTCATTGATATCGAGAAAGGATGTCCTACCGATCTTGCTATTAAAGCAAACATGCAAGATCTTGCACGTTATGCCTTGATTTGCCAATCTGAAGGACTTATGCCTATTGTAGAGCCCGATGTTTCTCTTTCTGGAACCCACACACTCGAGCAGGCTGTCGACATTAATATCAAGGTTCAAAGCGAGCTTTTTAAAGCAATGATTGATCATGGTGTTTACATGCCGGGAACTACTTTGAAACCGAACATTATCAACGCAGGAAAGGATTGCCCAGTAGGATACTCGGTAGAGGAGATCGCCGAGGCCAACATTTATGTCTTGGAGCAAAGTTTTCCTGTCGCCATGCCTGGAGCGAACTTCTTATCTGGTGGACAGACACTTGAACAGGGTACTGCGAGGTTGAGCGCAATGAACAAGATCAAAGGAAAGGCACCCTGGAATCTATCATTCTCATGGTCTCAAGCATTGCAGCTTCCACTCCTTGAATTGTGTAAAGGAAAGGATGGATTACAACTCGAGGAGATGAGCAAACTTTATGTTGAAGAACTTAAGCTTGCAAGTGCTGCTGCTCTCGGAGAACACGAATGGAATGCAGGAGATGGAGATCACATTGCAAAGTAAGAAGTATAGGTAGGAGTTTAATTATTAAACGGCGTCTCGAAGAAACGCGCTGTGCATGCCATAATACATTACTTTTGTTCAATAATATCTGCTCACAATTCATTTATGTATTATTAATTCCAATTTTCTTCATTCTATTATACTGGTCGGCACATAACGATGCATTCGACGATCTTTATTTTTTGAAGTCATTTCTGTTTCTCTTTATGAATGACATCTTCATCTCTCTTCTGCATTCACCATTCGTGTCAATCGTTCATCATTCTCCCGTTCGCTGCTTTCTTTTAAACCTTTCAAACAAAAGAGACTCATCACTAAATATAGCAAACCAGAGCAAACAAACCCCCCAGCTGCAATGTTGATAAGAAGAGCTGTAAAACGTTCTTCAGTCAATGACCCTCCATCGACAATTTTAGAATCATCAGTATCAATAGTACTTTCTTCCGTAGCAATGACCGCAAAAAAGAGGTAGAATGCTCCTCTTGCAAACCAGTCCTTTAGCGCTGGTGCAATTCTATCTACGAGCCATTGACTGATTTCCATTTCTGTAACGACACCAATCTGAGAAAGTACCACATTCAAAAGAAGAAAGTTAGCGAAACGCTCATAGTTAAAAACTATTGAAACTTGAGAAAGGGTCTGCATCTACACTCACAGCACAAGCGAATAAAATGAAAAATTTCTGCAGGAAAGAAATTATAGGCAGCTTTTCATGGGGAGAAGGCAAAGCTTGAGCAAAGGCCATCAAAAACAATGACAGAACCCCAACCAAATTGTGAAGTCTAAAGAACACAAAGATAGGAGAAGGTCGTGTTCCATCATTCACAATTTCCGAATCATCACACCCTGCTTCTTCATCATTCTTGTCCGAATGAAGAAGCGATCCCTCTTCTGTGGCATTCATGTTTTGTCCTCCAACTGCCACTTTAAACTTTGAAGTAAGAAGCCAAAAGCTTGCTTGTTTGCTCGTTGTGTTACCAACACCAACACCACCCTCACCAGCAATCACCACTCATCAGGGAAAAATGTCGTTATACAAATACACGACACAAACACGAGAAAAGAAACATCTGGAAAGAAGGGGAGAAAAGAGAAAGAAACGGAAGAAAAAATCAAAATCTATCCAGATCTCAGATCTCTAGATCTTCACATCAATCACATTAGTCTAACTGGCAGACCAATGCTCATTCTTCAAGTTTTTAGAATAAAGTAAAAAATAGTATCGCACAGTAGTACGATAGCAACAGGAGGCTTAGAACGATGAAATTTTAAATAATGTGTAGCTTTCCTCTTTGAAGAGCTATTTGTGAACAAGAGAAGAAAATTTGATTCGTGCAACCCGTAGTATTGCTGGAAGAATAATTGATATTTCAAGTAGTAATATAATTATAAAGCGCTTAGGGTTACAAGGATTGGATCCCTAAAAATATACAGCGAAAGCGGCTTCTATTGCACTTACACCGGTTTCCCATAGGAAAAAGGAATGGCATCAAGGATAGATACTCGCCAGCACGTGGTGTCGATGAATCTGGCTTACTCAGAATCCAGTATATCAGCCAGTATCGAATTTATTGA
>Ga0115005_10004119_pt1 | contig 11599 bp, 5 predicted proteins | sample ArcOceMetagenome_FD_87163 | JGI IMG/M metagenome (GOLD analysis project Ga0115005, IMG submission 87163) | Marine eukaryotic phytoplankton communities from Arctic Ocean - Arctic Ocean - Greenland ARC118M Metagenome | ecosystem: Environmental > Aquatic > Marine > Oceanic | place: Arctic Ocean...
AATGTATGACACTCGATCTTGAAAATATTGACACAATTGACGACATCGATCAACAGGACGGTTTACATAATTGTTATGAAACCAGGTACGAAATCTATAAAACCATGGCATACACTCCAGACGATGATGCATACGCAGGTCCTTATCCATCTTGGTTGGATTGCATCGATACCAGGGCAGATACCCCGGCACAAGTCGAGGCGTCAACTTTCATCGACATCATGGACAAACCAGGAAATTACGATATCGAAAATATCGGAACAAGAATGCGAATAATGGGATTTCATGAGCTAGAAAAAAATCGATATGAAACAAAGTTTGCAGTTGTTATGGATGCCTATCAATTAATTAGTGACAAGTGGTTGTACTACCATTCAAATCCAGTGCCTGACCCTTCATGGTTTCCAAGTATAGATGAATCCGACAATGAGGGATTGTCTCATATAGTGGAGACAGGTGGTTCACGTCAGATGATTGCCTCGCAACTGCGGATGGTCCAACAAGAAGCATGCAATACGGACAGAACGTGTGCGCTGACTCAACACAAGGTCCAGGTCAGAACAGACTATTATTTATGCATTGACTGCAGCCAAAACGTGTCGATATATTATTGCAAAGGCTATACGGACTGCCACGTCTCAGCATTTGATCAGAATGCGATGGACACACTCTATACAAATTTGAACGATTTCATCACAGATGATTTGAAAGAATACTTTGATGATTACGCAACTGATGCTAAATTTTCATCGTCAGTGATGGCCATGAATTTTATGATTGAATGTTTCATGGTGCTGTATACCAGCAGCACATCCTCAGAGACCAACATGCAGGATGTGTTTGATTCAGCGACACCAGCATGGCCACGATGGAGTACACATCAGCCCCAGTCTGCCCCTGGATTTACATACACCCCGGAGGCCACCAGGCGCTGGCAAGATTCGCTCGGAATTCTGGATGCACGCGGTGAAAGGTCGCTATCAGTGTGCATGAGCGGTGACGAGACCAATACAGTTAGCTACGCCACCTGCTCTCGAAATGAGCATTTGGAGCACATCAACTCACAGGTGAAAAACGATTACATGCACAACACGTCTCTTTGGGTACAACGTTATCAGGGCTTCTCTCACAACACAATTCGCGCAGCACTGATAGGGATCAACATTCCTGCATTTGCGTCGACAGTCCGCAAGAAACGAGACGTGTACCTCGAGTGGATTTTCAGTCCAGACCGCTGCCTTGACACTCGACCAGACGACTCGATATGCATCATACTGAACAACACCATCCGCCTGATCAACCCGTGGACAGGAGGCGATTTCAACGCCTTAGGTGTTGATTTATGTGATGTCGTGCCGGACTCTCTAGGCAACACTCTTTATCACACGAAATGCCATCCTAGCAAATGTATAAACGAGCCATCGGCCGAGAGAAGTACGGTTGAATTCTACAAAGGGCAGGCCAGTGTGTGTTATGGACTGCACAGTACCAGAGCAGACCCGCTGTCCCCCACTGCTGCTGCGTCCGGCAACGTTTGCAATCTCCTGGCTCGTAAAAATGCCACATGCATGCACCAGCAAGGAATGCTCGGCGGATGGGACGGTGCAGCAGCGCCAGACCTATACCTCTACGCCGATCTGGGCGATTTCCCGGAGTCCGCCGGCGGTTTGTTTATTGAACCACGCAGCGATGTTCTGCGTGTTCCATTTACAACCACCCGACAGCAGTATGGGGTGGTGTCGTTCCATGCCGGTGATATTACCGGCCACCATTTGAGGTTCAAAGTCGACGCGTTGGGCGTGCTGCGCCTGGATAACATTTTCCTGAAGAGCCACACGACGGTGGCCTCAGCCGCAATGATGCCGTCCATGAGCCAACCGCAGTGGTTCACCTTTGACGAGCAGCTGGAGCACACGCGGAACATGCAACGTGAGCCCGTGCAACCAGCAACGGTTTCGTGGGACTGTCCTCTGAAGCAACGCATGTACCTTTCGGCGAAAGAGGCACGATTCCACCCTACAGCACCAAGCGCCCGTCGTGCGCAGATAATGTTTTCGCTTCTGCATGGCACCCGACGTGTACACCCAACGCAAGACACAACAAGCGGAGCGGCGCTGGCGCCGCACGCCATGTTTACAGCGAACGGGGTCTGTTTATGCCAGACATGGTCGCAGTGTCGGATGCGTATATCGACCCTGGACGGGTCATGCAGCTTTCGCGACACGGTGGACAGCTTCAAGGCGGGTGCAGAGGAACGACAGTCGAAGTTTATCCAGTCCGATAAATGTCTACACGCGCAGGACGACTGGCCCTACACAGGCGGCACGATGCGCGACGGCAGCGTGCTGCCGAAGACAGAGCGTGCTGCTGATTCCGAAGAGTGCAGCAGAGTGCAGAGGCTGCACGAGTTTAAATTTCAATATACATACGACGATCTGGACCATGCGCCTGCCAAGCATGACACATTGGACGACGGTGGTGATTGTCACATGGGGGTGGCCACCACGTGGAATTACCGATTTGCGAACGAGCGTACGTGCCATCGTACTGCGCAAGACGAGTTCTTCTGCGCAGCAGACGATGACGTGGTGATTGACGTTGTGTTTCCAGATAACACGCCAGTTGTGCCGACACTGACCCAGCAGATTGAGCGCATGCGCCACAGTCGTACAAAATGCAACACGTGCCAGAGACCACCTGCGTATGTTGCCGATGGTGTCGACATTCCCGCCGAAGTGAGCAGTGGGGTTCCTTTCCGAGTTGGCAGCGACAGGTTCATTGCCGGACATTTTCGAAACATGTTGACAGACCAGCTGTGCAAATCGCGCACGGGTTGTCACGAGTTGGACGCCCTCGTCAACACGTCGAGCTGGGTACCTGCAAAGTTCTGGGATGCGTTCCTGCATGACACGTCCAAGCTGTTTCAAAGCGATAAGATGCTGCCAACAGCCCCTTCGTCGACATCGGACAGGCTCACAGAGCAGAGCACGGCAAGCCTGCAAGATGCGTTGTGGCAGACGCCGTGGATTTTCTGTCAGTCGCTCCTTGCGATGTGTGTGAAAGCATGCGATCCGCTCCACGCAGAATTCGCTCTGTGTGAAGCTGCGTGTTTCGCGAAGAAAGGGGGGGATAACGTGACATGCGCCGGTACAAGCAGTCAAGCCGACTGGACCAGCCACGCGTCACGCAACGCGATGTGTACGCTTGCTCTCAACAAAGAGATGACCGACAGCGTTGTGCCTGACATCAGTGTATGCGACATGGACGCTACCATGAATGCTGTATGCGAGACGCTCAACACTGCGAAAAATAAGATCAGGGAGGCCAACTGCATCATGGCGGGTGAGTGTCAGCTGACGACCTTTTTCTACCAACCGAGCATGTACTCTATCACCAACAACCAGTTTGTGCGTCAAACCGTCATCGACTTCTACAAGCAAATCAACGCCGACAGCTGTCCCAGCGACGACATCGACAACGTACAACTGCTGGCACAGAACAGCGAGCTCCGTGAAAAATGTCCATCTGTGCAATTGGAACGTGTTGTTGAGGTGCTGCAAATGCTGCGTAGTGTTGTGGACCTGGTTGTCCGAGCACAGTACTACTTCTTCATGTTTGTAATCAACATGCTGAGGACACTAGTATCTGTTATAAATGTGGAGGCAGTGCGTGCGGAGGCCGCCAAGTGGTTTGACCTTCTGCTGGTTGAAGTGACGTCGCTGGTCAAGCTGGTTGCAGATTTCACGTTTGACTGGATCATGTCCCTGGACGGGACTGTCGGGGAAGTGTTCAAGGCGATCATGAAGGTTGTATGTATCGTGACCAAGTTCATATATGACGTGTTTTACATTCAAGTGTTTTGTCCCATAAAAACAGAGTTGCTGGTAATCCTGATAGGTATTCGAGACATATTCGTGGATATCAAAAATGTTTCTATATTGGGGTTCAAACCGTTTGATGCATTGCTCTCACCGACTGTGTGGATGTTCAATAACATAATTGATATGATGCAGAAATCGGAGTGCGACCCTGATAACAGTCCCATATGCGACTTTGAGCCGCCGGCCGACGAGTACGAGAACCCTGCGCTGCCCATCACGACGCGTTGCTGGTCCACGTACACAACTTCGCTGGGCGACGCCGCTTCGCTGTCGTGCACTGCGGCAGACACATGCAAGAGCGACGTCGGCGACAACATTGTCTGCAACACGTGCCCGGCTGTGCAGGACACCGATGGCTTGATGCGCTTTGGATGCCACGCTGCACTGAAAATGTGTCGCTGCAGCGTGCTCAAGAACGAGCGAACACCGTGCATATCGCACGAGAAGTGTCTCCCGACGTCCAATTCGATGTGTGACATCATTGATACCGGGTTCGAGGCGAACCCGTACGGGACAGTCTCGTGCTCGTCGTGTTCATCCAAAGGGATCTGCCTCTTGTCGCTGTCGAACATGGTCGGATACTGTGCGTGCAGTCAGCAGGAGCTGGTGTTCCAGGGCTGCCCGGCCACGGACGTGGGGAAATCCGTGATGCCGTCTGCCGAGAAACTGTGTCTGGCTACGATAGGGGCGCTGGCGAGGACACGGCTGGCGACCTCCGCAGTCTACACTGTCGCGTACAACGCGCTGGCCGCAGCCCCGTGTCTCGCTGCTGATCGAAGCAGCATGTTCTGTTACAGGGTGTACCGTGGGATGAACGACTTCAGCACCTACGCAGTCGCGGTAAACACATTGTGGGAGTCGTCGGCGGGCCGCCGCCTGCTGGCGGACAACGGCGACGAGACACAGGCGCCAACAACTCTTGCCGGCTTCCTGAAAATGGCGGACTTCTTCAACATAGACGCAACGCGCCTGCACGATGTCATGTGGGGCGACTGGGGAAGTGTGCGTAGTGAGGCGTGCACCTGGGTGCCGCAGATGCGCGCCATGAATGAGTCGACCATGGCGGTGTCGGACCGCATGCTGCTGCTCGAGTGTGTCAGGCGCCGCAGCGTGGGGCTGCGAGTGGTGCAGCTCTTTGATGCGCAGGATGTGATACCAGACACTATATTTGTGAGCATCAACGACTTTGCACACGCATTAGAGGACCCCGCGGTGGTGAGCGCGCTGATTACAAGACCGCATATGCTGCTTATGGCGGCGCTGCACAGCCCGCAAGCGACGCCACTTCGTTCGGCCGTTCGTGCGGGCCGCATCTGGATGATGCATACGGTGCTGGAGATGCAGCAAGTCAAGGCCGACATGGTGGAGGAGTTGGCGTCCAATGACAATGGCACCGTGTGCAGCGTGTTCGGAACACTACAGCGCGTAAACCAAATGGGGCAGTGCAACGTGAGCCTGGCGCTGTCGCAGAGCGCGAGCAGTGTCTTTTTCGTGACGCACTGGTTCGCCAGATTGATGGGGTTGTCTAGTCAGTCGGCTGAGCACGTGCCTCGCAGCGAGCATGGCATCAATGTGCACGTGAAAAACGCGCACATGTTCATGGAGACCGCCACACGCAGGCGCCCGGGCCACACCCGAAAATTACGCGCTCACGGTACATCTGCGTCCGATACAAGCACATTTAACACTGCCAAGAGAAAATTGCTGGGCTACATCGAAACAATTGAGAGCGTGCAGGACTTCACGGTGAGCGTCGTGCTGGGAGACGGTGCCACACAGATAGTGTCCGGCGAGCAAGCCGCTGCATACGTATCAGGCCCCGTTGAATGGCCGCCGAAGTACGTATACTGGGACGCAACGCTCAAATGCGCCCCTGTGACCAACCTGTTTGACTTGACGGTGCGATGTGTGAATCTCCTGTGGATGTACTACGACACAGCCGCCGCCGACCGCCCGATCAGGCCACAGGTGAAACGCGGTTTGTCGTACGCATTTGATGGCTTCCAATTGAAGACGATCGCATCTGACAACACGACACGTGCGTCTGCGCTGGGCGAAAGCTACATGGCGCAATTTGTGCACGCGGTTCTGGATCTGGTGGGCGTGCGCACCGCGCACGTGCGCGCATTTTTGGTCGCAGCACCTGACGTTCTGAAAAGATTCGTGATCTGTGACGTGGACGCTGTCATGTTCTGCAGCGAGCAGCACCACTCCCTGGTCAACAGTTTTATCGCCATGGCGGTTACATGCCTGGTGCTGATTATCGTGTCCTCTTTCTTTGGCATGACGTTTGTCACCTCGCTGGTTGTGCTGGGGTTCATCGCCATGACCGTTTTCTACGCGTTTGGGTACAGCCCGCTGTGTGCACCAATGTTGCCAACGTGTCTCATGGAGGAGCTTGCTTTCACTGTCCGTTGGCTGCTGCCGCAGAGAATCGAATGGCCCGCGTCTATCCAACGCGTTCCGGACTGCGCGAACAATGTCAGCAGCCGCGCTGACCTGCTGACCTCAGAGGTGGTGCAGTGCATCATCCCATGCAGCGAACACCCGTTCCTGTTTACATCCTGGGAGGATGTGTTTATGTTCACCGTCTGCGACCTCAGTGCGGACGCGTGTGAAAGCACCGTGACGGCGATCCGGCTGCTTGGTGATGTCATTCTTCCAGGCACAGACGAGTGGCATCGTCGCCTTCTCGAGAGGGCAATTTGGAAGCGCGATATGGTGTCCGTTGCGGATGCAGACATGTTGGCTGGGTACAGGTACTGCGCCGTGGTGTCGAGTTGGATGTTGGCGCTGCCTTTTGCAGTGCTGTTTATCGGCACAATGCTTTTAACATCGATCGTGAATGTGCTTTTCAACACTACACTGCAAATAATTAATGTTATCGTGGGTGTTGGTATTGTTTCGCATACAAATGAAAGCTAAGGTCGACAGTTCGAAATATTGTTGTGGGATATTAAAGCAGACATGCCACGCCAATCTAGTAAAACTGTTGTATCAGAATGGCCGAAAAAGAACCAGCACCTCAACCTGCAATGATCAATGGTTGCCCTGTTGCGAAAATTCGACCTTTCATCACTGCGGTCTTTTTGTTGGGTGTGACGATGATGTGTGCTGTAAGTGTTGCGTGGGAAAAAGGTCACGATTCGTCATATCGAGAATATCAGACATCAAGGCTGATGCATCTCAACGCAGTGTTCGCAGCAGAGATGGACACCACCAGTACTAAAATTTGGGTACCAGATCACTCAGCAGTCCCCATCACCTCCCTTGGGTGGAACATATCGAATGTGACATGGACTTTGCTGCAATGTAACCCTGTCGAACCAAGCGAGATGTGCGCATGTCTTTTGGACAACACACTGAAAAACAACACACATAATTCCAGCGAAATCAAGGATTGTTTACTTGATTATATGCCTACAATGATCATATCAGATAAATTCACGTCTTTGAAACCGTACTATTTGATTTGGCCTGCGATTTGGATTGCGCTGTTGGGTCGTGGATTTTGTGACTGGATCTCAACTGACAAAGACATTACCAGTGCTAATCATCGAACGTATGCTATCTTGGTGTTTGTTTTTGGTGTGCTCGCCTTTTTAATTGCAGTTATTCCTGCATGTGTTGGTGGAACAACCCTGATTGATGGTCAGACTCATTCGAACTTTCATTGGTTCATTTTCGTCCCTATTGGGTTATTCGTATTGCTGATGACTGCTGTCATGACACAGCACAATTGGATAGCAAGTCAGCAAGGGGGGAATTTAGAAAATCTACAGTTCAACATGTTGGTCACAGTGAGTATCGTGAAAAAGGTGTTCGTGGTGGTGATGGTATCAGTTGCTGTATGCATCATGCGAGGATGGGGTGATGCACTTCAGAGTGCGGTTGTGGCGATTCTGCTCACCGCTGTGTGTATCGTCGACATGCTTGGACAGATCCTTTTCCTCGTCCACGCGGACCCCAGCAACGTGGACGAAAAAGCAAACAATGCCCTCGAGTCAGTCCGTATGTTCAGCTGGTTCCTCAATTTTTTTGTCGTCGTTTCTCTGTGGGTTATGAACTTTCCGCAGTACGGTGACGAAATTGCGCATTCGTCGATTGGATTCACAATCCTTCTTATCTATATTGCTGTGAGCACGCTCGGCTCTGACTTTGCCAACGAGTACAGGGTGATGAGTGCATTTGACATCGTAAACTTTAGACTTCAAATCGACGACTTGTTCGTGGTTGTGATCGGGCTGTTTTGGATCATGCATTTTATTCAGATTAATCAGTAAATTGTTAAAGTAAATTTAAAATTATTTGTAAACATGGCGATGGCCTGCATTTTGTTTCTAAACACGTAAGGATACAGAAGCTCAACCTAGGTTAGCACGCACAATTTGCGGCAGTATCGAACCTAGTTCGCTGATGAAAACTATAGACACTAGCAAATGTGAGCTCATATATGCAGGAAAAATATGGACACACCCTTTACCGCCTTGTAGCCGAGACATGCTCCCTTTACTTGAAAGACAGGAAATGTACTGTTCTTGGTTCCAACCGATAAATAAATCTATTGACCACCAGTTTCCCGCACTTAAGATCGATATTAATTATTACGCCATGTCGTTGAGGATGCAGAAGGCAGTGTTTCGCCACATTCGACTGCACCCGGGATTTATGAACGTAGAGAGCACACCATGTGGCAGGCAAAAGCTTCGCATACCACAGTCACTTCTACTCGAGAAACAGCGCACCGCTTGTCGGTTCACGGTAATTCCCGTGCACTGCACGTACATTGTGCATTTGTTGTACGTGCATATTTATCCTGACACTCGATACTGTGTAAATTTGAATATTAACCCATGCGACGTGCCCAGGATACTGCAGGGGGTAAAAGACGAATCAAGACAAGTGCAGATTTGGACCGATCAAAGCAGACGTCGCCGGAGCACAGTACACAGAAGCAAACACTTCGGGCATTGGACACGCTCAGCTCGATGATGGACCACATGGACTCCAACGAGCCGAGCGTTCTGTCGTTCTCTGAAGAACACATAGTAATGAGCAACGTTGAACATATGCACGCGGACTGCCCCAATGTAACACGCTCAGAGCGAGCGTTCCTGCGACAACTCAGTAAATCGTACAGAGAGTATCACGAGAGCAACCCAGAAGCGGCTGGTGCTTTGAATGTTACAGGCCCATGATACACCGCACAAGGCACGCATGGTTTATGGGGGTTTCTTGTACAAATCGTTCCACGTCTTTGATTATCTGGTAACTGATGGTGCCGATGACGGAGACCCAGCAATCTCGCCAGATGGCCTCTGCCTGGTACGCCGCGCAATACAGTTGCATATACTGCGGCCAACTCATCCGCGACACCTCGCGGTGCGCAAATCCCTTGAAGCACTGATTTTTAAACGCGATGAGTTCACGGAAGGGTTCTGTGTGGAAACCAACGCCATCGATGACAAGGTTTAGGATCTCCATCTCTGGGGCAGCGATCAGGTTCTTCACCACCAGCTGTGCGGTGTCTGCTGCAAGGTTCTGGTGTATGTATGGGGCAGGGTCGAAGGTGCACTGGGCCATGAGAAAGTAAGAGGCCATCCGCAGGCGTCTGTTGGTGCTGTTGGAGAACCGCACCCGAACACTCCAGGCAGCAAAGCTGTCCGTGGCCTGTTGAGACACTGCTGCGTTGCCCACTACACGATCAGCATGTTCCTTTGCCATCTTTTTCACGCGGTCACGCAGGCGGATGCGGCCGCGAGTTGTGGACGTAATCCTTGTCTTGAGCAGCTGTTGTAATGACTCGCGATGTCGCACAAAATAGTGTACCTCCTTCTCGAATTCAGGGCCCATGTATATAAATTTATGCAGCCATGTGATATCCCTGCTGTACTCCTCCACGTTGAACTTGCAGTCGTTCAGCGCTGACGTGAACTTGTATATCTTGCCGCTCACCCCACAATCAAACAGCTGCGAAGAAAATTGCTCACATGCTTGCGTTGTCGCAACTCCTCTCAGGTTGTTGATCAGGTACAGTTTCACTTGATCCTCAAGATGCAGTCGCATGGCCGCTGTAACCAACGCATTTTGTGTGGCATGGAATGTTGGGACGTGTTGCCGTATGTAAGTTTCCTGTAGGCGCAACGCGTCGGCATCAACGTGCATAAACTGGATCGCGTACACACAATCGGCACATTTTCCATATATACTTGCGCTTTGCCGATCCAATCGCGAACAGTCTATAAAAACGCCTTCGGATACAATTTCACCAAACACTTCCCCATGTTTGACAAAACTGAGGCTTGCGATGATGGAACAGATGAAAGACTCTGCGACGTTGACTGGGTTGAGGGAAAAGTTCTTGCAGAATTGCAGATATGATTCAATCGTCTTACTTGTCATCACCTGATTTTTGCCCCAGCGTGAACGACACAGTTCTTCAGGCTCTGGCGCTGTAGCCATCTCGATTACTTGACCAACGATTGCGCAACTGACAATTTATATGCCATGCGACCGATATGCTGAATTGTACTTAGAAGTATAACACTGACTATACAAGACATCAAAAAAAAATAATTAAAAATGCGGCCCATCACCAGAAAAAACACATTTTCAGAGTTTCACTCGTACGAAATGAAGGCGGTGCATCTGGCATCAGATGAAGAAAATCAGATGTCGCTTCACACAGAGGTCGAATATTTGTTGGCCAACCAAGCCGACGAGCTCACTCCACACTCATCTATAATGCAAGCTAAAGGTAAGTCCATGATCAGGCCAATCATATCAAGGGTGCGTATGGCCTTTGCTTCAATGATATCCGGATAATCCCCGGTGCAATTTTCGCAACTGGCACAATCGGCACAGATGTATTCTCTGATTGTGTCAAGTGGTGCTGTAAGGATATAATGAAAACCATCATCGCAGTAAAAACCAGGCATATCCAGACTATAATGTCCAGCATGCAGAACTCACACACACACACGTTCGCACGCGTGTATATACAGCGCAAGCTTCATTTTTTTTTGTTTTGATTTATTGATGCCTGTCACGATAAATCGTGACAAAAGGTCGTCCAGATTAACCATCTGTCAAGTGACTGGCGGTAGTCCGGACGAGAACGGCCTATTCGGCCCCGCGTGAGGGTGAGGGGGCCGGCCTCACGGCCCCCTCACAAGGGGGCCGGCCTCACGGCCCCCTCACACAGCCGGAGAGACGAGAACGGCCTATTCGGCCTGAGAGTCTGCAACAGCATGTATAGCCATCACCAACCTCCTCAAACCTAATCCGGATCAGAATCAGAAATATCGGAAGAATCCATTCCCTCTTTCCGTTCATCCGCAAGAACCTCGGCTTGATCTTCGTGCGCTTGCGCGCGCCGCCTCTCGTGTTCCTCAAACCATAGCTGGTTAGCGCGGCGATGGGCATCCACCATGGCCGTGCGCGCAGATGACGCCGCCTCTTGTCTGATGCGCGCTTGCTCTGCCTGGGTGGTCCGCAGGGCGTCGTCCTCCGCGGCTTGCGTAATCGCAATCTTGCTCTCGTCAGCCGCCGCCGCCGCCTCCCACCCATCCAACCGCTCGCGCTTCTCCGCCTCGCGTTTGGTCTTCTCATCCACCTCGCGCTGACGGCGCAACGCGTCTTCCGCCTCGCGCGCAGCCTTCTCAGTCGCCTCGCGCTGACGGCGGAACTCGTCTTGATCGCGCGCTTTCTGCTGCTCA
>Ga0115005_10004122_pt1 | contig 11595 bp, 13 predicted proteins | sample ArcOceMetagenome_FD_87163 | JGI IMG/M metagenome (GOLD analysis project Ga0115005, IMG submission 87163) | Marine eukaryotic phytoplankton communities from Arctic Ocean - Arctic Ocean - Greenland ARC118M Metagenome | ecosystem: Environmental > Aquatic > Marine > Oceanic | place: Arctic Ocean...
CTTCCTTCGGTCCCAGTCAGGAATGCGATTGAACTGTTCGCATTTCAACTTCGGTCCAAATTTCGAGAGCACTTTTTCGACTTCCGGCAATCATCTCCGTTCTTTACTGGTGGAAATGGTGTTATGATTTGCACCGGGCGCTGTATGATCGCTACAGCAGCATGGAAAATTGTTGAGACAAGCGAGGTTGAGAAAATCAAAATGAGAAGATCTTATTTAAAATGATTATAACATTCGCAAATATATGCATCCTCGTCGCCTAGCTAGCTAGAGGGGTAGTAGTACTAGTACTAGTACACGTAGTAGATCCGAACTCTTGACAAGCAACAAATCCGCATTGCTTGCATGTTAGAATGTAGGAAAATTGTGTCCGTTGATGTAATGTATTTCTATTATTACCACCAGGTACATGTATTGTGTTCCCTGTCCTGCTTATCATTTTTATAAATATAATCAAATTACACTTGCTAACGTGGTGGTGTACGTGTAGTATTCCTCTTTGTTGGTATTATCTACTAGCTAGTAGCAGACTCATCCATCTCAAGGCATTGCTCACGATAATCCTTCATAAGTGCCAAGCCTGCTTCACCTCTTCTATCGAGATAATTACTCGAAGTCAAGCCATCAAGTCTTGGGTAAACATGATACTTCTCGTACGCTGCTTGACAGTCATGGTGCGAAAGATGGGCGACTTTGACCATCTTCGCTGCTTCGCAGTTCAATTCCAATGGATCGGTTTCATTTTGAGGAAGTTTGTACATAAAATTTCCGCTTTCTCTTTTCCATACAGTGATACCTATGCTCTCGTCATTGAACTGGCCTTCAGCTTGCAATAAGATCAACATATCAGTCACCAAAGGGTTGCCAGGACCACCTTTTTCTGGTAAGATTTTGAACATCGCATGCAGTACACTATCCCACGCTTCGGACGGAGCGTGAATTATGTTAGGTACATGAAGACCGTATGATTTGAAACCAGGCTGTTTGGCAATCTCGAGCCCTTCTTCAGGAGTTAATCCCAATGGAAATGTATCATAATCACTCATCCATCCTCCTCCTGTCCCGTTCTCATTCTCAATCATCACCATCGCAAACCATCTCCAAAAGCATCTTCGGTTATATTGATTTACGAGCAAATCCGAGAGCTTTTGATCCATGGATTCGAACTCAGGGTACTTCATGGCGTCTTCTTTAGTGAGCACCTTGGTATCCCAACCCCTGGCTTGCCATGACTCTTCCCATGCCTTTACCAGCTTGACATGGCCCTCTAGAGTCATGCCACAGCATCCTCCGTTGGGTTCGTAGAAGGTGTGCATGACCGGTTTTTCATCAATAACATGGGATTCTTCGCTACTACTTGTAGCTTCTTCTTCTTGTTGTACCTCCGCTCTCCTCGCCACCAGCAGTCCAGTAGATGATTTTGACTCCATCAAAGCAACGACTGCAGCAAATAGCGCAATTAGGAGGATGCATCTCTTGGCTTTTCGTGGTTTGAATAGAATCATTTCAGATGGGAATGTTGAACTGGTATTGGCCGAATGCTCTACAAGTTTAGAGTATGAATTTCAGTTGGTTTGTGGCTCGGTGGCTTGGTTGCTTTTTTATTCACGTTTTGGAAAAATAGCATTTAGTCCGAAGGTCATTGAAGTACCCCCCCCCCGGTACACGTACTTCCATTTATCGAATTCTTATTTTATCCCTAACAATGATAAACCGATTGGCTGCCAGGCTGTAAATTCTATGCACGGAATAGGTACCCGGTAGGGTCTAAACAAACCGAACAAGGTTTGGATAAATATGACTTCTTTCCATGACGTCACCCTCTCGAATGAGAGTTTTGCTTGCTTAGAAAAAAGAAAGGAAAGAAATATTTATAGTGCCCAAGATTGGACTGACTGACGACAGTTCTGACGACTACGACAGTTACTACGACTCACTCCCTCCTCCCTCCCCACAAGATTCATTCGATCCGATCCGATCCGTTTCGTCTCATTGTTTTTGAACAAAAAGAGCAATTCAAACAACGCTGTTGACGACGCTACAGGTACACGGGCTACATGGAATAAAAATACAAAAAAGCAGCTGTTCTGGAATTTGTAGTACACACGTAGCTCTACAGTATGATATTTCAATCAGTCGTTAATTTTGAAATTTGACCGGCGGACAAAAGTACTGACGCTGGTTCATCGCAGACTATAAGCATATTTCTGAAACATATTGATATACTGTATACTCGAAACTATACGCAATGACAGAAAGGGGCCTTACTCTTCTTCTTCGTTGCTCTCTGTCCAGATGCTCGCTCGCATGCGAGCATGTTTTTTTTTGAATAGACTAGATATCTGGAATTAGACCCAAATCGGGCTTCTAAATCTAAATCTAAAAACAAAATGGAAAAAAATAGCTCTAGATAAATATAGACGGATATGAATAAAATTATACTCAATTAGATTGTGGTATCGGACTCACTCACTCGTCCATCCATTCTTCTTTTCAAGCCTAAATCTAAAGGAAGGCCGCTTTTCGGCCTTTCCACCCTCAGGCGCGCAGAAACTTCAACGGCAAAGGAGATCCTGAGATTTTCCTCTGAGCTCTCATCGTCATCAGAACTGGAATTTCCGGCATCCTTGTCATCACCAAGACATACGGTTGGATCTTTTGTCTGATGAATATGCTGCCAACAATCCATTCGCGAGTCTTGGCCCAATTGCTGAGGAAATGGATGAGCTACGCAAAAAACGCGCGAACAACAAATCCTAAACTAAACAGCCACACATTAGAGTTTGAATAGCCTTCTCTTAGATTTAGTACGACAAAAGAAATACCCTGGAATCCTAGGTATTTCTTTTGTCCATCTTCAAATCTAAATCTAAAAGTTGTTTGTATCTTGAATCTAAATAAGTAGAAATAGTTTTTAGATTTAGATTTAGATTTAGATTTAGAACACCGATTTTTAGGACGGACGACACACCGGTCTTAAATTTGTACTTTTAAAAAAATGTGTGATGACGTCACAAACACAAACTTTATTTATCAGCTTTTTACTTGCATCATCACATCAATTTCAAATTCTCAATTCTTCTTCCTGAAGAAGAATCAACCCTGCCTACCGTACAGTACGGTACGATGACCTTCCGGGTGCTTAGACGTTCTTCAAGCTTCAAGCCCCAAATCCCATTATTACCTCACCTTCACTACACTATGAGCAATAACTACACTCGGGTTACACGTAGCGATGATGGTGGAAAGTTCATGATTTTCGTCGTCTGGATCGTTCTGTCCGGAGCATTGGTCCTCGTTTTACTGCCGTGTTGCATTTATCGCAGATTCCGGATCATATATTGCAGGAGAATAAGACAACGCCGATGGAACGTTTCAACTGATGATATTGAACCGGATCCAAGACCATTTATGCGGCGCTACCCAAGGAGCGACCCGAGACATGTTGCTTCAGCAGAAGATGCTGAACATGCGAAGAAAGAATACATTCTGGGAAAGTTGAAAGATTTTACAAAGGTGTGGAAATTTTGTTTTTGTCGTTGTTATTTCATATTTTTGAAACCAGACGCACGTTCAACATTGTATTTTAATAATCGCATTGCTTCTCTTTTTGCTCGTCGTTGTTTACATTTGGTTTTCTTTAAATATGGTGCAAACAGACGATAGAAGAAGCTGACTTTACAACGAAGCAAGCAAGTGATGTTGATGTCGAATCAAAAAAGAGTAGAATGTTTTGGAATCCTAGGCACCCGTCTCTTTTAGGGAATTTATTTCGTATGCGCAGTCGGCCTTCTGGAGAAAAAAATGATGAATCGGATCATGATGCTCCAGCAAAAGAAGAAATTGTTTCTCAAGACAAAGATGTGGAGGAGGAAGGCGAAATCGTTCCTCAGTTCTCCGGTGATACGTTTCACACTATATCATCCAACTTGTCATCTGCGGAATTATTGGTAGACAAACTACACGTAGACAACAATCACAAAAGCATCAAGGAACTTCCAAGTAGTACTAGTACTGTGGTGGTTCTGGAATTGCCATGTCCCGGTATCTCGTTTCATGATGCTACAGCAGCAGTCTCCTCTACAAACAATGAAAGTCCAAGCAACAACAATGACAGCTACGCCGTGTACCAGAAGAAGCATATGAAATTCATTATCCCCGAATGTCCAATTTGCCTCAATGAATGCAAAGTCGGTGAAAACATTTCCTGGTCTCCTCAGCGACAATGCTTTCATGCCTTTCACAAAGACTGCATTTTGCAATGGTTCCTAACTCTAGGACGAAACGCAGATGAGAGGCGACGGGCAGCGAGTTATGATGTTGATTTCAAGATGTGCTGCCCTGTTTGTAGGCAAGACTTCATTCCGGATGAGGAAGCTTCTAATTCTGGCGATAACATTCCGGATGAGGAAGCTTCTAATTCTGGCGATAACATTCCGGATGAGGAAGCTTCTAATTCCGGCGATAACAATCAGTAGTCAAACATTATTATATGCAAAAAATATATTTCATCTACATCACGTATGATAGTGCACGTACAGTAGTGTACACGAGTACACGTATCGGTATGCCATTGAACAACTCGTCGTTATGCTTTCGTTTATTTTTCAACACCTGCATTCATTCCTCCTGTTCTCAATTCGTCCTCCTCGTACTCGAACTCATATTCGTCTCTTTTCTGTTTCATTTTAATTTCCACCCTGACCGTCATCAGTATCATTATTACCACCACCACTTGCCTTCTTCGCTCTGGAAATCATGGGTACGAGAATAATCAACAAAATACCCAAAATCAATCCTGAAATGATGAGAGTCATTTTCAAATTTTTGCACTTCATGTGTCTCTTCAAGTCCGTACTCTTTTTCTTAAAAACCGACGCTTGCTCATTCAAATGATTAGCCTGATCCGAAATAGCCTCCGTCTGTTCCATATTCTGAAGCATGGACGCGATATTATCCTGCATCTGTACCTTGACCCCCTCGACTTTCCCAATGAGGGCCGATGCCTTGTCGACCGATTGTACGTCGCTATATTTTTGGCAGAATCTGGTGAGGATTGGTTTGGATGCTTTGTGGAGGGAGTTGGGAGGGGCGGTTTTGGATTTTTCTCCGAGTGCTGGGATGTAATCGCCGTAAGTTTCGGTGAGCATTTGTGTGGCGACGCGAGAAGGGTAGCGGAGTCCAGTTACTACCGCCAGGCCTGTGATATTCAAAATATGGATGGAACGTATAACGTGTGAATAAAATGATAAATCATTAGAAGATATGAATATGAATGTAGGTTCGAAACAAATTAAAAAAATGCGACAAGATGGATACGTAATAATGTAGCTAATAAAACAGTCGATGTCAAGAAATACTACATACGATACAGCACTCATACTACTTCATACGTGTACTCACAGATACCATCCTGGTCCCCACCGTAAACGACCTGATGAGCATCACTCTGCACGACCTTGAATCCCCCAATGGCGCCAACTTCAGCCCCGGCACCAGGAGGATCATTCTTCAAGACCATGCTCACCGCATCGCCGTAGTTCCCTCTGCCGGCGTACAATGCTCCCTCGGAAGCGGCTCCTTCGTGGGCTTCGTAATCCGAGATAAAGTCATATTTTGCTAGCATGGAGACGGTCGGGGTTGACCCGACAGAGGCATCGATACGGAAGATTAGGGCACAGCGGATTTTGGCGTCGGTCATTTTTGCTTGAATTTTTTTTATGAACGTAACGGTGCGTTTGATGATTGATGATTTGTTTACTTGTAGTTTGTTGTTGTCTTCGGTCTTTGGTCCTCTTGGTTGATGGATGATGCACGATAGGATTGAATGCAAAAAAGGTATGTACCGGTAGGGTACAATAGGAGCGAGGAAGCGAAGGTGCTCCAATCAGTCGTGTAAAGTAAAATAGTCATTGGTGCAAGATTGGTGAACAATTTATGTCATCCCTCATCACTCATCCTATTGTAGACTATCATTTTATCCGGATATCAAAAATAAAGCAGATGGAACTAATAACTTTGGTCTTGATGAAAATGAGCACAAATTCTTGATTGATTCAATCACATTCAACATGCAACATTATTCAACTGGCCACCACTACACGTACACTGCTGGAAGAACCTACAAAATTGCTCTGAAGCTCGACATCAAACAAATTTAATTAAAAGTATCACAACTTCTCAAAGTTCGAAGTGTACGAAGTATGGCATTCATCCCTCTCTTATATTTCTTGATTAGTATGATGCTAAATGTGCTAGCTACGAGTGCGTGTAGGAGGTACCACTATTTTGCAAGGCCTTTGCTTGAGTGCACTAATGTTATCCACACCTGCCACAAAAAGACTTGGACCAAAGAACCAAAGTAAGCCAAATACCAACGAACAACCCTAGTCGGTCCTGCTTCCAACGTGAAATCCAACATTGTCTGTGCGGTGGGTTTTGACAGCGGATTCAACAATAGTTTCAAACCAATCCCTGACACCCACCGTCCAATGAAAGGCTTGGGGACAAGAATGCCAGACCGATCGAAATCTCCAATACAAAAGGTTACAAAGACGTCTAGAAGCAGGACGAGTCCGACCAGATCCAACATTTCATGAATGGCGAGTCTTGCCAGCTTGATGTACAAGAATTGAAACAAAACTAAAATTCCTTTGCAATACCATGGAATACTTGTATCGTCTTCATCAGGAGTACATACTGACATTTCTTGGATGGGAGTAGGCAGAAGTGAGTGGTGCAGGTATGATTCTAGGGTGTGTGGCATGCCACTTCTTTCATCAGTGATGGTTGGCACCTTCTCTTCTAAATATTTCAGCATCATATCAATACCAATTGTTACCATTACGATCGCCGCCCAAATGGTACAGAAGAAAGAGTTTGGTCGAAGAAGAATGAGCACCTTTCTCTTTTCCTCGAGTTCTTTTTCGAGCTGTAATTCCAACTCTTTTTCGCGTATGCTGTCGTTGATGGACATCCTACATGACATCGTTACGCTCTGACGCAAATTTTGGACTCCAATTGGGTGTGCCTGAATTACACTCTGACGCAGGCTCTGGAGTGCAATAGAGCGTGTGTGTATTCTACTCTGACGCAGGCACTGGAGGGTAATTGAACGCGCGTGAATTCTACTCTGACGTATACTCTGGATAGCAGACTTCTTTAGATGCCGTCGAAATGCTCCCTGTATTTGGATGGCTGCAACTTGTTCTTTGCTTACAATCACGAATTTAACGCTCCGTGGAGCTTTCATATTTCGAAAACTGGATCGGAGACGTCCAATAACACTACTGTTTGTACTACGTGTACTCTTTGTCTTCTTTGAAGAGCCCCATAGTATTTGAATTACCTTTCGAGCTTTTTTAGCATCACTGTGCTCCCGATAAGTTGTCCTCAACTTGTTTCGACAGGCGTGCATTGTGTTTACATTTCCCAATATGGGTGCTAAATAGCGAAACCAACGAATGACATTGAGAATGGATGTCAAACGCTTTTTGAAACGTGCAGGATGTGTAATGGCAAAGAATGTCGTTTTCATAGTATATTGTTTTGCAACATGGAATAGTTTGTCTTCCGCGTATGCATGAGCAAGCTGGCACCAAGTAATGTAACATGTTGGCAACAAAAGAATGTAGAGTATGAATACTGCAATACCTCCTGTGACTGGAGATTGAATGAATCTCCTGAACAATGTTCGATCGCCGTGCGCGCGTGGGTCTCTTTCGAAATCCGTGTTTGTCGAAGAGGCTGTCGTGAGTGCGTGTGAATAAGCTCTCCTAGCTACTTCTATCACCCATAATACGCAAAACAAGGTAGCAATCTGAGCAGCACACCTTTCAAGAGATAAGGTGTTGGTGATTTCGTTATCTGGGACCTGAATGTCGACTTCATACCCGGTCCACCACCATATAAAGGAGTATATTGCATCATTCCTCCTCTTCTGAACTTCTGCCAAGGAATCAAGAATTGAAACAGCTGGGATCATGCTCACTTCAGCCTTTCGTTTGGCTCTTTCCAGGCAAAAAAATACCAAGTCGAGAATACCAACAAGACCTAGAGCAATAGCCCATATATAGGAAAGATCCCATTCTTCCGACGATAGGGCATTTTGAATCTCCCTTGCTTCATACAAAGATTGTGCCATTGGATCAAAGTTACGACCTTTGCGAGGATTTTTCAATCGTTTCTTCTTGGAGCGTGTACCAGGCCTAGCAGTAGCAGCAGCAGCAGCAGCAGTAGTAGGTTGAGTGAAAGTAGTAGTAGGGTCCCATCGCAAGGTTTTCTTTTGTTTATTCTTTACAGCATGATTGTGTTGATCTGGACCTTTGACGTTATTATTGCCGTTCGTACGTTTTCCAGGAGAATGAATTTGAGGAATTGTAGGAGCAAAACGTTGTTGATGAGCTCCTGGTGCGGTGCTCCTGGTTTCTTCTTTCTTGGTGTTGTCTTTCTCAACACCGCCACCGCCACCGCCACCACCAGCAACTCCTCGTCTTGTGACATCCTCCTCGTATGTGGATTCTTTTCGTTCCACGCCTACATCACTTTCGCTAGAGCTCGATGAGGATTGTGTGTGAACTCGTTGAGGGAATTTGGCATTTCTTTCCCCGTCGAAGCTATCAAATCCCTCGGACATGCTACCGGCTTGGAACTTGAAAGGTGTTTTCAAGTTAGACCCGGGTTGTCCGTTCTATAACGGGCCTCTTTCTTTTTGTGGTGACACACAGGTTGAAGAAGAATTTTGTTTTTACTAAATTGTGCTGAATTTTATGGTATTTTGGTTGATTTCTGTTGATTTTGGATTTTTTTATAACGGAAACGGCTTTTTTAAAACGACACCTAATGCTATCTAATAACCCAGAAAATAATCTCGACAACCCTGAATGAATCCAAGAGCGATATTAGATATGTAGTGCCAAGTTAAGTTTCAAGCTTCAAACTACAGTTTACTATATTAGTTGTTTCAATCTTGAAATCTGTCAACAAATAAATCCATACGTGTGCACGTAGTTAAATGTTTGTCCTTGTGCAAGGACAAACCCGGATTTTTTCCTTGCACAAGGACAATTTCTATGGTGATTTCAATACCATGATTGTTGTTTCACCCAATATGAAATTCAGACCTTCCTATATTGTAGATATATGTCAACAATTCATGTCATTATGGTGTTATCAGTATCAATAGATTGAAATAAGATGTGAATGCAGTCATGCTTGGTGTAGGTGGATCGGTATCTGTCGTCTCGTCAACATTTCTTACTTGGTACATTCTAAGGTCCCACGATGGCCTTTCGACGACATACCATCGGTTAGTGTTCGGTCTGTGCGTCGCTGACATCATGTCGTCATTTTTCGCCACTCTTTCTTCTGCAATGGTGCCAAAAGAAATGAACTGTTTGGTACCAAACGCACAAGGCAGCACAGCAACTTGCTCTGCTCAGGGAATCATCATTGTTACTGGATATACCACTGCGGCAGCGTATAACTGCTGTATATGTTTGTATTATCTTGCCATCATCAAGTTCAATAAGAAGGATGGATACATCAAGAACAAGTTGGAACTCTGGTTTCATGGAATATCTATTTCATTTCCCCTTATCATTTATTTACCAACGTTATCAATCAAGGGGTACAATAGTACAAGTGCGTATATATAGTACCAGTATTTGCTCTATCCAGCCAAATGATCCACCGCATTGTATCGGATACGAAAGTGGAGATATACCCGACGGCTTTGATATACCTTGCGGACGAGGTGATGGGGGGGGGGGGTCCTATTCTAGTTCTTGTTCCAGCACTTGTTGGATTACTATCTATGCTAGTAGTAACACCAACTGCGATTGTTTGCACAATGCTTCTCATGTATAAGGCTGTTTCCAAGATAGAGAAGAAGATGCTGAATTATGGTGCCAATCTTCTGCAACTCAAAATTCTGCACAGAAATAATCTCGACAACCCTGAATCCAAGAGCGATACGTGTAGTGTCAATGATCAAGGAATTATCAATAGAATCAAAATTGTGTGTTCGTGGATGATCCCCGGGCTTTGTCGTGATCAGCCCCCATCGAGAGCAAATAGGGTGCAATCCCATAAACGAGCAGTCGTGTATATGGCTCTTGGTTGTGATTTGGTATGGGCTTTAGTCTGAGTGCCTTTTGTTCTCCTCAGGTTTTTGAAATGTTCTTTCACGGCACCAATATGGTGTAGTGGATTGGCATCAATTCAAGGTTTATACAACTTGTTGGTGTATATGTCCCCGAAAGTGAGGGAGGCCAAGAAATCGAAGAGAGAGAACTTGACTTGGCGCCAAGCTTTTGTCAAAGCACGGATGTCAAAAGGCAGGAAGACGGTGGAAAAGTCTAGACGTGGAATCAGCATCACCAATGTTTCAGCATCGTTGAAGCAAGTTTTGCAAAATATACGCGATATCACTACAAGTATTGTTACCAGTGCCAGATGGAAGAAAACTAATACGAAGAAGTCGACGGCATCTTGTCCAGAAGATAGTGCCGGTGCATTGTCATTATCTTATCGCAGCAATGAATCGAACAGTGAGGAGGATTATACTGTCAGAAAGAAGTCGACCTCGGATGATGGAACGGAGGAGGGGTGTGAAGAAGAAATTTTGTATCAGCAGTGTGATGAGTTGATGGAGGATTTCCAACCACCCGAGAAAATTGACCCGAAGTCAATGAAATCTTGTCCAGCTGGTGCATTGCCATTATTTTATCATGATCATCGTTTGGATAGTAGGTCTAGTGAGGAAATTTACACACAAGAGAGAAGTCGGCCTTGGATGGAACGGAGTGGGAAGAAGAGGTTTCGTATCAGTGCGATAAGCTCGTGGATTTTCTACCACCACATGTGAAGGGAAATGAGCTGAAGTCAATGGCATCTTGCCCAGACATCAGTGCTGGTGTATTGACGTGATACTATACTAATGCATAAAAATACGATGGAGTCAAACCAGAAGAGACGTGACACCTTTGCATCTAGACACTCGTATGTATTGATAGGAGGCTTTGACGGGGGAAGGAGATGGAACCAGTGACTCCACCAAAAAAGTAGAAGAGCCTACACGTACACGTAGTATGCCAACATTTTTAATCCGTGAATTGTAGTTCCTCTTTCTCTAAAGTTATCCCGTTTACTTTACTTAGAAATTGAATGATGCCTTTTTATGGCTTCCAGACCTACACACGTACTTTGAACTTCACTTTCGAGTAAATTACACGTATAACTCATACTGTAGGCAGAAATTCTCAACTCTTTTATGGATGGCTCGTACGTGTAGTTGTAATAGGTTGTCGCGCTGCACACAATGGCGTAGAAGCCATTGACTTTGCCTTTCGACCAGATTCTTATTTCCGAATTCGTGCATGCAACCTGATATTTTAAATGAATCTTTTTTCAATTTTAAAATATCTGATTTTTTGGAAAATCTATTCTTGGATTTTCTCATTCACAATCAGATGCCAGGTTCCTAATTGTCGGTAGTGAAGTGAAACGCAGGTACGTGTATATGTGATCGATCGATTTTTAACGGATTCAAGAATTTCGATAGTCTAACATGCAACTTAGAAATAGGAGCAACCA
>Ga0115005_10004124_pt1 | contig 11593 bp, 8 predicted proteins | sample ArcOceMetagenome_FD_87163 | JGI IMG/M metagenome (GOLD analysis project Ga0115005, IMG submission 87163) | Marine eukaryotic phytoplankton communities from Arctic Ocean - Arctic Ocean - Greenland ARC118M Metagenome | ecosystem: Environmental > Aquatic > Marine > Oceanic | place: Arctic Ocean...
AACAAGTTGTTTTGTTGCCACATGGTAAAGCTCACGCCCACCACAAAAGCAACCGAGGCTGCCATAGCTAGCTGTATACGATTACGTACTTTACTCGACTTATGAGATTGCATAGTTTGGCGCAAAATCAGTTTGTGCACTAAGTCATGGGGTACTTCCACCTCGCTGGCTTGGTGCATTTTATTATCTAGTTGTTTAAGATCTTTGTAGAACTCCTGCTTTTTAGGATCGTCAGCAATGGCTGCCAATACTTTTTCATCAGTAGAATTGGGATCAGCATATAAGGTGCGACGGAACTCTAATTCATCCATTTTTACGCCCCCTGTTATCATTTGCTTTGTCTAAAGCTTCTTTGACCTGATTACGTGCTCTGAATAATCGTGTCATCACGGTATTTTTATTTAAATCAAGCTGCTGGGCAATTTCATCACCGCTATAGCCAAATACTATCTGTAACATTAATGGTTCTCTGTACTCTTCACTTAACGCCGCCATAATCACGCGTAGTTCTCTATGTTCAATTTCAACTTCATTAGAAAGTTGATCATCGATAACGGACACATCATCTATATCGACTAAATCAAATCTTTTACGTTCAAAACGCCGGGCGTTTTCTCGACGCAATATAGTAATTAACCAAGACTTCGCTGCTTTTTCATCTTTGAGAGAATCCAAAGATTTCCATGCGCGAAGGAAGGTCTCTTGTACTATGTCCTCGGCTACTGCTTTGTCTTTTACAAGCCAATATGCATAACGGAATATGTCAGTATGAAGAGCTAAAACTAACACTTCATAACGTTTTTGTTTATTTGCCATGTCACTAGAGACCGAGGCCTTACTATTTTGCTTTCGCGAAAACATCTTTTTATTCCATCATAGCTTTGACTTGTGTTTTATTGCGTACCGAAGAAGAGTCTTCTTCAACTATAAGGATACCGATGATTGGCCCGCAATAGGGGAAAATAATCACAATTATTGTCAATGACTGGCGCTTATTTCTTAAGAAACTGGATATAGCGGCGACAAGTTACGTTTTGAGTGTTTTTCGATACTGCCGTCTTTACGCAGTTTACGCAATATTTGATGTAACTTTGCACCTTGCCATTCGCTTTGATTTTTTGAATAACGCGAGGCTAATAGACTGTTAACTGCCTCATTCAGTGCTTGATTTTCAATGGTTTTTAAGCTTTGTGCCAAAGGTGCTTGTTTGTCTTGAATACAATTACCTAACCATAGTGCCAGATAATTTTGGGTTTCAAGAGGGGCGTTTTTATTTAATGCTTTTTCAAGACTTTTCCACAAGGATTGTTCATTTAGAGTATTCCTTGCTAGTGAATTATCTGCATGTTTAGTCGCCGCTTTTAATGCAACAACGTGTTTGTACCAAAATACTAAGGTAAGTAGCCATAACACCAATAAACTGGCTGTTAGCCAAATCCAATATTGAGGCATATTAATACTTTGATTATTTAAGCCAGTTGTTATTGATGTTTGTGGTTTAGTTACTGGATCAGCTTGAATGCTCGGGCTTAATGGGATTGCACTGCTTGGTTGTATTGTCGCGGGCAATATTTGTAATATTTTTTCTGCTAATACCGCAAATTCAGTTTGTTGGGTAAGAGTATTGAACCAAGGGATCCTAACTTCCGGGATAACAAGCTGACCAGCTTGGCTGGGTATTATTGCAATACTTTCTTTACGTTGAGCTATCAAAGTATCATCTTTTTCAACTGTTGTTGTTTCTGCTTGGTCTGGGTAAGTCTTTACCGAGTTAGGATAGATACTGGTGATTTGAGGAAGTTGTTCTTCGACCACACCTATCGCGGTTAAAGTAATAGTGCGGGTAATAGGCTCGCCTGCAATAAATTCGCGGGTATTGCCTTGCCACTCATCGTCTAACTGCACAAAGTCACTGGGCAGCCAATGTTGGTCGTAATTACTGGGAATAGGTAAAACGGTAATACTCTGACTAGGCCCGACTCGATTAACGGCTTTGCTGCGGTTAAAATAACCAAAGCTCTGACGTGTGTTATCAATTACTTCACCTTCAAACAAAGGGCCTTCGATGGTGAAGGTGCCACTTTGCTGAGGAATAATAGCGAATGATCGCTCGATAATACGGTAACGCCGCCCATCAACAACCTCGTTATATTCTTTGTCTTTACCTATTTGCCTGATGTCGGCATTTTCCAGTGTAGGGCTAGATAGACTGCCTCTTTGCAAGTCCTTACCTAAATGTAACTTAACAGTGTAGCGAATTTGTTGCTGCAAATAGGCCTGTTCTAAATCTAAATTGGTAGTGATAAAAAGGTCACGCCCGCTAGAGGCAGAGCTGGTTGAGGCTGGTATCACTAACACCTCAACCGCTTTTGTTATTGTCCCGTCTATATTAAAAGCAGGAATAGTAAACCGGCCTTTTGTTTGCGGGATCAAAATAGTTGACCAAGTAGTCGTTCTGGTGGTGTCAAAGTTAATCATCTTAGTTTGCGAACTAACAGAAGTGCGACCTACTACAAAGTCTTTCATTAGAAGGGAGGAATCAAATGCGCCCCTATCTACCTCACCATTGGCTACCACAGATAAAATAAAAGATTCATCTACCATCACTGGGTTTTTATCGACAGTTACGTTCACTTCAATTGATTGAGCGTGTGCCAAGCTAGTTAGGATAAACATACCTAAATAGATGATTAATTTGGAAATTTTAGACATATTCACTACTACCAGTTTCCCTGTATGTTTGTTGGCAATCGTTCTCTTTTTCGCCGTTGCGACTCAATTTGCATTTTACGTTTTAGTAGAAATGCAGGATCGTCTGGTACCCGATTAAGCAGATTTTGCATACGTTGCATTTGTTCTTTTTGTTCATCAGTAAGCTCTTCTTCGCCTTGTTGCATGGCTTGAGCCTGCTGTTCTTGTTCTGATTCTTGTTTCTCAGCCTCAGCTTGGTCGGCTAGTTTTTGTTCCGCCTTTTGCTGCTCTTGTTCTGCTTGAGTTTGTTGTTGATTTTCTTGATCACTATCTTGTGACTCTGACTCACTTTTTTCTGAGTTCTCGCCTTGCTGAGGTTCTTGAGATTGTTCACCCTCTTGCTCTTGATCGCTTTTTTGACCATCTTGTTGTTCTTCTTGCTGCTCGCCATCTTGCTCACCTTTTTCCTGATCTTCAGATTGTTCGCCAGACTGATCTTGTTGCTGCTGTTCTTGTTGATCCTTGAGCCTTTCAAGCAAGGCTTTGTTGGCTAAGGCTTCTTCATGTTGCGGTTGTTGCTCTAATACTTTGTTATAGGCGGCAATCGCTTGGTCTATTTCGCCCAATTGCGCCAAAGCATTACCCGCATTATATGTGGCATCTGTATAATTTTTATTGGTAGGATCAACTTGAGCAAAAGACTCTAATGCTGCTTGGTAATTTTCATTTTTATAGTGAGCAGTACCCTGCCATAAATTATCATCAAAAGTATTAGCTGCTTGCTCATACTCGCTTCTATCATAAGCTTGCATGGCCTGCTGATCAGCTGTTTTCCACATATCCTGCCACCAATTGGCGTGGGCTTGTGGAGAATAAGCTGGTAATAACACAGCAATAAACACTACCGTCACAATTCCGCGCCTAAACCCGTAGGCGGCAAAAGGTAATATGAGTAACAACAAATAAGGTCCCATCTCCTGCCACTTATCGCCGAAGCTTTCCGGTTCAGCCTCTTCATTTTTGTTTGGCTCTTGTTCAATCAGAGTTTGTTCAATCAAATAATTAATATCGCTATCGTTAGCCTGCATAGGTGCATATCGACCACCGCTACTGCGACTTAGCGACTTCAAATTATTAACTGTTAATTTTGGTACCACAATCGCTCCACGACTGTCTTTTAACAACTCACCATTAATCAGCTGAATGGGCGCACCTTCTTCGGTGCCAACGCCAAGTACAGATAAGCGGAATAATGAGTCATTAAAAATTTCACTGACCTCTTTCATCTGTTGATTGGTGATACCGTCAGTGATCCAAAAGATTTCACCTTGCTGATAACCGGCATTACTGAGTAACTCGATGGCTGCTCGCAATCCCAAAGCCGGATCACTGCCAGCTATGGGCATTATTTCTGGGGTGAGACTGGGAATAAGTGTCGTGAGATTTTGCGCGTCTGTACTTAACGGACTAATAGTGAATGCGTCGCCTGCATAGGCAACTAAACCTGTTTCGCCCTCGGTAATAGCATTAACTAAATCGATGGCTTTGAACCTAGCACGAGTTAGTCGATTTGGTTTAACATCAGTCGCACGCATAGATAGCGACATATCAATCAGTACCACTTTACCGGTATTCAACTGATAAACCGGTTGCGGTAACCTCTCCCATGTTGGCCCTGCTAACGCAATGGTGACCACAACCCAGCAAAATCCTAATAAAAGTAGTGGAGGGCGGACTTTTTTGATACCAGCAGTTGTTATCAAATGCTGATATAGGTGGCTAGCAAGTACCGATTGCCAACCCGACTGCTGTTTGTGAACATAACGGATTAGCGCGACAATTATCAACAATGGAATAATGGCCCACAACCAGAGAGGACGAATAAAATGGAATTCATTTAAGGTGGAAAAAAACTCAATCATCTTTTTGCCTCATTTCGAACTTCTGGTCGCTCTTTTTGTCGTCCATTTAACAAAAACTGTTTAATCAAAGGAAAGATGCCCATCAAAATTGTAATCAGTAAAGCTAAACTCAAAGGGTAAAAGTATAAGGCTTGAAGAGGCCGCATTTGTTTACTTTCTCTTGCAATGGGCTCAAGTTCGTCGAGTGTTGCATAGATTTGTTTAAGAGATTCAGCATCCCTTGCTCTAAAATATCGACCGCCGGTTGACGTCGCAATGTCAGTTAACATGCCTTCGTCTAAGTCCTGTGAGGGATTAACTTGTCTATTACCAAAGAAGCTTTGAACCAACATTTTGTCAGCACCTACACCAATGGTATAGACAGTAACTCCATTGTTAATCGCTAATTCGTTGGCTTGTTGTGGTGTGATATTTCCTGCAGTATTTTGACCATCTGTCAATAATACCAACACTTTATTCGACTCTTCACGCGCTTCAAAGCGTTTAATTGCGAGCCCAATAGCGTCGCCAATAGCAGTTTGCTCACCCACTAAACCTATTAATGATTCGTTTAGTAGTTGTTCTACTGTCTCTCTATCGTAGGTCAGAGGAGCTTGCAAATAGGCAGTGTCAGCAAACAAAATCAAACCTAACCTGTCGCCTACTCGACGTTTGATAAAATCGCTCAATACAAACTTAATCATTTTAAGCCGGTCTACTTGGCGACCATTTACCTGCATGTCATCAATTTTCATACTGCCAGATAAATCAACCGCTATCATAAGATCTCGCCCTTCGGCAGGAATACTAACAGGCTCTCCTAACCACTGCGGCCTTGCTGTAGCTAATACTAGGGCAACCCATGCCAATGTTGCCAACAACAAGCTTAGTTTTTTTGTACCTTTACGTTGGCTTTTAGCTTCGATACCTTGGGTTAGGCTAGGTACTCGCAATGCTGCTTCTTGACCTTGTTTTTTGCTTGGTAGCAGCAAAGCCAAAAGAGGTAATGGCACCAGAAATAATACCCACATCCACTCAAATTCAAGCATTGCTTTGCTCCAATTTGGTAAAGATATGTTTATTAGGGGGGAGGGCGTGCTTAATCCATGTTTCAACTGACTTAGAGTAGCTTGGAAATTCAGCATTTTCTGATGTATGTGGTTGATACAATGTTTGTTGCATAGCCTCAAATGATTCAGAAAAGTATTTATGTTTTTTGCTAGGAAGCGTTTTAACTAAAAAATCTGTCCACTGTTTACCGTGCATTTCTTGCACGCTTTGCTTAGGGAAATAAGTCATGGCCACACGTTTTAACAATTGATTGAGCTGTGAAACACAATCCAAACTTGAGCCGTCTATTTGTTGCAGTGCTCTCAAGGCTTGGCGTTTAGCTAACCTTACTTTTTGCACATTAACTAGCCAAATTGTTAACAGGCATATGCCTATTACAAATAAGAAAATAATTATCCACCACCCATATGCCGGTGGCCAGATTTCTATTGAAGCTGGTATGTGAATGTCTTTTAAGTCTTGAAGTGGATTCATCTGGTTTTGCTCCCAGAAAAACGATCTAACTGCAATTCTAAGGGTTGGCCAGCGTCAATCCGGATGACCTGTGCCTTACATTGTTTTAGAGTATTTTCAATATTATCGAAATGGGCTTGATGTTGGTTGCTGTATTGCAATTCTGTGTCTTTTTCGCCTAACACTATTTGTTGTCGATTGTGTCCATCACTCAAAGTCACTCTTTGACTCATTTTGACTTGTGGCAACTGATGTTCAAATGGATCGCTGATAGGGTAAGCAATCACCTCACAATGTTTACTTAATTGAGCAATATGTTGTTTAGCTAATTCGTCTAATTGACTAAAGTCGCTCAATATAAAGATCAAACTTCCGGGGTGAGCGAGCCTTCGCAATCTGGCACATGCATTGGCAAGGGTGATTTGTTCCTGGCTTGTTGTTTGTCCCTCTAGTTGCGCTCCTTGTTGCACTTTTATCATGCTATTCAAGAGAGACAACACCGCTTTTTGCCGGGTAAAGGGTTTGCATTCGATATGCTGATATTGATTAAATACCAGTCCACCGATACGGTCACCGCGCTTTCTTGCCGACCATGCAATGAGGGCGCTTAAGTGGGCAGCTTGCACTGACTTGAATAGAAACTGCGTGCCAAACTGCATACTTGAAGATAAGTCGGTGAGTACAAATACAGGGCGCTCTTTTTCTTCACGATACAGCTTAGTATGTGTTTTACCGGTTCGAGCGGTCACGCGCCAATCTATGGCTCGAATATCATCGCCTGCTTGATAATGGCGTGCTTCGTCAAACTCCATGCCTCGACCTTTGGTTTTAGCCAAATAAGCCCCCGCAAGTTTCGCTTGCACCGTTTTACGTGGTGACAGATTTAATAAGGCTGTTTTGCCTTGATAGTGGATAAGTTCCTTTATCCCAAGGTTTACGCCGTCACTATGGTATTTAGATAACCACTTTGCAATGTCTTGCATACTGCTTCCTTTAACCTAGGTAGTCTAAGGAACAGGCACAAGCTGCATAATTTTGTCCAACACTTGATTACTGTTGACACCTTCTGCTTCCGCTTCATAACTTAGTAATAATCTGTGGCGTAACACATTATGAAATACAGCTTGAATATTATCTGGCCCAACAAAATCTCTACCCATTAACCATGCATGTGCGCGGGCGCATTTGTCTAAAGCAATGGTGGCTCGAGGACTAGCTCCAAACTCTATCCAGTTAGCTAAGTCAGCGTCGTAGCGCTCGGGTTGGCGAGTGGCAATAATCAGTTGAACTATGTAATGCTCTAAGGCTTCATCTAAGTGAATCTTTAATACATCTTGACGAGCATTTAAAATATCTGCTTGGCTTAAATTAGGTGGAGTGACCACTTCTGCATGCATTGCTTCATTGCGAGTAAGACGCAAGATATCTAATTCAGTTTCAGCTCCAGGATAATCTATTTCTAAATGCATTAAGAAGCGGTCAAGCTGAGCTTCTGGAAGCGGATAAGTGCCTTCTTGTTCAATAGGGTTTTGCGTGGCCATAACCAAAAACAGTTCTGGCAGGGCATAAGTAGTATTACCAACGGTAATTTGTCTTTCTCCCATAGCCTCAAGCAAAGCAGACTGAACCTTAGCGGGGGCACGATTGATTTCATCTGCCAATACTAAATTATGAAAAAGAGGTCCCTTTTGAAATACAAAACTACCGTTTTCTGGACGATATATATCTGTTCCGGTTAAATCGGCTGGGAGCAAATCAGGCGTAAACTGCACGCGATGGAAATCACCTTCTAAACCATTTGCTAGCGCATTAACCGCACGAGTTTTGGCTAAACCTGGAGGGCCTTCGACTAACAGGTGCCCATCCGCTAGTAGCGCAACTAAAATATTTTGTGTCAGTGTTTGTTGACCTACCACTTGGCTGTCTAAATATGTTTGTAACTGTTTAAATTCTACGGCTGCCATAGTGTTAAATACTTCCTTCTAATGTGCGAATGCTCAAACTTGTTGATATTAACTCGAATCGATATTAGGTCATGTTATCTGGGGTATACAGATTCATGACCCAGAATACTGACTATGCTAACCGATATAAGGTTCCCCAATGGAAAAACAATGTTACAAAGCTTTAATATCTTCAACTTGGGATAAATAAGTGATTTTGCCAAGACCAAGCGGTGAATTGCCTATAATTCAATGTGTGAAAATACAGAAGCCATCTACACTTGGAGACGCGCCGCTTTCGTATACTGGTTACGCAATAGCAAAATATAAGATCCACAGGGTAATAAAAACCAAAGATTTAGGGTTGCCTTGAAGTCATAATCGTTACTAGGTACAATCCACCATGATTTACAGGTCAGACCACTAGGTTTGAATATTTATAAGGGCATAAAATGACAGCTAAGCAGATAGTCAAAACCAGAGAAGGCGAAAGGATCGCTATTGTTGCAGGTCTAAGAACACCATTTGCCAAAATGGCCACTTACTTTCATGGCGTGCCAGCTGTAGACCTAGGCAAGATGGTCGTCAATGAAATGTTAGTACGTAATAACGTCGACCCTATGATTATTGAACAGTTGGTTTACGGGCAAGTAGTGCAAATGCCAGAAGCTCCAAATATTGCTCGTGAGATAGTGTTAGGTACTGGCATGAACGTGCACACCGATGCTTATAGTGTCTCCAGAGCCTGTGCCACAAGTTTTCAATCTACGGTGAATATTGCTGAGTCTATGATGGCCGGTAATATAAGTGTGGGTGTGGCAGGGGGAGCTGATTCAACTTCTGTATCTCCGATAGGTGTATCCAAAAAATTAGCCAGAGCCTTAACAGATTTGCAAAAAACCAAGACCGTTGGCCAAAAATGGCAAGTACTTAAAAAATTAGGCCTCAAAGATTTAATGCCTGTACCGCCAGCTGTTGCAGAGTATTCTACGGGGTTGTCAATGGGGCAAACAGCCGAGCAAATGGCCAAAACTCACAACATCAGTCGACAAGATCAAGACGCCTTGGCTCATCGCTCGCATACCTTAGCTGCACAAAGCTGGAATGATGGTAAGTTAGCTAATGAAGTTATGACTGCCTACGCTGAACCCTTTAAAGGCGCATTAGAAAAAGACAATAACGTGCGTTTTGACTCAACAATTGAAGGTTATGCCAAACTCCGCCCAGTGTTTGATAAAAAGCATGGCACGGTTACCGCGGCTAATGCTACACCACTCACTGATGGTGCTTCTGCAGTGTTAATGATGACTGAAAGCCGCGCTAAAGAATTGGGCTATACCCCGCTTGGATATATAAAAAGTTATGCTTGGGCAGCAATCGATGTGTGGCAAGACATGTTGATGGGGCCTTCTTATGCTACACCAATGGCATTAGACAGAGCGGGTATGACGCTAAACGATATTACGTTGATTGAAATGCATGAGGCATTTGCTGCGCAAACGTTGGCCAATATGAAAATGTTTGCCAGCGATAAATTTGCTCAAGAAAAACTAGGCCGAAGCAAAGCCACAGGCGAAATTGATATGGATAAATTTAATGTCATGGGCAGTTCATTAGCCTATGGGCATCCATTTGCAGCAACAGGTACTCGTATGATTACGCAGATGTTAAATGAATTGAATCGACGAGGTGGTGGTACTGGTTTGCTTACGGCCTGTGCCGCTGGTGGTTTAGCTGCAGCTATGATAGTCGAAACAGATTAGGGCGAAAAGAGTGAATAATATGACAACAGATAATCAATCAACAGATTTAAAAAGTGAAATTCAAAGCGCCTTTACCCTAGATGTGCGTGAAGACGGTGTCGCCATTTTAACAATGGATGTGCCCGGCGAAAGCATGAACACCCTTAAAGTGGAATTTGCCGAACAAATAGAGTCTGTACTTGAACAAATTAATGCAGACAGCAGCATTAAGGGCGTAGTGGTTATAAGCGGTAAAGCCGATTCTTTCGTGGCGGGTGCCGATATCACCATGTTAGCAGCTTGCGAAACTGCAGCAGACGCCACAGCTATCGCTAAAGGCGGTCAAGATATGTTTCAACGTATCGAAGACATGCCAGTGAATTTTGTTGCAGCTATTCATGGACCAGCATTAGGTGGCGGTTTAGAACTAGCACTGGCATGTCATTACCGGGTATGTAGCGACGATGCAAAAACTCAGTTGGGTTTTCCTGAAGTTCAGCTTGGTCTATTGCCTGGAAGCGCTGGTACTCAGCGTTTACCAAGACTAATCAGTGTACAACAAGCCATGAAAATGATGCTGACAGGCGCTTCAGTTCGGGCAAAACAGGCTAAAAAATACGGTATTGTTGATGAGATGGTACCCCAATCAATTTTGCTAGATGTCGCCATTGAAATGGCGAAAAAATCTAAGCCCAAGCGCAAAGGCCCTAAGTTAGATGTAATGGGCAAATTTTTAGAGAATACCTCGGTTGGCCGTAATCTTATGTTTAAGCAAGCGCGTAAACAAACTGCTAGCCAAACTCAAGGAAATTACCCTTCGCCTGAGCTCATTATTGATTGTATCGAAACTGGATTGAGCAAAGGTTTTAAAAAGGGGTTGGATGTCGAAGCCAAACACTTTGGCAATTTGGTCATGAGTTCAGAATCTGCGGCTCTCAGAAGTCTATTTTTTGCCACCACTGATATGAAAAAAGAAAGCGGTGTGGAAGGCGTGAAACCAGCCACTCTCAAGAAAGTAGGTGTATTAGGTGGTGGCTTAATGGGGGGCGGTATTGCTTTTGTTACAGCGACTAAAGCTGGGCTACCAGCGCGTATTAAAGACATTCGCTCTGAAGGTATCGCCAACGCTATTAAGTACAGCTTTGATATTCTGAATAAAAAAGTTAAGCGTGGTTTTATGCCCAAATCAGCCATGCAAAAACAAATGGCGCTATTAACAGGTTCAGTCGATTATTCTGGTTTTAGTGATGCAGATGTAGTGATTGAAGCAGTATTTGAAGACTTAACCTTGAAACAAAATATGGTCGCAGAGATTGAAGAAAATTGTGCTGAGCATACTATTTTCGCCTCCAACACATCGTCTATCCCGATTACACAAATCGCAGAGAAAGCAAAAAGACCCGAGCAAGTGATAGGCCTGCACTATTTCTCCCCAGTGGATAAGATGCCTCTAGCTGAGGTTATTGCCCACGATAAAACCTCTGACCAAACTATTTCAACAACTGTTGAGTTAGCCAAGAAGCAAGGTAAAACCCCCATAGTAGTTAAAGACGGTGCCGGATTTTATGTTAATCGTATTTTAGCGCCATATATGAACGAAGCTGCTGAAGTGCTTCTAAGTGGAGAACCTATTGATCACATAGATAAATCATTAGTAAAATTTGGTTTCCCAGTGGGTCCAGTTAAATTATTAGATGAAGTAGGTATTGATGTTGGCACTAAGATTGGTCCTATTTTGCAGGCTCAGTTTGGCGATCGTTTTGCATCTAATCCAGGCTTTGATAAAATTTTG
>Ga0115005_10004125_pt1 | contig 11589 bp, 10 predicted proteins | sample ArcOceMetagenome_FD_87163 | JGI IMG/M metagenome (GOLD analysis project Ga0115005, IMG submission 87163) | Marine eukaryotic phytoplankton communities from Arctic Ocean - Arctic Ocean - Greenland ARC118M Metagenome | ecosystem: Environmental > Aquatic > Marine > Oceanic | place: Arctic Ocean...
AAAAGCTAGCCTTTTTTCTTCGTTATAAAAATCTCGTATTCAATAAAATGTACGTAATAAAAAAAAATAGACGATTCTCGTGGATTGCCACAAGAGTATAAAATTTAAGAAAAATAAATTTCTATACACTTGTTATATTTAGAACTTCAATTGATGTTTTCTTTTTAATGTGCTATCTTTTGTCTTGAAACAAAAGAAACAAAAATTCAAGACGGCATATAATTATTGGAAACAATTACGGTTCATTACACTATATTTTAGGAAGCATTGGAACTATTAGAATAATCCCTATATACTATGTTAAATAGAATATTAAGATTAATTATTGCTAATACCCTAAAATATTGACGCTCCTCTCACCTATTGTTTTGACCAAAATTTTATGAGTCAAACTTTTCAAATAATACTGAGAATTATTTTATATTACTTATTAGGAATAATATTATCAAAACCAACCTTCTCTTCTATTTTAAGCAGTAATCACATTCAAAGCAAACATTTCCATCACTTTGTATCCTTCTTCTGTATAAATTCCCTAATCTTCCTTGATAAGGATATTATTTATTTAATAATTTGTTTAAACCTTTTTGAGCTCTTTTAGATGCTGGAAAAGTCTTTGCTATGAATTGGTACAACTTCAATGCTTTTTGCTTCTTCTTATTCTTGATATAAAAATCAGCAATATTACACGCCCAATTAGCTCTTAAATTCTCAATCAATTGATGAGTTCCAAACTCTGAATACAACTCTTCAAAACTATTAAAATCACTTGCTCTCATAGCTAATCTTATCATTGAATATTTTGTGAAAGGAGAAATTTCATTAGGTAAATTATATAAATTTGCTCTTTTCTTGTAATAATTTCTTACAAATGAAATACCGCCTTTAGCATTGAATTCGTTTAAATCTTTAAATCTTTAAAGCGAACTTCATTATAATTCTCGAAGTACTCTAAAATTCCATGATATAATGTTGTGTATGGTGTTGATTGATGTACTTCTCCAGACAATTCTTTATGAAACCATCTAAGTTTTGTTGAACTATTATTCAATAACTTCTTCAAATCTTCAGTTCCAGTGAATACATTATTTTCATTTTCTCTATCAGAAGAAAAGTATATATACGTGTTATTTTTAGGGTAGCTAGATATAAAGTTACTCAACTTTTTTATTTTACTAGAAACTGGATAAGGGCTAGAAAGAATATAACCATCAAATAGATTAGGTTTAGACATAAGCGTTTCAATTCCAAATCCACCTCCATATGCCCAACCAAATAACAAACGCTTCTTAGATGTTCTATAATTAGAATTTATAAAGCTAATGACTTCTTTTTCTAAATACTCAGCAAAATCTTTCGCACCAGTACTAAAAGTTCTCATTCTTGTAGACTGCTGATTTGTTATACCTACAATAATAAAATCTGGGGTAGAATTAAATTCAGTAAAAGTTTGATACAAACTGGCTCCGTATAAAAAGAAACGTTGTCCGTCTAATAAATAGATTACAGGATAATTTTTATTTGAAGTAGCATAATCTTTTGGAAGGTGTACTTGTATGTTTTTGTTTTCTTTTAATACTTTGGAGTTTATGTCGTGATTTATTCCAACAATATTAGCACTTCCTATATCTTGTGAATAAGAAGTATAAGATAGAAATACTAAAAAGATGATTGTTATTGTTTTTTTCATTTGTGTAAATCCTATTTAATTTTATTTGTTGCTTTAAGTTATTGCATTAGTTTTTCAATTTTATCGATCATTTCAATAGCTGCTGTATTTTTTGGATTTAATTCCAAAGATATCTTGTAGTTTTTTATAGCTAATTCATATTCCTTATTTATAAAATAGGCTTCTCCAAGACTATCGTAAGGGTTTGGTAATTTAGGGAATTCGGAAACCAATAATGTAAATATTTTTATTGCATCCTTCGCTTTATTTTTTGATAATAGTGCGTATCCAACATTGTTCAATGCATTTTGATTTCCAAAATCATATGCATCGATATCGTCTTTCTTTAATTGGTGATATAAAGCGATCCCTTCATCTACATTTTGCATTGTTTTGGGGGTAATTTTCTTTTCAATTGATTTTTTTCCATTCGGTTTTAAATCATTCACTAATCCCCTCATGGTACTGTGAAGTAAGTCGCCTGTATGACTTTCACTGGAGTTTGTGATGATAGATACCCCCATATTGTATGCAGGGTAAACAGAAAACAAATTTTGCATACCTATTGCTCCTCCATGGTGACTATAATGAATAGTTCCATCACTATTATTTCCTATATTCCAATAATAAGCTAATGAAAAAGTTGGACTAACAGTAAAGTTAAGCCTGTGAGATTCTAATATAGTTGCGTTGGTTGTATCTAACTGTAGCCTCATATATTTGATAAGGTCAGAAGTTGTAGATTTCATTCCACCTTCAGCTCCCCATGTTGGTATAGGCATATAAGGCATCAGCTGCCCTTTACTATAGCCACTGGCTAATCGACTCTGTTCATCTTCAGATAACCTTATTTTTGTACTGGTCATCCCAATTTTTTTCAATATGAAATCATTGAGTAATTCATCGAATGATTTTTGATACACATTTTCAAGAATTTGGGCCATTAAGTTGGGAGCTAAATTATTGTATTCATAAATGACACCAGGGATTGTATCAAGTACAGCATTTTCCATTTGCTTGAAAAACTTTTCCTCATTATAATTCTTTCCAATCTCTACAAGTTTTTGAAAGATACTGTCCCCTCCTTTTTTAAACGCCTCTTCAAAACCTGTCCAGTTAGCGGGCAAACGACTTGTATGCGTCACTAAGTCCTTAACCGTGATGGCTTTATTTTTAAACTGAAAATTTGGATAGTCATCCTTCAAATATTTTCGGATATCGTCATCTAAATTTAATTTTCCATCCATTACAGCTTGAGCGACCAAGGTTCCTGTCATGGTTTTAGTTACCGATGCGATTTCATATATCGTTTCATCATTCGGAGGATTTCCTTTGCCGGCATCCAATTCGCCATAATGAGAAGTATATGCTATACCAGCCTTTAAAATACCTATGGATACAGAAGTAATGGTTGAGTCACTTAACATGGATTGAGCGGTTTCATTCATAGAAGTTTGAACAATAGCTGCTTTATCTATGTTCTTTTCATTATTAGTACAGGAAATACTAGTCAAGACAACTAGTAGGAATGGGATTATGTGTTTCATTTGTTTCGATTTAAATTTTAGTTATTTACTTTTTGTTAAATGATTAAAAGAATTTAGACTCCAATGAACTAAACTTGGTTACAGAATCTTTTTTTTAGATACTTTGAATCCCTTTATTATTAACCATACACTTAAAGAAACCTCAAATAAACCGCCAGGAATTGACAAAAGAACACCTACCTCATATCCAAATAACTCAAGAATAGTTCCTACTATAAAAATGGTGTATCCTACAAATCCCCATATTGAAAACAACCGCGGCACAAGCTTTGAAATGTATAATAGATAACAAACTAATAGCCCTCCGAAACCCCAGATAGCCATTCCTATTTGGTAGGAATAAAAGCCTCCTTTTTTTAAGAGAATTCCTATGGTTTCAAAATTAGATTCATTTGATGCACCTAACTTTATATATTCCTCACTAAGAGGCAGTAGTAAAAGTAAAAATATAGCACCAAAGGCAAGTAAAATTGTACCAGTTATTCCAGCACCTAAATACCCATAAGTTAATGTTTTATTATATGGTTTTAAAATGGGAAGCATTATTACTGGCAGTCCAATATTTACTATTGTATGAATTAGAGCTATTAAACATGCTCCAAAGACAATTGTTGTTCGATTATTAGAAATCTCAGTCAAATAATCCGGAGCACTCACAATTGAATCTATTAGTCCACTGCCTATGCCATATGATAAAAAGGCAATTAAAAAGAATATGCCAAAAATTCGTGCGGCTAGTTTATGCGAATATATATGATTGTTATGTGTCATTTTGATGTTTTTTTAATTAAAATTATGTAACTATTTAGACACTTCAATCTTCAATTAGTTGATTTTTAAAACATTGTCCTCCAATTGACGCTTCAAACATTAAGCCTCCCATAGTTTGCGTAAAAACAGCAACTCCATCTGAATACGATACATCAGCAGAAGTTCCTTTTTTTATAGCGACAGCGGAAGCTTGCCCATTGAACTTCAATTTTTTATTCATGAATCTATCAAAGTCTTTTTCACTTTGGAAGAAAATAACCTCGCTATATTTTTGAGCGCCGAATTGTAGTCCAAACGTTAACTGTTTCAATTTTGATGTACTTATTGCTAAATGGTTTTTGTAAACGATTCCCTTACCTGCAGCAACACCTAATGACGCTCCTACTTTAGTTACTTTCGGGAAAATAGCATATCCATAAGATTGGTCATAATAAGGTTGTAAGCTTGGGGATTCTTTAATCATTTTAGCGATTACGTTTTTAGATTCCTTTGCATTTTCAACGTTATATTTTTCAGTTTGAGCCATTGAAAATTGACTCGTCATTGTGAATACTATTATTGCTATTAGGCTGTTTATAGTCTTTTTCATTTTTTTTAATTTTAATGAGTTCATATTATTACTATTTGTATAATTAATATTGTTAATTGAGTTATTGTTGAAATTTAATTTAGAATAAATTACTATGCAAGTCATTCAGAGCCTCAGCTTGGGTGCTTCCGTAGCCATTAATGATTTCGTAACCTTGTAAATCGATAAGTGTTGCCTTATACGCTTCGTTATGGACTTGAAACTTCAAGTATTTTAAATCGTTATTCAGTTCACATTGAAAGTCACAAGTTCTTTTTGCTTTTTTCATGGTTTATGATAGCTTATCGAGCGTAAGGTTATTGGAGATAGATTTTTATTTTTACTTTTTTGTGAATGGATCTATAGAAATCCCTATTTGAAAATATCCAGCTCCCTCTTGCTCGTTCTCGTAGATAAAATCTTTTGCAGGTTCACCTTTTTTAGTGGCTTGGTTACTGATAAAATTTTGAAGCCCTCCTTGAAAAGTTCCTATGAGATAGTCATTAAAACGGTGCTCATATATAATTCCTGTTTTGAGTTCTATCTGGCTGTATGCAAATGCGCTTCCGTAGGCCTGATTATTTTTATCAAGGTAAAACTCTGTTAAGCCAACGGTACTTCCCAATGATAATCTGCCATTTTCACCAATAGGCCTGCGAAATAATAAACGTTGAGGAAAAATAAAATCGACTTCCCATTTCGAGTTTTGAAAACGATAATTATAGCTAAATGTTGGGATAAATGGAATTTGACTAGATGGATCAAGAAACGCCATAGCTCCTAATGTTATTGTAGTTCGTTCGGTCTGTTTTAAAATAAAAGTAAACCCAAGTAAGCCTCTAAAGCGCCCAAAATTCTCCTCATTGGCATCTGCACTAATTGAGGCGTTAAATATTACGGGCTTGTTAAAGAGCATTGAAAAATAGGTTGCATTCAGGGCTGCAGAAATGTTGTGAAAATTTATAGTTCCATTGCGTTCAAAAAATGGCATCTCTGGGGAGGATTCTATATTTTCAAACTCAAATTCGCTGAATTGATAGAACAGAGATGTAGTAAAACTCCATTTTTGTGTTTTATACACTGGAATATTAGCTCCAGCTAAAAAATTTCGTTGACTTTTAATGTCCCCTTCTTGAAAATCTTGGTCAAACAATTTTGAACTAAAATGTCTATCAAAACTTTGGTTGTATTCCAAATTTAGAAACCTAATTTCTGGAAATTTTTCTTGTATAATTTGTACTTCTTTTTGTTGCAATGAATCTTGAGATTGTTGCGCTATGGCGTAGTTTGAAACAAGAACCAATAGTATTATTGAGAATATTCTTTTCATGATGTTTATCTATTTATTTTTATGTGTACTTAAAATGAATTATTTAAAATTTAATTATTACCGTTTACGACTATTTAGGATTGTTATTTTTTAATTCCTTTAATCAACAACCAAAGCGGAAAAATGACTTCTCCTAAGAAGGTAAATTCACTAAATGTGATTTGAAATTGAGGAAAAAGAATCAGTGTGAAAGAATCAACAACATACCCTACAGATCCTATGATTAATAGGATTCCAATAAATTTTGGTAGATAACCAGATCGATAGACTAGATAGCCTAATGGAAAAAGCCAAAGCCCCCAAAATATCTGAGCAATGATGATTCCTTGTTGGTGTAAGTTGAGGAATACTGATATAAGATCTTGTGATTCATTTGATTGATCTAACAAATGCAATACAACTAAATTGTTTATCTCATTCAAGAAAGCAATTGGCACAGCTAATAATGAAAAGATCACCATTAGAGCAGCCATAGCTGTATGAATAGGTTTAAATATTTTGAATAAAAGTACTGCTAGAATGATGTTGATGAACTGAACCAACAATGCACTTATAATACTACATCTAAAAAGAGTTTCGTTTTCAGTGATATTACTGATAGTTGCTGAAATATCTTTAGGCACAATTATACTCGATGGAACGTATATAATTCCAAGTATTCCTAAAGGCACTAGCGATAGATAAAGTATACCTGCTAGTTTTGCTCTTTTATTATTTAGACTTTGGTTTGTATTTATAGGTATTGCTTTCATATTCACGGTTAATTGGATCCTGTGATTAATTATGATGCAAATGTATTTTACAAAGCGCGATATTACTTTCTGAATTTCATGTAGAATGCACGGAATTATAATTCCGAACAAAATTGAAAACGATAGAAGATGAACTCCTTTTTAAAGGTTTATGAATTGTTTAGGGGTGAGTCCGGTTTCTTTCTTAAAAGACGTATTAAAAACCGTTCTAGAATTGAAACCACTTTCATATGCTAAACCTTCAATGGTGAGGTGTGCATTACTTGGGTTTTTAGCCTTCAATTTAAATGCTTCAATTCTGTAAGTATTGATGAATTCGTTGTAGTTTTTACCAATATTATTGTTGAGCAACCACGAAAGGTGGTTGGGGTGAATTTCAATCTGACTCGCCAATTCACGTAAGGATAAATCAGAATTCAAAAATGGTTCATTTTCCGAAAGATGTGCTAACAATTTAGCTGTATATGCTGCCGCTTTCTTAGTGTTGAGTAAAGCAGTTTTTTGCTTGGATAACGTTTCCGTTTTATCGGTTTGAAAGATGATTTTCTGAAACACATCAAACCTAGGGTCCTTTTTTATAACATTAACCAAGGGATCTGCATATCTCAGAAGCAGTAAAGATGACTTATTTTCTAATGCTTGTGTTACCCATTGGAAAGCTTTGTCATTATCTCCATTAGCTGCATACATCATAAAAAGGTAGGAATCTGCGGCAAAACCATTTTCCTCTTTTGACTGTGCAATAAGTTTTTCTAAATAGATGGAAGCATTATTGGTATCCCTCTTTAAGGCATAAGCCAACGCGATAGCTCCAGTTTTATCTCCTTCGATGACAACTTCTGCTGGTACTTTATTAAAATAGGTTATGACTTCATCATATCTGCCTAGTTTAAGCAGACAGATTGCTTTTACAGAATGTGCAGGAATATTTTTATCATTAACGGCTAAACATTGATCCAATAGTTCTAAGGATTCAACATACTCCTCAATCATATAATGAAAATAAGCCTTAAAAAATTGTGTTTCTTCAGACAACGGATTTATGCTGACAGCAATGTCAAGATGACGACGAGATTTTTCTTTGTCGCCTGCAAGAATGTAAAGGAAAGACATGAATTGTTGCGCTTCAGCATTATTAGGGTTAATCCTAATCGATGTTTTCATTTCGCTTAGTGATTTATTATAATCACATTCAATAAAAAACGCTTGATTTGATAATTGATAATGCACACCAGAAGATTGCCCATTTAGCTCTAGCGCTAGGCTTGTATGTTTATTTGTTTTTTCCCAAGCAGCCTCAAATGGAGTAAAAGCTGTTGTTCCTAAAAAGCTATAACATCCTGCCAAGCCTAGATGAGCTTCTGCATACTTTGGGTCTAGCTCTAAGGCTTTGTCATATAGTGAAATGGCAATCTTTACATCTTCAGGATTCCATTTGTTTTCGTGAAATTTTGCTTTTAAGCAATAGCCATAGGCATTAATATTCTCCGTTTGTTTGGTTACTAATGATTCATCGATTTCTAAATGACCAAAATGTTCTCTTAATTTGTCAGCTATTAATAGACTAACTTCATCTTGTATTTCGAAAATATTTTCCAATTTTCTATCCCAAGTATCTGACCAAAAATGAAAGTCGTCTTTAACCTGAATAAGTTGTGCTGTTATCCTAATAAAATCATTAGATAATCGGACACTTCCCTCTAGAATAGCAGAAACACCAAGTTTTTGTCCTATTTCAGTAATCGGTAGATTCTTACCTTTAAAAAAGAAAGACGAAGTGCGTGAGGTTACTTTTAAATTTTTAATTTTAGCGAGTGCGTTAATGATTTCTTCAGTGATACCATCACTAAAATATTCATTGTCTTTGCTGTCACTCATATTTATAAAGGGTAAAACAGCTATTGTATTATTTATAGGTTTTTGTTTGTTTTTTATATCTGAAATAGATGGGACTATAATTCCTTTATTTGAAATAGCAAATACTTCGGTAGGCGTAGCTATATTTTTTAATTCAAAAAAACCTAGAGATGTTGTTGAAATAGTCTTGTGATTTTTTAGTTCATCATTAATTTTTTGAGACAGAAGAATACTACCTTCTGTTCCCAAACTTTCAATACGAGAGGCAAAATTTACGGCATCTCCATAAACTTCTGTTTTATCAAAAACAATATCGCCCAAGTGAAGTCCTACTCTTAATGGAACTGAATCTCCTTGCTGCAAAAGGCGTTGTATTTCTATAGCACAATTCACCGCTTCAATAGCACTTTTAAAAATACTTAAAGTACCATCACCATAATATTGAATAATTTCTCCTTGGTGCGTATTGTGTAGTTGTTGGAAAACCTCACGATGTCTAGCTCTAGATTTCGCTGCAACGTTTTCATTAGCCTGCATTAATGCTGTATATCCAATGATATCAGTAAACATAATTACAAGAAGTTGACGCCTTTTCCTATCTTTCATTGTGTAATTTAACTGCTATTACTTAACTTTTGATGGTACCCATTGTCTCAGTGAATGAATTTTATGGGTTGGTACGAAGTTAGTAAAAAGAAAGCGACCAATTATTCAAGATGTTGTTTAAAAAAAAGGGGATTCTAAAACTTTGATTTTCGGATTTATTTTTGAACTAATTTTTGTTCTTAAAACAAAGCACTATTTAGTATTATTCCATTGCACACACATTACGCTTCCCTCCTACGTCGCTTCGCATAAAAAGTGTTCCATTAACATTACAGAAGAAACTTTTAGAATAAATTTTTTCAAGAAATTGTAGTAACAACTTTCGCTTTTTCCAAAGCTCAAGTTACATAACGCAGAACATTATAGTACATTTATGTAGTAATTTCTGTATAGCCGTTTTTACGGCTATTTACACATAATATCAGATATAATGTCTTTAGACTTATATCGATAGATATTATGTTAAAAGAAATTACGGCTAATTAACTTCTAGCTTTTAAATGATAGCTATAATTCTCTATGGAGTTTATATTGAGCATTCTCGAAATATTAAATATCCCAGAAAGTCTTGAAAGCACAATAAACATTCGTTTGGGGTGTTTAAACATTCGTCAACAAGTCTCAATTATAATTCCGTAGAATCTCGTATTTGGTAATATTCAATGATATTTTTTAAATACGTTATTCTAATAAACATTCGAACTATACTCATTACAAATAGGAACCCGAAAAATCTGGTTTAATAATTTGAAAATTATCGGTCAGTATATTTTTGAATTGGTCATTTAGGCAACTTTTATTTTCAAAAAAATCAAGTACTTTTATTCTAAAATCATCAAATTTGAGATAGAATTTATTGTAGACTACTTTTTGCTTTAGCATTTTCCAAAGGCGTTCTATTATATTTAGATTCGGTGAATATGGTGGCAGAAATTTCAAGACAATTCTTGGATGCTTTTTTAGAAATTCTTTGACAATTATGGAATGATAATACCGAGCATTATCTAAAATTATATAGATTTTTCCTTCTTTTTGTTTGCCTAAAATCAAGACTAGCAGGGCAATCATGGTTTGGCTGTTTATAAGATCATCTTCAACATAAAGCAGTTCTTTTGTTGCCAAATTAAGCGCTCCATTTATATGCGTTCTTTTGCGACCATTATTGGTTTTTAAATGTTTTGTTTGTCCTTTTTTTATCCAACCATAATGAGCAATACTGTTATGTTGTGGATGCACACCATCCATAAAATAGATTTGGTCTTGGTTATCCAAACCTTCTTTTAATTCTTTGTATTGTTCTACAAATTCTTCTTGCTTTTCAACATTGGCTTTACAAGGCGTTAAGACAGGTTTTTTATAGACAAATCCTAGTCTTTTAAGAAGTGAATTAATACCTGAAGCTGTGTAGTTAATTCCAAATTCTTTTTCGACCCAAGCTACAATTCCTTTAGAATCCAAGTATACGTTTAGCGTGAGATGGTTCTCTAAAGCGTTTAATTGTTCACTCGAAAGAAAAGCTGTTGTTCCTTTATTATTATCACTTAATAAAGATGCAGCCCCTTTATTCAAATAAGTATTTCTATAGGTTCTTATGGTGTCATCATCTAGAAGAAGAATCTCCCCAACTTCAACACAAGAATGCCCTTTGTCAAGAAGAAGAATTGCCTTTAGCTTGTCTGCGTGTTTTCTTTGCTTACAACTGCGGTGCAATCCCTTGATTGTATTTTTCTCTTCTTGTGATAAATTTATAGTCATATATCTGAATATCAACACTATAAAGATAGTAAATACTACTGAATACACCAAATAAAAAACCGTTAAATATCTGATTACTAATAAATTAAAATAAAAATATAGCTAGCGAAAAAATTTAATTCCGAAAACCTAAATGGATTGAGTATATAATAATTTGTAGCTATAATTTGCCATGGCGCCTGTCCCGCATTTTTTATTGCGGGATTAAATTGCCTCTTGCAAAAAAGGCTCGATTGCTTTTTAAAACTTAAAGCTGAAAAAAGCTTTTATTTTTAAACACAATTTTCCAACGCTTGCCAACGCACAAAAGCTAAACTTTTAGATTTTTTCAAAATTTGTAATTTCAATAAAGCTCACGTTGTAATTTTTTTCCAACAACATTTTCGTCAACTCTCCACATTATTTGAAAACGATTATCCTGTGGATGATTGGTTTTAAATAGCTTTCAAATAAAAAAATAAAATTCTATGCACTTGTTCTATTTGGTACTATTATTGAACCTTCTTTTGTTTAGTACTTTTAATATTATGTTAAGTAGACAATGAACATTGTTACTATTAATATTTCATTATTTTCTTTTTTTCCTTGATGAAAAAAGAAACAAAAAAAGCAAGGCTCACATACAAATTTGGAAACAATTACGGCTCAATCGCTATATTTTAGAATAAATTCTAACTGATTAAGTTTATTTTGAAAAGGTTTTAATCTTTTGATTATCAATACTATTTATTGTT
>Ga0115005_10004127_pt1 | contig 11587 bp, 8 predicted proteins | sample ArcOceMetagenome_FD_87163 | JGI IMG/M metagenome (GOLD analysis project Ga0115005, IMG submission 87163) | Marine eukaryotic phytoplankton communities from Arctic Ocean - Arctic Ocean - Greenland ARC118M Metagenome | ecosystem: Environmental > Aquatic > Marine > Oceanic | place: Arctic Ocean...
GGTTTGGAGGGAATTGAGAAAAAATGAACTCAAAAAATGATACCGAATCCGACTCAAAACAGCAATAAAAAATTCAATTTTCAATTACGAAAAATAGTTTGGATTGGAATTAATTTTAAACGAGGTAGGGTATATGCTAAAACAAATTAGGCTTTGTTTACAATCAAAAACGATTGTAAACAAAGCCTAATTTTTTAAATCAAAAATACTATAAATTACCTTCTTCTAATACTTTGTGGTTGCTGAATATCTTTATAAGCATCGTAGGCTTTTCCACCTAATTCAGCAGCTTTTGAAGCATTATCTCGAAAGTGATTACAATCCAAAAGTGAGCTTATAGCATTGTATAATGCTCGAATTAAAATCACGGCACAAATTGTAAAAATGATATATTTTGTTGGCGAAGCATGGTAAAGCGACACGCCTGCTCCTACATTATCTTTCATTAGTTTAGATATTTTCTATTTTCTATTTTTGAGTTTTTGATATCTTTTTGTGGCTTGTATATGGGGTTCGATGGATGGATACGATATAACAGCATTACTCATGAGAGATATTTATAATATATTGCAGTAATTATTTCTTTTATATAAAAAAAGTATAATTTAATCCTTTTTTATTGATTTATCAGTCTTTTGTATTTAAATTTGATTTCCTAGTTCTTTGATTAAAGTATAAATTATTTAATTGCTTAAATTTGTAAAAACCCGAAATTCATAAAACGCACCAACCAATGAATATAAAAAACCTTTGCTACCTAATCGTAGTTTGCCTTTTCTTTTCTTGTAATAACAGCAATAATATTAAGACTATTTTAAAAAAAATGTCTGCTGATAAAACAATTGATGATAAAGAAATTAAGCAATTACAAGCAAAACCACAAAAATTCAATGCTGTTTTGACAAATGGTGAAGTTGATAACGCTAAACTTCAAAAAGAACTGATAAAACTAAGGTTGCCTGAAGCTGAGATTACAGTAAATACACCTGAATTTAATAAACCAGTCTATAATATTTTTCTTGAAAACTCGGGTAGTATGGATGGATATGTGAAGGGTCGTACTGATTTCGAATCGTCTATTTATAATTTTTTATCGGATGTTAATACGAATAATAAAGTTACAGACTCCCTTCATTTGTTTTATATTAATAGTGAAAAAATTAATTTTCGTTCTACGGTAAAAGATTTTATTGAAAAGTTAGAACCTTCTACTTTTAAAGCAAGAGGAGGAGATAGAAGTAACTCTGATATTCAAATGATTATAGACGAAATAATCACAGGAACGAGTAATGATAATGTTTCTGTATTTATTTCTGATTGCCTTTTCTCATTAAAAACCACAAAAAATGTTGAAGCATATTTAATTAACCAAAGTATAGGTATTAAAAATGTTTTTTCGAAAAAACTAAATCAAGATCCAAATTTTTCCGCCTTGGTCGTTCAACTTTCCTCTGATTTTACGGGCCGTTTTTATACCCACGATAATAGGGTAGAAAAGATGAATAATCAACCTCGACCTTATTATGTTTGGATAATGGGTAATCATCAATATATTAAAGATTTGATGGCAAAAGTTGATTTAGAATCCTCGATGAAGGGGAATATTATGAATTACTATTGTTGGTCAGCGACTAATAATAATGGTTTGGAATATCGAACAACGACATTAGAGGGCATTGGCAATTATAATCCGGATAGAAAAGAACCGTTGACGAAAATTACGGATCTTAAAAAAGAATCCCGAGAGCCGAATAAAGGTATTTTTCAATTTGCAATTGCGATGGATTTAAAGGGTTATGGTTTGCACCCAAATTATATCAATGATAAAAATAATTATACTTTGTCCGATGAACATTACGGGGTTTTTGAAGTTCGAGCAATTACCGAAAAAGAGAAAAAACAACTTAATTACCCTGTTGATTACTCTCATTTAATGGTTGTTAGAAGTAAAAAACCTGTTGATACAAATTTACAAATTAGCTTAAAACAAGTTTTTCCAGAATGGATAAACGAATGGCATTGGGAACCTTCAAATGGAGATATAAAATATGAACCTAAAGATGAATTGATAAAATCTTTTGGTTTAAAATATCTTTTGGAAGGTGTTGATGATGCATATAAAGGGACAAAATCCGAAAAAAATAATTTCTTTACTTTGATAATAAATATTAAAAACTAAAACCTTCTATACTTATGAGAGATTTCTTTGCACCGATGTATGAGTTATTTACATCTTTTTATGGCGATGAATTAGGACGACATTTATACGGTTGGGACGGTTCAGGTTATGATGATCCTTCCCTATATATTTCTGTTGGTATTTATATGTTAATATCGTCTGTTCTTTTGGCGACCTTATTTTATATCATTTTGAATAAGCCTAACTTTAGTCGTTGGTATCATTGGCTTTTAGTTCTATTAATTAATTTCATTATTAGTTGGTTTTTAGGGTTTTGGCTGCCTTCTCTTGATTACGATACTGGTAATATTGCTGCGGATATTGTTACTTCTATTGATACAAATAATATTATTATGTTCGGTCTAGTGAATGGTATTCTATCAATCATTTGGTTTTCCCTATCCTCAGGCTTATGTAGAATCTTGAGTAGAATTGTTCCGAGTATTGCTTATAATACACGAGATACCCCTTTCCCAAGATAATTTTTAATTCATTTATTAATATAAAAAGAGATAAACAAAATGGCAAAATTATTTTTATTCGGTATAGGCGGTACAGGTGCAAGGGTGATTAAGTCGTTGACGATGTTATTGGGCTGTGGCGTGCAGCCAATTAATTCTGAAATTGATGAGATTGTTCCTATACTGATTGATCCACATGGAGCAAATGAAGATTTAAAAAGAACGATTAGTTTATTAAATAATTATCAAAAAATTTACGACCGCTTAGGCGATAATCGTCAAGGATTTTTCAGTACAAAAATTACGACTTTAAATCAAGGTGCTTTCACGTATAAAATACAAGAAGTCAATAACGATAAGTTTCGAGATTATATAGATTATTCTAATTTAGAAGACAGTAATCAAGATTTGGCTACCTTACTTTTTTCTAAAGAAACCTTAGATGTCGAAATGAATATTGGTTTTGTTGGAAATCCGAATATTGGGAGTGTCGTTTTAAATCAATTCAGAGAATCTCCTGAATTTCAACAAGTTGCCTCAAGCTTTAGTGATGGCGATAGGATTTTCATCATTAGTTCTATTTTTGGTGGAACAGGTGCAGCAGGTTTTCCTTTGTTAGTTAAAAACCTTAGAAACGCCAGTGCGAAAGATGGAAATTCAAACTTACCCAACTCAGAATTATTAGCTAATGCTCCAATTGGTGCTGTTTCGGTCTTGCCTTACTTTGGTGTAATGCCAAATGCTAATAAAGCAATTAGTAAGTCGGACTTTTTTGTTAAGACGAAAGCAGCTTTATCTTATTATGAAAGAAACCTTTCGGGTAGCAGTGGCGCGTTGAATGCACATTATTATATCGGTGATTTACGAACAGCAGATTATAAAAATGATCCTGGCGAAGACGGACAAAAGAATGATGCACATTTTGTTGAAGTAGCTTCGGCTTTGTCAATCATTGAATTTATGCAACTTTCGACCTTAGATTTGAAAACGCGAGACGCTAAAGCATTGAATACTTTGCATTATGAATTTGGTGTAAAAAGTGATGATGCGATGCTGACTTTCAATAACTTAGGAAATGTAACGCAAGAGATTATTGCTAAAAAAATGTCTAAATATTTTTTATTCAAAAAGTATTTGGAAGAGGAACTTAAGGATAAAATAAAAGGAAACGCACCTTTTACGAATGCGGCACCCAAATTAGATACTTCTTTCACTTCAACGCCTTTTTATCGAAATTATCTATATGATTTCAATAGAGCCTTTCAAGATTGGTTGGATGAGTTAGAGCGAAATGATAGAAAATTCAAACCTTTTAATCAAAACGCAGCACTGAGCAAAAGTATCAATGGTATTGATGCAAAAGAAAGTTTTTTGAAAGGAAAGTTTAACGAAAAATTTTACACAAGTAGTTTGAATAAAATTAGTAGTAAACGAAAAGATTATACCTCGGCCGAACATAAGCTAATTGAATTATTCGACGCAGCTTTGGAGGAGATTTTAGAAAAAAAATATGATTATTTTAATTAAACTCTTAGCCTAAAAATTAATAAAAATGACAAAGACATTAACGATACACGATAAATCAAAAGGTGGCGAACATTGGTTTTTAGCAAATGCTTATGGTAAGTTAGAGATTGATGGTATAAAAGATCCAACGGGGGGCAACACAAAAAAATTACCTACTTCAATTCCAAGTCCTTTTTCACAATTTGACTTAGTCAAAACAGCTTTTCGTAATGTAACAGAAGCTGGTTTTGATAACTGTTCTCCTTTAGATTTTAGAATTATTTCGCACACTTTAGATGTGGGACAATTATTTTTTAATCTAAAAGCCTTTGAAAATAATTTAGAAGTTACGGCCTGGGATAGTAAAGCTGATTTGCAAAACCTATTAAAGGGGAGCAAAAAACACAGCCGTTTTGGTGAAGTTTTGAAATTATTTTTAGACCAAGATGCGGAAACGTACAATTTTGATAAACTGAATAAACTCTTCATTCTGAAATATAATTTTGGAATTGTAGGTGGGACTTCCCCCGCAACGGTCTTTTTTGCTTCTCCGAATAATTTGGATTTTGCAAAATTAACCATGCCGAATAATGATATTTTATTTGATGATGATTATTGTCATTTGCAAGATAGAGATGAAGACTATCAACTATTTTGGTTTGCACTCCAGAAGGCAATGCCAGAATTTGGTTCAAGGTTTAGGGAGGTCAATGGTTACCTGGAAATGGTTAAAGAATATTGGGAGAATAATAATAATAAAGATTTTTTTGCTACGATTAAAACGCTTGATACAGATACCTATACTAATGAATATGAAATTGGAAATTCAGGCGTCGGCGGATATGATTTAGAAGTTTTAGGTTTTCCGTTACGAATTTCTAAAGAAGGAAGTAACACTAATAAAGATAGCGATTTCCAGATTAACTCGACTAAATATCATGCGGAAAAAATACCTTTAGTTTTAGTTCCTAATCATTCAGGAACGGATAAAAAAGGACAACCGATGAATTATTGGGGCGGAAATTTGAGTAATAATATTGCCAAATTGATTCCGTATAAATACGAAGATACTACAGATATAACCGAACGTAGATTACCGGGCGTTTCGGGAGCAAATTATCCGTGTTTGTTGTCCGATGATTTTTTAGAACCGTACTTAATTCGATTGGTTTATCCAATAAATGAAAAATGCTTTTTTGATGGTAAAATTTCTAATAGCAAAGAAGATAAGGATTATTTAATTCCAATTAAAAAAGAGTTTTTTGAATATTTTAATATCGAAGATTTACAGACTCGAAGTATGTCTGACGGTTCGCCCATGTTTTCCATGCGAGCAATTGTTGGCGATGCAGTAGAGGTGACGTTGAGAATTCCGATTAAAAATAACGAATACATTACTTTTCAAAGAGTGTATTACGATGGTATTGAGCCTGAACCTTTTGATAACAAAGGTGGCATTGTACAGCATGAATTTGGTTTAAATATCTTCCCGTTTGTCAAACACGAAGTTGCAATTCAAGCTGATTATCGAGTCATGCTTTTGGATAGAGATATTGACAATTTGACTTCAAGGTATCATTTGACTTTCCTAAATGGCGATAGTGAAAAGGTTGATTATAAAACAGAACGTCACAAACGTAAAAAAACAATGGGTTTGAGTGGTTCGCATTTTTATATCCTCAAAAACCAATTTGATATAATTGAAGTCAGTATCAACGACTCGAATATTTACGAACTGAATAAACGCAAAGGTTTAGTTATTCCCTTGTTTTCGGAAAAAGCATCGAATAAAAAATTCCGTTTTGCAATTGACTTTGGAACGACCAACACACATATCGAATATACGGTAGATGGTAGCGTTCCAAAGCCATTTGAAATTACAGAAAACGATATGCAAATTGCGACTTTACACGACTTAGCTTTTGCAAAAAAAGATCCGTCGTTAAACGGTACAGGTGCGACTGATGTCATTTCTTTTATTGATAAAGAATTTGTGCCCGTTATCATCGAAAAAGGTAAAATGGCTTCGTTTCCACAACGAACAATTTTGGCAGAATCGCATGATATAAGTTATGGCAGCGATACTTACGTCATTGGCGATTTTAATATTCCGTTTCCTTATGAAAAAGAACCGATCAATGAATATAAAATTTCGGCAAATCTAAAATGGCAAAATTATCAAATGGACGAAAAGGCAAAACGTAGAGTTGAAGCCTTTTTTGAAAAATTGCTTTTCATGATTAAAGCCAAAGTTTTATTGAACCAAGGAAGCCTAAAAGACACCGAAATTATTTGGACGTATCCATCAAGTATGACTTCGGGGCGTTTGGCTAACTTAGAAGGACTTTGGGAAAAATCAATTGAAAAGTATATTGGAACAGAAAGTCATTTGAAAATATCGGAAAGTATTGCACCTTATTATTATTATAAAACTAAAAATATCTATGCAGGTGCAAAGCCTGCCGTGAATATCGATATTGGAGGTGGGACAACGGATATTGTGGTTTACGTAAATGATAAACCAAAACTATTGACTTCATTCAAATTTGCGGCAAACTCTATTTTTGGTGATGGATTTGGAGATGGTGGTGCGGATAATAATGGATTCATTAATAGATATAGCAGTAAGATAAAAAGTCTATTAGCTGAAAATAGCTTGTATAATTTAATTCAAGTATATAATCAGTTGGAACAAAGCAAAAGTTCTGTTGATTTAGCCGCTTTTTTCTTTTCTATTGAAGAAAACCCCGAAGTACTTGAAAAAGGTTTGCCAATTTCCTATCCGAATATTTTAAAAAGAGATGATTCGATGCGATTTGTCTTTTTGGTTTTCTACGCAGCCATTTTGTATCACACGGCTAAAATCCTAAAAAAACAAGGTATTGCCATGCCTCGTTATATTACATTAAGTGGTCGAGGGTCTAAGGTTTTAGATATTTTGGGTTCGCCCAGACAAATTACCAAACTTTCAGAAGTCATCATTAAAAAGATTTATGATGAAAAAGATGAAAATGGTCGAGTTCAATATGCAGATGACGGTCTAAATATTATCACAGAAGCGAAAACGCCTAAAGAAGTAACGTGTAAAGGTGCGTTACGAATGGATAAAGCCGAATTGAGAGAAATGGATGATATCAATTTTCTTAAAGAAATAAAAGAGGTTTGGAGCGGTATAAAAGAGGGAGAAGCAAACGAACCCGAAGTTTATAGCGATATTAATAATGAAGTGATAACAGGCGTAAAAGCGGAAATAGAGGATTTTATTGATTTCTTATTTGCCTTACATCGTGATTTTAATTTCCAAGATGAGTTAAATATTTCGGTTTCCAAATTATCAGACTATAAAAATCTTTTGAAAAAAGACATCGAAAATCATATTGAACAGGGTTTGAATATACGGAAAAAGGAATTACAAGGCGATTTTGAACGACGTTTGGAAGAAACCTTATTTTTCTATCATTTCATACCGGCTTTAAGCAAGTTGGCAACCGCTATTCATCAACAAAATCCTTAATAAATTTCTTAAAAGAGATTGTTTCAAACGTTAATTTTCAAGATATAAGCCTGTAAGATTTTTAAAACCTTATAGGTTTCGGGACAATCTCTATAAATAAGCTAATTATGAAACAGTATTTATTATCTATTATATTTTTATTTTCCTTGGCTTGTAATATTGGGTTTGGGCAACAAAATTGTGCAACCGATTTGTCTGTACAAAAAGGAGATTTAGAAAAAGTCATCGGCCAAATAGATGAAAAATTTGATGATAAAGGAAAATTGCAAGATTTATTAAGTTTATTCAAATCTTGTGTTAACAAACAAGAATTAGATAATATAAAAAATACCTATTTAAATTTAAAATTTAAAGCACCTCAACAAGAAGCGTATAGAGGTATTATCAAAAAGGTATTAGATGATAATAAATTATTGTGTGTAGATTTTGTTAAGAATGCCCAAGAAGGAGGAAGTAATAAAAATTATGTTGTAGAATTAAATGCTTTACTCCAGGAGTATGAAAATCTTAAACGAAAAAATACAGAAGCGAATAGTCATGAAGAAACGCCAACTGAAAAAAATTATAATATATTAAGTAAATTAAGACAGTTGCTTGGCGATTGTACTATAGGCGAAGATTTGAAAAAAGTGCAAAAATTAAATAATCAAATTATCACAGAAGGATTTAATGGAGGGAAAACTAGTGACTTTAAAGCTAATCTAAGAGAAGTGTTAAACTCTAACTCAGAATTACTTAAAGTTCCAACTGCTGTTATTACAACAACTAAAGATTCACCTAAAATACTCGAAACACCAAATTTAGAAGAAATAGAAGCTCAAGAGTCTGATTTTAATTTTGGGATATATTTATTCTATATCCTTTTTGCCGTATCAATTTTAGCGAATGCTTATTTTTTGTATGAGAGATTCATGAGAGAACCTGAAGAGGTTATAAATACAAAGCCAGAAAATGGCTCTACTGCTTTTGACAAACAAACAATAAACGGTTTAGAACAAACAAACAATAGTCTCTCCAAAAAAATTAAAAAATTAGAAAAAAAATTAGAAAAAAAATTAGAAGTTGCAAATGATGAAATCAAAGGCTTAAAAACATTACCAAAACAGTCAAAAAAAGTAATAGAAACATATATCGCACCTGTAAATCCATCTAAGGGAAAAATGCCAGTGCCTATAAGAAATATTTATACAAAACAATATTTCGCTTCGCCTACATCAAATGGTGAGTTTTTAGCAAAAAACGGACAAAGTGAAGTGAAGTCAGGTGCTTCTATTTATGTTTTTTCTATAAATGGTTCAGAAGCAACGTTTAAATTTCACAATGACCCTTCTACTTTTCAAGCAACAATTAATGACCCAGGAAATAGGATAAAACCTGTTTGTGATGCTAAAAATGCTTATAACCCTGCCGCAAAAGAAATTATAACGGAAACAGCAGGTAAAGCAACTTTGGTAGGTGATAAATGGGAAGTAAAAGTAAACGCAAAAATTAGATACAAAGCGTAAATTTAATTTATTAATCCATAAAAGAAAATCAGAATGGAATTTTTGAAGTATGTAGAATACGCTGTAATTGCTATTATCATTGGTCTACAAATCCTTGTTTTTATAAAAATCGTTGGGAAAATGGCTTTTTTGAAAACGGCGATTCCGAATGAACGTAATTTTAAAATGTTAAAAGCGTATTTACCGCTGACGGCAAAATGTCATTCGATAAGTGGTGCGATACGTTGGTTTAATAACCATTACGAAGGTGAGAATGTTAGTTTCGGAGAGACGGATATTCACGAAGAAGATGGTTTATTAATTGGTGGCGACATAATGTTAGTGCAAACTTATCAAAGTCAAGACTTTATAAATCGTTTGCTTTTTACATTGAATACTTATTTAATCAAAAATAAGGGTGCGGCTGCGGATTTTCATTTGATTAAAGACTTAGTGGAACGTAATGTGGATTTGGAAGAGCAAGAAGTCGAGGTAATGACTCCGATTCCACTTTATTTGGGTTTGGGCGGTACGATGTTCGGGATTATTATCGGACTTTTTGGTATGCCTGAAGTGAGCGGACAATTAACTGATGCCACAGAACAAGGGATTGATGCATTGTTTCAAGGTGTTAAAATTGCGATGATTGCGAGTCTTTCGGGATTGGTTTTCACAACGATTAGTTCATGGATGTTTAGAAGTACAAAAACAGAAATTGAAAGACGAAAAAATGGTTTTTATACCTTTGTTCAATCTCAACTACTGCCTGTTTTATCCAAAAGTCTTCAATCTAGTACGCAAGGTTTGAAAGACGATTTCGTGCAATTTAATGAAAAATTTCATGGGAATATTGAAAAACTAAGTAGATTAGTACAACAGAATTTTAGTTCTTTTGAGATGCAGAATCAAACGTTGGCCAAATTAGAAAGTATTGATTTGAATAAATTGGCTATGGCAAATGTGATGACTTTCCAACATTTAGAGGAAAGTATGACCAGCCTTAAGTCATTAGGTATGTATATAGCCTCAATGGAAACGTTCCTACATAATACTACCGCTTTAGGTGATAAAGTAAATGGTTTATTAGACAGAACAAATGATATAGAATTGATTGCGGCACAGGTTCGAGATGTTTTTGAGGATAACAAACAATTACAAGGTTTTCTATTATCTCATTTTCAAACATTGCATGAACACGGTGACGTTATACAACGTTCAGTTTCAGATTCGGATAATCGAATGAAGGAAGTAGTTTCTAAATCAGCGCAGGTTCAAGATAGATTGGTCAAGGAAATTCAAGAGGCGACGGAATCAAACGTTACTATTGTTAAAGAAAAATTGATTTCGCAGTATAATGAATTAGAAAAAATTACGCTGCAAAATCCACAGTTTTTTAAGAAGTTGGAGCATTTGGAAAGTGTTGATAAAAACCTAAGTAATTATTTAAAAACAAGTACTAGCGTTCAAACTAAAATGTTGAAGCGATTAGAATTAATCGAAAGAACAGTTATTGGCTCAAGTCGAGAAGTATCATCAGGAAAAGGCGGTAGCGGCTATGAATTATTACCGCTCGGCATACAACGGTTTATTCCTGCGTTTGAGTTATCGGCAAAAATACTTGGCTTTTTGACTATTGTTTTTGTCTTTATTGCTATAATAAAATACTTATTTTTTTAATCCAGACTCATGAGAAAAGGAAATTCATTTTGGTTAAGTTATGCGGACTTGATGACCAGTTTATTTTTTGTAATGCTGGTCTTATATGCTTTAACTTTCGTGAAATTAAAAGCGGAAAGAGAAACTTATCGTTTGCAAGCAGAGCAATTCAAGAAGATACAAGCTCTTCAAAAAGCGATTGAAGATATTGATCCTACTGATAAATATTTTGAATATAATGAGGAATACAAAAAGCATATTCTAAAGCTTCAAGTTCAATTCAATAGTGGTAGTAGTGATATTAATAATATTTCATCATCGACTAGAAAGGGACTTATAGAAGCGGGAAAAAAGATTCAAACTTTAGTGAACAGCTATAAAAAAGAAAAAAACATCCGTTACTTGGTGTTAATCGAAGGACAAGCATCGTTAGATAGATATTCTCGAAATTTTGAATTGAGTTACGAACGAGCGCTGTCATTATTGGAGTTTTGGGAAGATAATAATGTCAATTTACGAAAATTAGAAAACTGCGAACTGGTCTTGTCGGGAAGCGGAACTGGTGGTGTTCCTCGTGATAAAAATGAATCTAAAAATCAACGTTTTTTAATTCAAATTATACCTAAAATTGGAACTTTGTAATATGAGAAATTCACTATTGTTTTTATGTTTAATCATAGTTGTATTATTTTCGGACTGTTCTGGTTGCTCAAAATCGGGTCGAGATAGACAACGGAATGAATTAGATAATCAGCGCTATATGGAACAAGAAATAGCTCAAGAAAAA
>Ga0115005_10004128_pt1 | contig 11587 bp, 10 predicted proteins | sample ArcOceMetagenome_FD_87163 | JGI IMG/M metagenome (GOLD analysis project Ga0115005, IMG submission 87163) | Marine eukaryotic phytoplankton communities from Arctic Ocean - Arctic Ocean - Greenland ARC118M Metagenome | ecosystem: Environmental > Aquatic > Marine > Oceanic | place: Arctic Ocean...
CTTCAAGGTGAGAGAGAGTTTTCAAATGATAACAAAACTTTAGGTAAATTTGATCTTACAGGAATTGCACCAGCTCCAAGAGGTGTACCTCAAATTGAAGTTGAATTTAATATTGATGCAAACGGAATTATTCATGTTTCATCAACTGATAAAGCGACTGGTAAGAAGCAAGATATCGTGATCACTTCAGGTTCAGGTTTATCTGAAGATGAAATTGCTCAAATGATTAAAGACGCTGAAATTAATAGAGAAGCAGATACAAAAAAAGCAGATCTAATTGGAGCAAGAAATAATCTTGATTCATTAGTATTCTCTACAGAGAAAGCTATTAAAGATGCTGGAGACAAACTACCAGCTGAAAAGAAAACAGATGTTGAAGCAGCTCTTGTAGAAGCAAAAAGTAAATTAGCTTCTGAAAATCTTGATGAAGTAAAGGCAGCTACTGAGCGTTTACAAAATGCAGCTCACGCAATAGCTCAAGATCTATACGGTCAACAAGGTGCTCCTGGAGCACAACCAGAAGCTGATCAAGCAGCAGGTGCTAAGAATGCATCAGAATCTAAAAAAGATGATGATGATGTAGTAGACGCTGACTTCAAAGAAGTTTAAGATACTAAAAACAAAGGGCCTCTATTTATTAGGGGCCCTATTTATTTAAGCTGAAGAGAGTCAAATGAGTAAAAGAGATTATTACGAAGTATTAGGTGTTCAAAAGTCTGCGACGAAAGATGAGATAAAAAAAGCATACAGAAAAGTAGCTATGCAGTTTCATCCAGATAGAAATCCAGACAATCCAGCTGCTGAGGCAAAATTTAAAGAAGCTTCAGAAGCAGCAGATATTCTATTAAATGAAGACAAGAAAAGAAAGTATGACCAATTTGGACATGCTGCTTTTGATGGTGCTTCAGGATTTGGTGGCGGCGGATTCCAAGGTGGAGACTTTGGAGACCTAGGTGATATTTTTGGTGATCTATTCGGTGATGTTTTCGGAGGCGGAAGCCGAAGAAGAGGTGGTGGCGGTGGAAGATCCCGTGCTCGAAGAGGAGATGATCTTCAAATGAGTGTTGATATATCTTTTGAAGAAGCTGCTGCTGGAGTAGAAAAAGAAATATCAATAATTAGAAATATAGTTAAAGAAGGAACAACTCCACAAACGTGTACTACATGTAATGGACATGGGGAAGTTAGACGTCAGCAAGGATTTTTTACAATCTCTCAACCTTGTCCTTATTGCCAAGGAACGGGAGAAATTGCAGAGAGAATTAAAAAGAAAGTAAGTTTATCAGTATCAATTCCAGCTGGAATCGATCACGGCCAGCGATTGAAATTATCTCAAGAAGGTGATATCGGTGGACATGGTGGACCAAATGGTGATTTATACGTTCAGATAAGAATTAATAAACATGAATTTTTTGAGCGAGACGGATTTGATGTTTTTTGCGAAGTGCCAATTACATTTTCACAAGCGGCTCTTGGTGCAGAAATAGAGGTTCCTACTTTATCAGGTAAAGTTTCGATGACAATTCCACAAGGAGTTCAGTCAGGTAAAAAAATGAGACTTAAAGGTAAAGGTATCCAGAAATTAGGTGGATACGGAAATGGTGATCAAATCATTAGCATTGCTGTTGAAACACCAACAAAATTATCTGATGAACAAAGAGATTTATTTGCTCAATTAGCATCACTTGAACAATCAAAAACAAATCCAATGTCGAGGGGATTTTTCGAGAAAGTTCGCGAGTTTTTTCAATAATTGTAAAAAAATAGGTATAAATCCATGACAGCGGTCAGTTTGACCGCTAAAATTAAACTGTTTCTAAATAAGAAGGGGTTTATGAGAAAATTTATATTATATAGTTTTTTATATTTATTAGTTCAAGCATGTTCAGGAATTCAACTCATTAATCAAGCTGATTTTTATTCTGAGGAATTTCTCAAGAAAATTGAAAGTATCCAACTAATTTATAAAGATGGTGATAAGAAGCTTGCTCTTACTAAGCTTAGAAATATACTTGATGAGAAAATTTCTTCTTCTGAGAAAGCAAAGAAATACAATCTTGTTGGGGTGATTCATTATGCTGGTGGAGATACGGCACAAGCAATTGAGAATTTTCAATTGGCGACACAATTTGTTGATAAGGATCTTATTCTCGCCAATCAAATCAAGCTAAATCTAGCGAGCTCATACTTTAGAAATGAAAAATATGAATCAACCCAAAAGCAATTGAAAAAAATAGATATAAATTATTTATCAAAAAAAGAAGTTGAAAATTTTCATCGTCTTAATTTTACAGTCGCAAGTCAGATGGAGGATTACTCCTCAGCTGTAAAGTCTCTACTTTATCTCACAAAAGATATAGATACCTTTTCAAAATTTGAAGATTTTAAATACAAAGAAGTCTTAATCGATAATTTTAAAAAACTAAACTCTAGTGAGAGGGTTTATATTCTTGATGAATTTCTAAGAGAAACACCTGTTGTTATTGCTTATCTTGGGAAGCAAGAGGCCATGGATCGATTTTATGTTGGAGATAGACAGGGGTCTAAAGATGTTGTCTCGTGGTTAGATGATAAATTTGGACACTTAGAAGAAATAAAGACATTTGTGACAGACTATAATTTTAGAGTTGATAACTACTCTAAGATCAACTCTGGTGCAATTGGAGTCGTTGCTCCATTAACGGGTAAAGTTTCAAAGTATGGACTGAAAGTTCTTGCAGGAATAAACACAGCTCTTTTACAGAAAGACGATAAAAAATCATTAATTAAAGTCTTTGTTAAAGATAATAATAACAATACATATCTTGCAAAAAAAATGGTTCAAGAACTAGTGATGAAGCATCATGTATCAGTTATCATTGGTGGATTATTTCCAAGTCTAGCTAAAGAAGAGTATTTAGAGGCGCGAAAGTATGGAGTCATGTATGTTTCTATGTCTCCAGTTTATCTTCCGAGATCAGAAAAAAATCATCTACTCCTAGAGGTTTCAGGATCTGTTGAGTCTCAAATAAATACCTTAATTAGGCCCGAAGTGCTAAATAAACTGGGAAGTAGAATGGCGATCTTATATCCAAAATCTGATGATGGTCATAGTTATGTAAATGAGTTTTGGAACTTAAATATGGTTAATAAACTTCAGCTAAATTCTGTCTATAATTTCGAACGAGGAATTACTGATTATAGAGAGCCCGTAAAAGAGATTTTAGGATTAAGATATCCAAGAGAGAGAGAAGAAGAATTTAAAATATGGAAAGATATTAAAAATATAGACAAAAATAATGTACGTATCATTAATGTTCTTCCACCTATTATTGAATTTGATTGGATTTTCATTCCTTCACTTCCATCAGAAGCTCTTCAAATTATTCCAACGTTTAGTTATTTTGATGCAAAAAAAGTAAAGTTTATTGGAGGTCCTTCTTGGATCAATAATACTTTAAAAGAAAATAAAAAAAATCTGGGCTCAATGTATGTAATTGGCAATGACACCAGCGATACAGGTACTGAGTTTATGAAAATTTATAAAAAACATAATGGAACTAATCCTCATTTAGTCGATACATTATCTTATGAAAGTATGGATTTAATTCTAAAGATTGTAGATAAAAGTACCTTCACAAAACGAGAAGATATGGAGGAGAGGCTTAGAAGTTTGAAAACGATTAAAGGTGTAACTTCTTCTTGGACTCTTGATAATGGTCTTTGGATAAAAGATATGGATTTACTTTCTATTAAATCGAGTGGTTTTGAAAAAATGAGTTTTACTGAGTGATGAATCTTAAAAATCTTGTCATTTTTCTTATTGTATTTTCGGGCTGTGGCCTTCGAATTACAAATGAACAAGGTGAGAATATTTTTCTTGGAAGTTGGAAACTAGAGTCCATTATTTGCTACGAGAATACTGAGCGATCAGCGATTATTGAAAAGTATAATACAGACTCAGTGGTAGATATCGTTTTAAAATTCTCAGGAAATATCTTTGAGTACAGCGCTAATGGGAGTTGTACAACTAGTGCCTACGGTAGATATAAGACAGAATTTAATGGAGATGCAATTGATTATATGGACTTGTTCAATATGATAACAGGTTCAACTTGTGATATCTCAATGACAGATGCGGGTCCAAACTTAGTGGGAACATTTCCAGTCTCGTTTACTGTTTTGCCAATAGAAGCTACGAATTTATATTGGATATATAACCCACCTTCTCTTGAGTTACAGTTTCCGACGAGCTTTAAAGGATCATCGAGTGTTGGTGGGTGTAATGGTGTCTGTGTTTGTATGGGAGATTATACAAAAATTTAGTTTGGATATTTCAAATAATAAACATCACTTATATTTCTTCCATAGTGGTCAAGATCAAGTCCATACCCAACAATAAACTGGTCATCTATTTTTTTTCCAATGTATTCAGCTTTAATCGGAACAACTCTTTTATATGGCTTATCAAATAATGTTAGAACTTCAATAGATCTTGGATTACTTTGTTTTAATCTCTCTTTTAAAAAATGAAGGGCACGACCAGTATCAATTATCTCTTCAATGATTAAGACGTTTTTACCAACTAAATTCATTTTTATATCTTTTTTAAGATAAATAGTTCCACTATTCTCTTTATCACGGCCGACAGAACCTAAATGAACAAAATCAATATAAACGTTGATATTTTTTAGGTGCTTAGCGAAATCAGATATAAAAATCATTGATCCCTTAAGAACCCCTATGATTACGAGATCCTCACCTTGGTAGCGCTGGTTAATTGTGTAGGCCAAAGACTCGATCATCGATTGAATTTCAGATTTATCAATATACTTAACAAACTGATCTGAAACAAAGTCTGATGGAAATTTATATAATTCATTCATAGAAAATCCTTTAATCTAGAATACTATCAACTCAGAGTTAAATGTAAATTAAATATTACTAAACTGGAACGCTCAGATAATGGGCATGGACTTACTTACCTCTTGTCCTATACTGAGCTAAATGGTAAATTTTATTAAATAGTTTATACTGGAAAGGAATATAATATGTTTAAAAAAATTTTAGATTGGTTTTCTAACGATCTTGCAATCGATCTCGGAACAGCAAATACTTTAGTTTATGCAAGAGATGGAGGAATCATTGTAAATGAACCATCTGTTGTTGCTGTACATGTTGGATATAGAGGTGAACAAAAAGTATTAGCCGTAGGTGATAAAGCCAAAGAGATGCTTGGTAGAACTCCAGGATCAATCAAAGCAATTAGACCTATGAAAGATGGAGTTATCGCAGACTTTGAAGTCACTCAAGCGATGTTAAAACATTTTATTCAGAAATCTATGAATGGTTCAAAACTTGTTAAGCCTAGAATTATTATTTGTATTCCATTTGGTATTACGCAAGTTGAGAAACGAGCAGTAAAAGAATCTGCTGAGCAAGCAGGAGCAAGAGAAGTATATTTAATCGAAGAGCCAATGGCAGCCGCAATTGGAGCAGGTCTTCCAATTACAAATCCATCTGGAAATATGATAGTTGATATTGGTGGTGGAACAACTGAAGTTGCTGTTATCTCTCTTGGAGGAATCGTTTATTCTAAGTCAGTGAGAGTTGCTGGTGATAAATTTGATGAAGCAATCATCAATTATATTAAGAAAAAATATTCACTACTTATTGGTGAGAGAACTGCCGAGATGATTAAAATCTCTATTGGTAATGCTTACCCATTTGATGATGAAGTAAAAACATATGAAGTTAAAGGTAGAGATTTAATTGCTGGCGCTCCAAAAACAATTGAAGTTACAAGTGATGAAATTAGAGAAGCACTTTCAGATCCTATCGCAGAAGTTATTGAAGCAATCAAAACTTCATTAGAGAAAACACCACCTGAGCTTGCAGCTGATATTGTTGATAATGGTATTATTCTAGCAGGGGGAGGATCTCTTTTAGCAAACCTAGATCTATTAATCAAAGAAAAAACTGGTTTACCAGTGTCTCTCGCTGAAGATCCATTAACATGTGTTGTTCGTGGTTGTGGAACAGCATTAGAGAATATAACTCTACTAAGACAAGTTACAACACTTTCATAGGTAATCATGACCAAAGAGCAAAATGTTTTTTTTAAGGAACTAAATACCCAAGAAAAACAAAGTAAACTTGGTCAATTATCGAATGCTGGTAAACAGAGTATTATCATTTGGAAGAAAGGTACGACTCAAAAAATAAAACTAACTCCACTCGAATTCGTTCGATTAAAAAATGAAATGAGAGTGGAAGAAGTTATTCCTGATGAATATCTAAATACTGAACTCCTTGTCTCCTTTGAAATAAATGGTCTTCATTTTTTTGGTAAATGTAGAAGTTTATCAGTGAGTAAAAAAAGATTTTTTCTTGAATTTGATGAGAAATTATTTAAAAGTGAACGCAGATCAAACTTTAGACTACTGACTTATCCTCATCAAGAAGTTTATGTACAAATTTATATTGGTGAAGAAAAAATAAACGAGTCAAATCTTTATCAGATGAAGTCTGGTGTTAATGAGACGAAACTCTTCCATAATTTTTTAAAAATCATTGATACTGATAATAAACAAAAAGAAGGGTATCTTGAGTTTCGAGTTTTAGATGTTTCTGTAACTGGGATGGCGATACAACTTGGTGAAATTGAAAAAGAATTATTTCCAAAAACGAATATTGAACTTGGAAAAGTTGTTATTAATTTTAATGAGGAAATAATTGAAATAAAAAATGCAAAACTTCTCTATATTCTCGACTTTTTAACACCAAATCGTAAAACGAAATTTTATAAAGCTGGTGTGCAGTTTTTAGAAATTGATACTAATTTAGATGTAAAACTTGCAGGTATCATTAATGCTACCTTAAGAAGTCTAGAATCTGAATTTGAGGATTTTTTAAAGTGATAAAAGTATTCATTTTTTTCCTATTAATAGGCTGTTCTAGTCGTGGATTAGTTACTGATTCTCCTGAATTGCAAAATAAAAATGAATCAATTTTATTTGAGTACAGTGATAATACAGGTGAGTACCTAGCTAAAAGAGAAATTAAAATTGTTAAAAATAAACTAGTATCTAGAGTCACAATTTTGTCCCGAGATGGACTTCAGGAATTAGAGACTCAAGTAAGTATGAGTAAATTGGGTACTTTGAAAAACTCAAAAGATAATACATTAGCAATATTACCAGAGGCTTCTCAATTTAAAGTATGGTTTAATAAAGAGTTGTATTCATCTAGTATGAGGTTTAATCCAACTTCGAAAACCATTACGACAATAGCAAAATCTCCAAGTACTGATAAAGAGACACTCAAGGATTTTAAACTTCCTAAGGGAAATTATTTTTGTTTTTTTTCGCAGCTACCAGAGTGTTTAAAAATGCAAAATTTACTTTTAAAAGCAGCATCAAAAAGTATACCAATTTACTTAATATGGGATAGTTATCCTTATCATGTAGAACAGTATGAAAATCTTCTTGATTCTCCACTCATGTTAGCAACTCTGACATTAACTGAGCATGATAAAAATGAATATAAATTTGCACTAGATATAGGAAATCAAATAATTTTTTATCACTTTGATAAAAAATTAAATTTTGTTAAAATGTTTTGGATTTCCCAGGGAATCAGTTTAGTTAATACGAATAAGGGGTAGTTGTGGATTTATTTGATGTGGGCCAGCTTTTTATTACAGGAATTTCAGGATTAACATTAACAGATACTGAAAAAGAGTTTATCAAGAGTAAAAATATAGGAGGTGTAATCCTCTTTAAGTATAATTATCAGGATCCAGGACAACTGGCCGAGCTTATTAATGAAATACAAGTTCTAAGAGATGAATATCCACTTTTTATTTCAGTTGATCAAGAAGGTGGAAGGGTAAGACGTTTCCAAACTCACTTTACTCAATTCCCTTCGATGTTTGAAGTCGGCAGTAAAGATTCACCAAAGCTTACATTCGAATTACATAAGGTATTAGCAGAAGAACTTGCCGCATGTGGAGTCAACTTAAACTATTCTCCGTGTTGTGATATTTGGTCCAATGAAAATAATAAAGTCATAGGGGATAGGTCATTTGGAAAAACCTCCGAAATCGTAGAGAAGCATGTTTCTGCGGCGATAAGAGGTTTACACACTGGAAAAGTCCTTGCCTGTGCTAAGCATTTTCCAGGACATGGAGATACAACCAAAGATTCTCATTATGACCTACCATTTATAAAAAAATCGATTGAAGAGCTTCGCCATCTAGAGTTATTACCTTTTCAAAAAGCTTCAAAAGCAAGGGTGGAGTTTATGATGATGGCCCATCTTGTTGTCGATGCCTTAGATAAAGATTTTCCATGTACTTTAAGTAAAGCTGCTTATGATTTCTGTAGAGAAGAACTCAAGTATAAGAAACTTATGATTACTGATGATATGGAGATGAAGGCCATATCTGATAACTATAGTTATGCTGAGGCTGCTGTAAAGGCCTTAAATGCAGGTGCAGATATTATTTTATATCGTAGTCCAGAAAAAGCGATGGAAGCTTATGACGGTGTTATGCTTGCGATTAAAGAACAAGAAATAAAAAAGTCAGATATTGAGCAAAAAGTGAAAAGAATTTATGACTGTAAAAAAAGATTCTTTCAAGACTATAAACCTGTTTATATTCCAACTCTTAGTAAGATTTTCAAAGATGGAAAAAAGAATGCAGTAGTTGATAGTTATAATCTTTCAAAGCCTCAATAAAAATGGTCAATTTTTTCCTCATTTAGTTGAATCTGAAGGATCTTCAAATATTTGATATTCTATATGTAGTAACGGAAAAACAAGTCGTTCGGAGCCATGTATGGATTTATTTAAGATATTAAAAATATCATGTGTATTTTTAATATCGACTCTTATTTATGCACAAGATAAAAGTTGTACTGAAAACTTTGAGTCCATCAATTTAGATTGTATTAAAAAACATGAAAATTATTTTTTAGCTGTTGAAAAAAAAGAATTAAAAAGAAAAGAATATCTTGAAAATGCAAAAAATGAAAAGAAAGGTTTTAATCTAAAGCTTGGAGAAACTCAATTAGATCTTGTTTTTGGATTTGATAAAGAGAAACTTAGCGAAACTAAGAATACAATATATCTATATCAAACTCAATCAGGTCATTATGGAAAATTTTTAATTAGAAATATTCTTCAAACAAGAGAAGAATGTACTTTGCATATTGATTCAGAAACATTTGAAAATCAAACAAAGATTACTAAGACGAGTACCTTTAATATAAAGAATACTGGTAGTGCATGGAATGTTGACCGTGGCTCTTTCGATAGTAATTCAGGTAGTAATTTTCTCTTAAGACGTGAACACGGGTTATGTGTCTTCAAATCTATAAACACAAAGGTTTTTAAATTAAAGCAACTTGCTGCCCCGCCTGAAGAGGAAGGGAATTTAGTTATTTTATATGCAGGATACTTTCTTATTGGACTTGCAATCTTTTTGATTTCTAAAACAGTCTTTCAAGATGAAGATCGATATAAAGCCCAGGAAAAACTAGAGGATGCTGAACAAGATGATAAGAAAACGACTCCCAACGATATCGTTTTAAAATATTCCAGACCGTTTTTTAAAAGATATTTATCCCCTGTCGTACAAGGGATGAAAAAGAAAAAAGAATTACGGGAAAAATATCGTAGACCCCTTGCATCCTCTGGTATGAATAAGTTTTTAACACCTGAAGATTTTTTTGCATTCAAACTATTTTTAATTATAGGTTTTCCAATTGTATTTTTAATTTTAAGAGTATTTTTGGAAGAAGAATGGCCACTAATGTATATTCCTATTATTTCGATCATAGGATTTTACTATCCAGATTTTTGGATCAAGGGGAAGTGCAGTCAGAGACAAACTGAAGCACTTGAAAATATGCCTTTTGTGGTTGATATGCTAGCGCTATCTGTTGAGGCTGGACTCGATTTTGTTGCAGCTATGCAAAAAGTTATTGAAAAGGCACCACCATCTGCACTTGTTGAAGAATTTGAAATTATGATTAAAGAGACAAAGATTGGATCTAGTAGGGCTGAAGCCTTAAGGCAAATGTCTTGGCGGATAGATGCCCTTCCAATTGCATCTTTTTGTGCAACATTGATTGCGGCAGATTCAGTTGGTGCTAATATAAGTCCAATACTAAAAACTCTTGCACAAGAATTAAGAGAAAAGAGATCATCATTAATTGAGCAAAGAGGAGCACAAGCTGCTACTAAAATACTAATTCCAATGATCTTCTTTGTCTTACCGGCGACATTAATTATTATTATGGCCCCAATTGTTCTTCAACTACTAGGAGCCCAATGATCGTCAAGCATGAAAAAACAAAAAAAGTATTAGGGTCAAAAGTTAAATATGCTTCAAGTTTTGGAGAAAGGCTTATTGGATTAATGTTTATAAAAGATATGATCGGGTTTGATGGATTAGTAATTGATCCTTGTAACTCGATTCACAACTGTTTTGTGAAGTTTCCTATAGATGCCATATTTTTAGACAAGCATAATTGTATCGTAAAGATATTGAGAAATTTTAGACCCTGGAGATTTTCAGGGATTTATTTCAAGGCGAGTAAGGTTATAGAGTTTAAAGCTGGTACGGTTGAGCAAACTGTCAATGTTGGTGATTATTTGGAGGTTAGTGGTGTTTAAACTTGTTGCCGTTGGAGGAAAACTTCGTGGTCAAGAATATATATTAAATGAAGGTGAAAATACTCTCGGAAGAGGTCATGAATGTGACCATGTTATTGCCGTAGATGGTATTTCTAAAAAACATATTTCAATTTCTGTAAATAATAATAATTGTTTTATCGAGGATCTTGGATCTTCAAATGGAACATTTGTAAATGGAAAATTAATCTCTAAGAAAACAATTTTAGATAAAGATAAAATAGCTCTACCAAATATTATCTTGCAATTAGTTCATGTTAAAGAGAAGAAAATAATCGTAAAAAAGAAAGTCATTAAAGGTTTAGATGGCGAAGTCGACTTAGACTTAGCTGAATCAGCACCAAGAGATGCACTTGGTCGATTTAAATTCTTTTTTAAAAATACTTTCATGAAGTTTATCTATAGCTTTAATGAGCAATATGAATGGAATTTTTTATTACCAGTTTTCTTAATGCTTTTTATGTGTGGGAATCTTTATATTGCAATTGGACCGATATTATTTAAATCAGAAAGTATCATTAGAAGTGAGATTAGTGAGAGAGGGAAACAAATTGCAGATGAAATTGTAAGGTCAAACTCAATACACTTAAGTCGTGGAGAATTACAAAAAATTGATACTGATTTCTTGGAAAGATTAGCTGATTCTGGTGATGTTGCAAGTTATGAACTTACTGATATCGATGGTCGTATTGTAAGACCTGCAAGTAAAATTGATTCTCTCGACACAGATGTTTTTACTGCAAAATCATTAATGCTTTTTAAAAAAACGCAACGATTTGATAAGACCTATGTTGATTCATCTTTTGATAATGAAATAGGTGTGAGTAAAATATTAACAATCAACGATATTCAAACAGGACAAAATAAACCTGTTGGACTTGTAGCAATTCGATTTAAGCCTGACTCC
>Ga0115005_10004130_pt1 | contig 11585 bp, 6 predicted proteins | sample ArcOceMetagenome_FD_87163 | JGI IMG/M metagenome (GOLD analysis project Ga0115005, IMG submission 87163) | Marine eukaryotic phytoplankton communities from Arctic Ocean - Arctic Ocean - Greenland ARC118M Metagenome | ecosystem: Environmental > Aquatic > Marine > Oceanic | place: Arctic Ocean...
CTGCGTTCAAGGTTGACAGCAAGGACGTGTGCGTCGTTTGCATAACTGCCCCGTCCACCATACGCAGTGGGCACAAAGTCGGACGTGGCGAGCAGCCTCGCGTCGGGAACCTCAGCTCCACCACGGCCTTCACGACGGCCAACAGCGTCGTCGAACGACCCACCGAGATAATGATCATAATCGCAATGGCTACCCCAGGGAGTCAGGGTGGTACTCACAACGCCGTGTCGAGATTGGGTGTAAATCTGTCTTCCTTGACGCATCGACTTGCCTGCCTGTGACAGATAGGAAGCACCCTGCTTGTCTGTGTACTTGTTGCACGCCTCGAGCATGTAAGACATACATTCGCCAACAATAGCTTTAGGCGTCGACGTGGTCTGCACGGCCTGTTGTGGGAAATAAAGGGATCCAAGCCTCCACTGATACTTTGTGTATGGAAACTGCTGTTCGGCAGCAAACGAATCAACCTGCGCCGGTGCACAAATACCTGTGGACGCCCCGGCCGTGGTGACACGAGCAAATGCCTTCAACGCGCGAGAGCACGACTTGCGAACTTCGACTGTGAATTCGGTCATAAGGCCAGAACCAGCTCCGCCGTGGCGCTGGTAATCATAATCACAATACACAATCTCGAGGCCGTTAACCGCGCTTTGTTCGTTGAGAGCCCGCTGGATCGCATCACTTAGCTGGACGGAGCACATGCTGATAAACATATCCTTCACTTCATAATTGTCAATTTTTGCCGCTACAATCTGCGCCGGTGATGATATGCCTTGTGATTCCTGGCCCTCGGTTTTGCCGGTCTTCGGGACTGACTGGAAAGCAATCTCTGGAGACTGAAACTTAATTTCGATGCGCATTCCAGACATAAGCATAGACGGCATCAGGCGTCCATATGCAAACAGTGGAGAAAGGATGTACAGAGGAATCTCAAAACGAGTCCCGGCGGTAATGTCCGTCACATGCAGTGCGTCCTGAAGTGCAAACTTTTGCGTGGATGAATTATCCATAGCACCGGCGCTGCTGAGCACGCCACTACCAACACCCATCAAACCGCCGACGGAGGTCATCCACTGCTCACTGTAGTGGACCGACAGGAGCATGTTTGTAAGCTGTCCAAAATTTTCAATACGACAGAGCTCGTCGCCGCTGCGTGTGGAAAAGGTAATGCTGTCAATCAGATTACACGCCGACCCGTCTTTGCCAAAATAACCATTGACGGGTTCTAGACCCGTGCCGCCCTTATGAGAAACGTCAAAACTCAAGAAGGACCGACGCGTATCAATATAATCAGCACCGCTGTTCAAAATGCAAATAGCGGGCTGTGTGTTTGTGTAAGAAGAGCTCTGAAAAAAGTGCTTTTTCTGTGTACGATTAACGGCGACGCTAAGGTCGGGCTCGAGAGCGTACGTAAGGTCATTAACGCTGATAAGACCCTGACGACGACTAGCATCGTCATTGCTGGTATCCATGGAGGCCATAATGTCTTACAGGATTGGATAGAGTCACTAGACCACTTTATTTAATTGACACATAAAAAATTTAAAGCATTAATTGCCGACAGTGTACATCCGCTCGAGCTTTCGTTTAGAGGCTTTGTAGTTGTTAAAAGCAGTAGCAACAAGCCCCATTTGATTGGACATAAAATCGGCATCTCCCCTGACGCGAAAATCTTTCGGGATCTCCGACCGCTTCGTGTCTTGCAGCAGCGATTTTGTATACAGATCGCCCGCCTCGCTGGTTGTATCGTTCACACCAGCAAATTGGTGCAAGACCCGATCCGGGTGCCGGCGGCGCGACCCAAACCGAACAGATTCCGCCTTATCGCTGCGCGCGTGCCCTCGAGACTGTACGACGCGCCGCCCGGACTCTAGCTCGTCACCAAGCGTCGGCGTAGTATCTGCCAAAAGCTCTGCCTCCAAAGCCCGGACTCTCTCGTCCACTGCTGTATTCACCTGCTTGTTCATTTGCGACATATTTCTTTGTAAGCACTTTGACAGTCGTATCAAAAGCCCCTTTATACTCTTTGTCACAATCTTTTTCGTCTTTTTTGTCCCGACATTTTTCCCCTTCCTTGTTTTCATTCTCGTCGCTTTCCTCCTTTTGCCCACCGTCTTTGCCTTCTTTCTTCCCGTCTTTCTCTTGCGACCCCACACACTGCAGCCGATGTAGCGTAATGAATTGGTCCAGATTTTTGCGAAATCTAAGATCCCAACCAACCTTCATGTTGACCGTCAAAAACGAGTACTTCTCATTGGTCGCGCTGGCGACCACTTCAATAAATTCTCTTTTTGAGTACATCGGCGGCGCAAAATCTTCCACAACCATGTCGACTTCAGACGCACTACCTTGAAAAAAAAAGACGAAATTTGCCTGCAATCTGCAAACCTTAGGCACACGCTTAAAATGCTGCGTGCAAATAAACGTTGTGCAATTAACATGCCGCACCTGGTAAAAACAACGCGTAAACGCCTTTTTGTTCATAAACACTCGATCCCCGATGACATCATCGAATATAATGCAATACTGAGGAACTTTGTCTGCGCCACGCCCCTTATCTAACTTCTGCTGCTGTGCGTTTAAAATGGCCTCGAGCATTTGTGGCGCGTCGTCCAAGTCCGTAAATACGTGATTTTTAGGAATATTTAAAGATCGCTGGACATCATCGCCGTTCGCGGTAGGACTAAACAAGAACACTTTATCAAACCAGCCATTTGGACGCAGCTTCGACGGACCATAAAAGCGTTCGTCTTTCATGAAATTTGCCAGCAAAGTCGATTTTCCAGACCCACTTTTGCCGCATATAACGACACTGGACCCCAGCGGGGGAATAAACATCTTCTCGTCCTTTGCGAGTTCAGGCTGCTCAATTTTGTCTTTACTCGTTTCTATCGGAGCGACCGATAACTTATGTTGTGTTTTTACCGTTTCGTAAGAAAACCCTCTGTACGCATCTGTGTTATCTCGCTGTGCGCCGAACGCGGACTCCGCGCACGACACGCGCTGCTTTTTAGGTTGCTTTGGACTGTTCATTTTATTTGTATACTCACTACTTTTTACATTAAGGCAAAATAACATCAAGCGCTCGCCTCTTTTTGAAATGAGGACCACCATAGTAGGATGCGCGGCCATCGAGGTGCAGCGGGTAACGCTGGGCATCAAACTCGCTGCGCATGCGCTTTCTGTTCAACTGCTCGCCGGTCGGTAGTTTTACCTGCTCCCAGTTCAAATCGTTGCGGTACACGGGTTCGAACGGAGACGACCGCGGCCGCGGCAAACCATGCTCCGAGTATGCAAAAGGGTAACCCACGTCGCACCCAAGAACACCAGTACTAGAAGCACCAGCCTGCAAGTACGTCTGCAACTTGTTTGCCCTAACCGCCTGCTCACGCATGTGGTGAGCAGCCAGCGTATTTTGCGGCATGACGCGCTGCAATTTCCACGACGGGACAGTGATGCCGCCTTCTGGTCCTATGTACGAGCCAGGCGAAAAGCCACTAGACATCCCAACAATGTTTGCATCCCGGGCTTCATTCATGCGGTACAGTTTGTTGTGTGCGCCCTGGCCATGACCGGGTTTGACCCAGTCAAACATGTCAAACATAATGTCCGACTTATACTGTTCTTCCACGGGCAGTATAACCTTCGACGCACTCTGCATACCATACTGCGACCTTAAGGTGTCCGCCGTGCTATTATGTGTGCCAAAGTGCGGAGCAAATCTGTCGCCACCAACATCAAACGCCGGATCATCACCGCCGCCACCGCCACCACCATCCGGAGGCTCGGCACCCCCATCCGGCGGGCCCGGCGCGGTGCGTCGCGGCATCAAACCAGAAAACTCGGGTCCACCGTAAACACTACGCGAGCCAGTCGAAAAACGGTCCTCGTCGACACCTCCACCACCCGCGCCAGCTGCGTCGCTAGCAGAAGAGGCCTGCGAAGGACCCGATACGTTCATGCTATCACCAACATTGCGACTATCGTCGAAAATGCTAGGATAAGACCCCGTAAAACTTCTGGGAAGAAGTGCATCTCTATCTAATATTTCCCGCGCCAGCTTTACAGTCTCAAACTCTTCTTTTGTCATGCTACCACGCCCACCGTCCCTATCTGAAGACCGCCTGTCATTTGGAACCGCTGGGTCGTTGTCACTATTTTCAAAACTAGAACTAAAGCGGGGTGTTAAGAGTGTGCCGGAAGAAGAGGCCTTGGCAGAGGCCTCGCCTGAACCCGCGACAGATGGTTGTGACGCTGCCGGTGACACAGAGTAGCTGTACGGCGTAGCCGGATTGGACATACCAGAAGACTGAGAAGGGTTATTCTTGTATCGTGCCGCGACCTCAGTAGCGGTCGTATTAACAGATTGAGGAGAATCATAAGACAATCTTTTCGCCCCCAAACCCCAACTAAACATTTTTTCCTGTTCTGAAACGGATGGACCAGGAGAGAAACTCGCGCCTGGGGACTCACGACGCAGATTTACATATTCGGGGATTGATCCGAGTGACCCTCTCTGTCTGCTGCCTATCGACGAAAGACGGTTGCCTGTACTGTCTCCAAAAAAGCTGTCAGGAGACTGTGACACGGGACTGGCTGGTCCGGCAGAGCTTACATCTGAAAGAGACGCAGCAGGCGTCCCAGCAACAACTTGTGTTGATTGTGGGCTTTCTGTTGACTGGGGAGAAGAGCGTACCGGTGTCATTCTTTTCGTCCGTGGGCTACTTTTTGATGGGTCGTATTGAGAAGAAGGCGGAAAAGGCGAAGACTTTTGCCCCGGTTCGCCAGATGATACACCCTCCCACAACTCGCTTGATCGCGTAGGCGACACAGTATCCATAGATCGCAGCTCGTTCGTTGTTTCCAGCCTGGTGTTGCGTAACCTGTTTTGCTCTTCATAAAGCTTAGCAAGTGCTTCCCGCCCAGTTTTTTTGTCGGGCGCATGCATAACGAATTTAAGCTCGGCCTTCTTCATTTCTACTCTGAGTTTTATCTCCTTTATGTCGCCGTCGAGCTGGGCTAGTTTCTGTTGAAGAACATCTCTCTCTGTCGCCGGCACGGTCGAATCTCCCGAACCAGAATGAACAACTTCGTCGCCGCCAGGTGTATCCGCGTGGCTTTTCTCCTTTTCTTCGAAGGAGTCTTCTGAACGCTGGCTGTCCAAAGGCTGGAGCGGTGAAAAACTCTGGCTGATAGACGCGACGCTTTTTTGGCTGGATGGCACAGAGTCGTCGTCTATCGTCACAGTAGTATCATTCGAGGATGCCACCGACCCTGGATTGGAAGAGACGCTTTTTGGTTTTGTTTTGTTTTTATCGAATTCATTCCTATGAATGGTCTCATAGGAAAGCTCATAATCACTCGATGGATAACCCAAAGGTTTTAAATTGAAGCTTTCCAGCAGTTCCTTGTGGGCGGCGGGAGAAGTTGTTTTTTCCTTAAAATATTGCTCCATTACATCTTCTCTGAATGCAAGAGCAGTCTTCTTCGGGAACTTGTGTTTCGACATTTTATCCAATAATTGTTGCATTGAATCCTGATGGGAGCCCCCATCGACAGGTCCAACCACCAAAGATAGCAGATACAAAACCTCACTTTCGGCTAGTGGTCTTTTGTCAGGGGGTATTGAGCTCGTTTTTGCTTTTCTCGAACAGCGCAAAATGGGGACATTTGGCCAGGCCCAAGTTACCCTCTTGTGTATACCGTAGTCCAAATCATGGAAATAAACCAACGCGTCTCTTGCGACTGTGTTCCTGCTGCCCACCCTGTAGCTTCTTGCCAGCGTGGCAAACAGCTTTCTTGTCTCAGCTTGCCACGTTTCTCCTTTGCCACGTTGAGCGAAGAGAGCTTCATACGTTTTGTATTCAAAGGGGTTTTTCGGCATCGTGACAGACTAACCGACACACACACACACACACTTTTATAAAAACAGACACAAAGTTTTTATTTAATTAGCAACTTCTGCAAAACAGTTTCTTTGCCTTGTTTGTCTAACGGCAGCATGCAAAAAAACTCCGCATCGTCGTACGTGCGAAAATACTTTCTATAATGCATAACAGACGCCCGCAAGTCGTCCTCGACACGCTCGATGACAGCTTCCGGGACAGGCGCCGTTTTTAGCTTTTCAGAGCAATCGACGGGCACGTCGTCTGCACACTCGTCAACAAACGTCAAGTCTTCGGTCGCCACACTCATTTGCTTTTCACAGCACAAAATATTTTACACCGTGGGCTTTCTCTGTACAGGCTGCGCGACAAAGCGCTTGAACGGCTCGTCGATGCCACCAGAGAGGCCCTGCGCCTGCTGCAAATACGAATGAATGGAACTTGGCACACTGTTACCAGCGCCAATCATTGAAACTGTAGTAGGGAAACTGTCCGTGTTGCCGTACGCGTTGGACTTCACAGACACGGAATTAAGCGCACTAAGATGATCATAGTGGTCACAGGTCTTCGACACAAGCGACGGCACAAAACCAGCCTTTTGGTGCATACCCGAAAACCTCTTTTTGGGAATATTCATCGGAGCATTTTTGCAACTGGACGGGTTCAGATTTGAAGCGTGCCCCGAATATTTGACATGGTGCACACCTTTGTCTTTCACCATCAATTTTTGATAGTGCTTCTGGTACCGGGCGGGCTGAGTGGCATCCATACACACATCCCTGTACGTTCGCGCCTGCGTAGCATCTGTATCACTCGGGCTTGTCGCAAGAGGAGCGCGACCCGTTTGTGCAAATTTTACGACTGGCTCAGAACGGATCGTAGAACCCTCTGCAATACCATTAAGAGTAGAAAGTGGCATGGCCGCTTTTATTGATATATGCACAAAAAACCCTAAGACGTTGCTACACTCGGACCATAAATATCCTGTATATCACTCTGTACACTGGCCCGGTATGCATCAGCAGCAGCCGTCTGTGCATCTGCGTCTGTTCCACCAGAAGACAGCGTATTACTGTAAACACCAGAAGCCGTTGACTCTTCCGACACAGTCGCGTCGTATTTCTGCCAGCGCACGATGCGCTCGTGAAATTCCTGGTCGCTTTCCGTGCGCTGCCGCTTGAGCCCGCGCTTCTCGGCATACTGACGACGTTTGCCGCGCTGAAGACTTTGAATATTTAAGCCCGTCGTATTATTTCCCACTTGGGTGTTGTACATGTATCTGACCCGAGATCGAAACGAATCGTCGGTTTCCCCTTCGCGCCGTTTTACGCCCATTTGTGAACCAGCATTCTCGAGCTGTTTTGTCTCTTCTCCGTGTGCACGTGCAAGAAAATCGTATAACTCCTCTCCGTCATTTCTAGTGATGCCAAGAGTTTTAGAGGAATTATCCAAATGTTCTGTAAACTTTTGAAAATCATCATCTTCCCAGTGACCACTAACAAACTGATCATAAACTTGCTGGTCTTTAAAATCTTCCTTAAAAGACGAAAACGCTGCATATAGTTTGTCAAATCCATAGTAATCACTGGTCCGTCCCTGTAAAACGTACTCTTCGGGCGAAATAGTCTTCCCGTCGTCTGAATATTCCGGCCCCCTCTTGTTTTTTTTTATATCAAAATTGGTCATGGCCTCTACACAGCTAAGAAGTGTTTCCAGTTCGTCGCTCGTCGGAAAATTAGAAACATGCGTCAAGCTTTCTGCGTCCGTGCCCAGCAACTGTGTGCGGATATCGTTTGCAAGAGGGCTCGTTGGCCCGCTCTTGGAAATGTATTTGCTCAACACTTTCTCCAAGTCTATAACCTTTTTTTGGTATTGCGATCGGTCGTCATCAGACATAGATGTCAACAGATGACTATCATCGACACCAAGGTGGCGTGATTTATAGAGCTGGATTTCTTGACTGTCCCGGGCAGACCCGTTTTGATTATTCCCGCCCATTGCAACCTCAACTACAGCGCCAATACTACTCAATGCAAACCCCATCATAAGACCGCTGGCGACGGCCCACCCAACCGGGCCACCAAACATCAATGCACCCGCAGCACCGGCCAAAGAGCCACCAGCGCTACCGCCTACAATTCCGGAAGTTATGGACGCAGATTCTTTGTCCCACCCACTTTTCTCCAGGGCGAAATCAACAATTTTAGAAACACCGTATTGCGCTGCCATCCCCACAAGCGCGGCTGGTCCAAATTCTAGAGCCCCGCTAATAAAATTTTCACCAATTACCCCGCCAATGCCCTTCAGGGCACCCATTCCGCCACCCACGACACCCCTAACCCCAGTTCCGACTGCACTAGCCACGCCATAAAGCAACGTACCACTGGCAGCGCTAACTGCAATGTGCTCTAAATCCCCGGCAACACCTGTATCCAAATACTTGTCAAGAGCCCCTGCGATAAGCTCGCCTGCTATCCCAGCCCCGGCCCCCCCGGCAATTTTTGCACCAGCTAAAAACGTACGACCCCGATTAGACTCTAGAAACGCAGCAACACTCCTGTCCACAGGCCCATTGCTGGGAATATCTTCGATTACCCACTGTCCGCCTTTTTTACGAACAGTTACATCATGAAAATGGTCAACGTCGTGCTCGTTGACCATCTGTCTATGAAACCGCTTATAAAATTGTGCTCGCGCCTCAGGGTCCTTGAGCGCTAAAAAATCTTTGAGGAACTTGGATTTGTCAACTGTATAATAATTGAAATTTGCATTATTTGCCGTTTCAACAGCTCTGAATTTGAAACCCTTGAAATCCGTCACATCGCCTGCTATTGTGTGATATTCAAGTGTCGTATTCTCGTGTAACACATCATTACCCGAAACCATGTTTTCGGTGACATGCCCGTTAAACACGTGAGCACTTATTATTACATCTTCGGGGAGGTTTAGTTGTGATCTCAAATCGGCCAACAAAACTCTTGTTTTGAAACCACCCAGCGAGTGACCCAAAAGTTCAATGGAACCCACGCCAGCCCGATCGAACTGATGCTCTACAGCCGCCATAATATAATTATACTGATCAGATTCCCGAAACAACTCTTCTGCAGCTAACCTATCGCCACCCAAAACAAGCCTATTCAGCTCGCCATCACTATCTGTAATTGCCCCCTTTACTGGTATAACTAATCTTGAGCTAACATTTTCATCGTGTAAGAACATGTGTTGTTCAAGGCCCTCTTCGATAAACACACCGTTGAAATTTGTATTACTGTCGTCGTCCGAAAACCATCGCTTTAGCATCTGTGGCGTCAGAACGGACTCAGCTTCAGGATTAGATTGCACTAATGCCTTATAAGCTTTCGCAAAGAGCACCGGATCTCGTTTATACAAACTGTCTAGAATAAGAGCTCGCATTTGCACTTCGATCGGTATAGTAGACGAAGGCGATATTCCATATGTGCGCGAACCAGCGGGGGCACCACGCAACGCCCCGGCCACGACAGTTCCAATCCCGCCATTGTTTGACGCGGTGTCTTCTTGTTCAATCGACGGTTGAGCACCAGACGACAAAGAATCAAGAAATGACGCGAAATCATCCATGTACACAGAATAATCGAGATCCACGAAATTGTCTAAATCGTGAGCTCCCAGTGAATCCTTTTTGGGCAAAACTATGACATTGTTGCCGGACGAGGTGGCCGACACGACATCACCTTCCGTTTTAAACACAAGAACATTCTTGTCGAAATCGCGAAACGGTGCATCTATCCCAGAGCCTGGATTAAAAACAACTGCCTTTAAATTCATTTCCTTGGCTAGTGTTGCCGACACCCAACCACCCAATGAATGCCCAGTTAAAATAATCTTGTTTAGGGGATGGCTGGCTCTGATACTCTTTATCAGTTCTCTGACTTCCTGTACTCGTTTGTCGTTTTTCGAAGCACCAACAAAAATAGCTGGCCAGTGAGACATGTCCCTACCTCTATTAGAACTTTCATTGCTGATGTCTGTGCCCCGAACAGCAATCACTATTGTGTCAGTGTATGGTTTTCCGTCCCCATTTTTCAATCTTGTAACAAGCGCGTCGTTGTTAGTAGAAGGCAAGATAACAACAGAAGAGGAATCAAACCCCCCACTCTCGATTGTCTGTTTTACCCTCTCGGTGTTGGTTGATTCATAAGCTGCCTTGCTCAAAACAGCCAGCTCTCTAGGGTCGACTGGCATATTGCCTATACTTTATAACACAAAATTTATTGAATTGAAATCGACATGTAATACAAAGACACGTCAAACGACTCGTGTCCCAACACGCGCCGTACATAATCCACCTCTTTCATACCGCTGCCAAGCAGGTGAAATCCATAGCATGCGTACAAGCGCCTCAGCTCGTGTGTGCCTGCAACCGGGTAACCACATCTCTGAAACACACCGACAAGAACATCTGTCATACACTTCCGCAGCGTCTGCGCGTGCACGCCTTTTACTTCACACGCAACTCGCACACAATAAAACAAATCGAAGAAACGATCAATACACTGCTCATCTGTAACGTTTGTTTCGGTCGGGCCCCGCAAAAATTCAAACAACAGCGGGCGAAGAACGGCCATGCTTTCCAGTTTTGTGGACCGCAACATCTCCTGAAACGAAACGTCCTTCCCCTCCTTTTCGAGCCGACGACACTTAATAGCGGCTTTTGCTTCGTCTGTTTTCTGCTTTGTTATGCCAGTAACAACAACAAGACGCTTCGTGTCGATGTTAGCACGCTCAAAGAGATTTATGTCGACCTCCTTGTTGAAACGACGAATGACATTGGACGACATGATGCCAAGAGCCCTACTTCCACAGATTAACTGAAGAAGACAGAGCGCAGACCCGAGCTTTAGACGATCAGAACTTAGTGTTTCATACCGAAAATCTCCATCAAAAACATGAGAAAACAAAGCGTTTGCAATCTGAACAACCGTGGACGACGAAACACGCAAACAATTTTCAACCCGTTCGTGCTTCCTTTTTCGGCTTATGTCCGCATTTGTCTTGACATACGAAGCAGTGTAATTTAAAACAGGATTGCAAGACTCCTTCCAAAAATCCAACCAACGTTTTTCGTCTCCGTATTTCTCCAAATATATCCGTTTTAGTTCACTTGCGCCAATGAAACGCCGGACTTGATCAACAAGATTCTTGTCGCGGGTATACGTGCGCTTTGAAGATTTCTTGTTTCTTGTTGTGCAAGACAGAAACAAAGAAAATAACCACAAAACTCCTGTGATGCCACCTTTAATGTAGGTGACATCGACGCCCAGGGCATATTTTACTAAAACTTCGATCAAGAACGAAGAAAGAGTCATTCTACTGGCCAGTCTTTTTTTCCATTTGTCTGGAAGAAGCACAGGATTGGAAGAATACAAATAATGTTCCAGGTGGGCGTAGAGACTTGGGGAAAACCAGCGAACTTGCTTGGTGTAAAACCGTGGGTGGTTACCATCCAAACAAACCTGCACTTCGTAAGCATATTCTCTCTGAATAAGTGCTTCGTTTGATTTTAAGACAAACTGCAGCCACCGATCAAATGGCATTGTTTTGTCTGTCGGAACAACAAACGACTTGTCCGCAGACGGCATAACCGCATGCGACGAAGAAACATTGACTTCAATCGCATGATTGTTATACTCGGGGAGTTGCTCCATCACAACACTATGA
>Ga0115005_10004132_pt1 | contig 11584 bp, 11 predicted proteins | sample ArcOceMetagenome_FD_87163 | JGI IMG/M metagenome (GOLD analysis project Ga0115005, IMG submission 87163) | Marine eukaryotic phytoplankton communities from Arctic Ocean - Arctic Ocean - Greenland ARC118M Metagenome | ecosystem: Environmental > Aquatic > Marine > Oceanic | place: Arctic Ocean...
CGAGGTCTTTTGAACCTCGATTGTTTTGCATTGCAGATTTCAGTGAAATGCTGGGGTTAGAGAACAATTCAAGAAATGTGATTTACTGTCATCGTGTGCAGACTTCATCATAAAAATTATTCATTTCTAAACAATTCACGTGATAAATATTATTCATTGTAAGTACTACGTGTAGTCTATATTCATCTCATGTGTGAAAATCCACTAATGTGATGTGTCAGTGCGCAAATATTAAGTAATTCATGTGATGATGTATCACTCATGATGATATTTTGTTAAAATATAGAGATAAAGCAAACAAGGTTTCATTACAATACACGTCCACATAGTAACGGTGTACACGTACCGTATGGAACAAGTTCTATTATTTTAAAAATTGCGAAAAATGAAGATTTATAGCTACGTTGTGAACCAGTATCTACTACAGTAAAGCCGTCGACCAATCTAGCGCAGCGCACCTGTGTTTCGCTGCATGCTTTCGTCGAACATCAAACCATCATCAGTCATCACCATACTGGTAATTCATCAGTCATCAATTCCATTGTTGATTTCCCAAGGCATTACGTAGGAGTTACGAGAGTTTAGTCTTTCAACAAACGAAAGTTGTGTAGAAAGCCCCTTGCTACTACTAGCTCGCAATAATGGACTCGAGCCCACAGGAGATCACCATACCGTACGTATTTATATACCGGTACATACGGTACATACCGGTACACCACAGTCTATCGTATGCATGCGATGCATGCAGTCAAGCCTCTCCTATCGCGGACTAATAGGAATGGCCTGGTGGTGAATTTACAAACATGCGCTACTACCAGTGAGTGAGTCTGATTTTTGCGACAGAAAAAATGACAAAAAAGACAACTGGTAGAAAAACCGTCTCTACATAACCACGTACTTATGTGCAGATTGAGTTAAATTTGTAGCAGTTAGTTGAAGAGGAATTGAAATTCTTGTTATAAAAACCCCGAATAACGACCAAGGCCATCATCGAGATGATGGCCTTGTGGTTATTTTTATTTATTACACTTCTTACAGCTATACTGTATGATATCTTATACTTCTTACAGCAATAATACTATTTTGCTCATTGACATTGCCAATGATGCCGCTTTTGGTGTGGTTGTTGGGCGTTGTAATTTAAACTATAAACCTAAGCGGCGAAAATCAGATTCATAGACTACTACGAGCAGGACCATCAGTCTGACTGACACCGCGAGCAGCTTGTCGCCGCCCAAAGGTTAAAAAGGAGTAAATATTATGAGCTCGTTCTACTTTACAAAGGCCGGATATGTCATACCAATGTGCACTGGAACCATTTCGTTGCTATCATCAGCTCTGGTTTTATGGGTTATCGTGAGATCTCGAGTCTACACAACATACCACCAGATCATTTGTTTCATGTCCTCGTGGGATGTTGTATTATCCTTATCGATCGGTTTGACATCAATACCCATGCCTAAGGACGTCCTTTATCCATTCCAAGGTCCCGTGTATGGTAATACTTTCACCTGCGAAGCACAAGCCTTTGCTTTTTTACTTGGCAGCGGCTTCACACTCAGCTCGAACATGTTTTTAAACATTTATTATCTCTGTACCATCAGATACAATGTCGAGGAAAAAAAATTCAGAAAGTACGCTTGGCCGCTCTTTTTATTATTCAGCACAGTCTTGACATTGTGGATGTCGATGCAATTGTTAATAACTGGATCCCTTAATCCAACACCATATGAAAGTTTCTGCATAGTCGGGACATATCCGGTTTCCTGCAATGCACATGACATCCCATGTATTCGAGGGTCTCTTTCACCATACATGCAATATTACTTCAGCATGTATGTCTACACCTTTGTTGGCATACAAGTTGTAATCCTTTTTGTGTCGATGATTTTGATTGTTTATACATTCCACACAAAATCGAGGGACTGGCGGCGAAGAGGATACGTGCAAAATCAAACCAATGATGAGCAATTCAAAGAGTCCATGACAAGAGCAATAACGAAACAAGCCCTTATGTATATTCTCGCATTCATGTTGACGTGGTCGTTCACAATCGTATCATTCTTCAAAGATACGACAGAGATTGCTATAGCGAAGCAAATCTTCCAGCCATTGCAGGGATTCTTTAATGCTGCGATATTTGTCTATCACAAGGTATACATCATTCGAAGGTGCGACCAAGACCTTTCAATTCGTGAAGCTTTATACCAAGTTTTAATTAGACCAGGTGAAGAACCCCGATTGTACATCTCAAGATTGTCAATGGTCGAAGGAGATGTACAGCTCGATGTATTTAACAGACGACTACATGTAGCGAGGAACCCTATCCTTGTTGAAGAAAATATGAACGAGTCTTCCGGATTCAGCGAGAGGGATGCCGATGTTGATGCGGCAAGCGGAGGTTTAATGGGGCGGTTCTCCACTGTAATGATGTCAGCCGTTGCGACGTCAAAGGAAGACAACACCGAGGACGACAATCAAGTAGCAGCCAACAACGATGTTGTTTCCTTGCCATCGTCTTCGCAGAGCAGCCTTGTTACTGAAGAGAACGACAACAACTATGGCAACCTCGCAGCCAACAACGATGTTTCCTTTCCGCCATTTTCTCATCAGGTGGATTGAGCTTTTATCTCGTCTTTCACATATCTATTGCAGGCAGCTATCATCATAATTATCGAAGTGAATGAAAGCTTGGATGTTTTTTTCTCGACGACAGCATCTACATCAACGATGCTAAAAGGAAAAGGAAGGTGCGAAGAAGAATCAATCGTTATATATATTATCGTACTAATAAGGTCAGTCGAGGTTTTAGTGATTGTCTGCTGTAAAACGAATCTAAAGTATGAAGTGAAGTTCATTCACACACAATGTTAGGTCTCCACTGCCTATATATTGTCTTAATGCACCCGACATATGCTCGACAATACCAGTATCTTTCGCAGCAGTATCATATGATTTGATGGCAATATTCATGTTAAGTAGGGCGCATGTTGTGTCTTCTTCAACCAAATCTTCGAAACAATCTGAAGAAAATTACATAAGTCATCGCATGACGCTATAAAACTAAAATGAAATCATCATATTTGACTTACTGTAACGGTAGAGATTGACATCCACGTCAACAATGTACGGACAATCTCCACCAAGGCTGCTGCAATTCAATTCAAACTGTGAGAGCTCCTGTTCGATAAAACCCTCTGCGCATTTACTGAGCGCTACTTCCATGCTATTTTCAGTAATCCCATCACCACGGTACTGTATAGAGAATGTAAGCGAGAATGAGTATGTCTGATACAGCATAGCACTTGGGTTTTGTGTTGGAGAAAAACTTTGATCTCGAGATGGTAGTTGGCTAGGAGACCCAGAAGGATGATCGATGGTCGGCAAAATTGTTGGTGAAGTCGAAGCGGAAGGAATTTCTGTTGGACTTATCGAGAGTAATGATGTAGGATATGTTGTTGTTGGTGATAGTGATGGTAAAGCTGACGGACTAATGGAGGGTTTTGGTGTCGGGTTTGTTGTTGGCGACATTGAGGGTGGAGCTGACGGACTAATGGATGGTGATGGTGTAGGATTTCTTGTCGGCCAAATTGAGGGACTCATCGTCGGCTCATCTGAAAGTTTGATTGAAGGCGTAGACGAAGGAAACTGGCTCGGAAAAAAGGTTGGAAACGGCGAGGGTTCCGTCGATGGGCTTGAGGTTGGCAGTTGACTGGGTCCACCTGATGGCCAAGACGAAGGAAATGCACTTGATTCTTCAGTCGGATTTTCTGAAGGTGGTTTAGACGGGGATGGCGTTGGACTCATAGTCAAAATGGCGTTTTCGTACAAGTACGAGTTAACCCGATCACAAAGCTCATTACCTAGGCTGTATTCATCTTCTCGCGTGGTGTAATCAAGAATATCGTTTACCTTCACTTCAGATTCAGGTTTTGTACATCCTGAGTCAATGGTGCAAATAGTGTCCCAATAAATATGAATCAGGGCGAGACTCAACTCTTCAAAACGGCCAGTGATGATTGCATCGTTGCTTTGCAATCTAATGAAATCAACATATGCACGTTTGTCCAGGATGTTTGAAGTACTAGTAGTAGCGGCCAATAGATTCTCTTCACATACAAGATATGAGGATGCATCCATTCTCTTCATAATTCGTGATGCCTTTATTGCTTTACTGAAGGGTAAGGCACAAAGTAGCAATGCTAACGTTATCATCATCTTGAGGATTTTGATCGTTTGGAATTGCTGACCGAACATATTGTTGTAGGGATGCGAAAAAGATTCAAATTCAAGAGTGTTCAGTAAGGAATAGGCCGTTCGTTTGCTTCGTCAAACGTTTATAATGTTTTGAACTGAACCATACTACAGTGTACTGTAGAGAAGAAAAATATCCTTTCCCGTAAACTGGAGTCGTTTTACGAGGAAAGTGAATTCAAACTCTCCCCACACTAATGCTACAGTATTTGTAAGATAGCCGGTACGACGACTTCTTATTAATAAACCCTTGTGGGGTTAGTTATGACATGCATACGATGCATATACAATTATTTTGATTCACCGACCGCGCTATTATACCTAATGTTGATGTTTCCTTTCTAAAAATGAGATAACCAAATGTAGGAGAATTTGTGCACCTTACAACTACGTGTACTGTGTAGTGTCTCGGTCTAGCCACCAAATGGATTTTGCAAAATAGCGACGCGGAATTATAAAAGTTCCTCCATACTTTCAACTTCATCAATTGAATCGAATCAATCCCATATTCTCAATTCTAGTCTTTCCATTGATCATCGTCGACTACGGTATTTTTTTTAGGCTCTTTCACATCCACTGCATCTTTAGCATTTGCGCTGTCTTCAAAGTCCTTGATAATGATTGGCCGCATAGTATCGCCCAACTCCTGTAGAAGATCAGGTCTAATAGCCATGGTCTCTCCCTCCACGAGCTTCTCTTCGAATTCCTCCCACAAGCCTGGACGAAGGCGTTTGGTATCAATTTCTAGCCGCGCGGCAGCCTGTGGAACGATGTATGTAGCTGAAACAAATGCCAAGCCCGCAACGCCAATCACCAACGCACTGATGACTACGAAAAATGTTCGTACACCCTTTAATCCCGCGTTAGCTTCTGCAATAGCTGCTGCATCATCACTTAAGAGGATAGAAGTAGCTGTTGATAGATCGTTAGGAAAAATATTCATATTTAATGGCTTTGAATTTGTGTGTCTGGTGAAATCTCCAGTAACGACTGCTGGAGATGAAGATGCTCGATTGCTGTTGATAAAAGCCTTCGGTTGCATGAACGCAAGCACGTTGTTTGAACCTGCGAAAAAGACTACGTGCAGGCAGAGCAGTGCAAGATTTCTGAAAGAATTGAAGAATACCATCGTGATTCAAAATGACGGTGACCGTTTTGAAGTAAACTACTCGTAACTCGTAACTACAGTATGTGTAGAACCGGCACCTGGCAAGATGGCTGCTTCTTGGCTCTTTCGACGAGTTGAAGCGATCCTTTCAAAGATGCGGTTTTTCATTCTCGCTCAGCGCCAGAGGTGTCAACGACATGACACGGAGTTTAGACACACACAAAGCTAAAACGCTAATAAAATAGCTGGCACAGCTTGGAAAACTCCCCCCAACAACGCAACCCGGCTGAACACCCAAATGTGAATTCCTGGGAACATCGGAACATCTCTGATGCTCCTCCACCCTTCACGAACTTCTTGTAGCTTCTACAACCTATCTATTGGTTTCAATGAACTTCAAAGATCATCAAACCTCCACTTATTAAATATATCTCATTATTTAATTTTGCAAAAACCTTTCGAACATGAGGCGCCGTACACGTACGAATGAGAAGAAACAATCTCTTGATGAAATACATGAAGCAATTAATGATTTCATGTCCAAAGCCTCAACTGTCTATGCCGAATTGAAAGACAACCATTCAGTTCCAAGTATCGAGGATGCGCTGCAAGCCATTGAGACAGTCAGTAGACCCAAGACTTCTTTGGACATTGAGAATCTTGGAAAAACTGTGCTTAATGCAGTATTAGCTGCCGGTAATGATCAACAGAGCTGGAAGCTGTTGTCACTGACCATCGTTCATAGGCGTTATCACTCCAAGGCTCCAGAGGCGCAGTCAATCAAGGAAAGCAAAAATAAAGAGAAAGGAGATCATGATATCGAAATTGGTTCTGGACATGGTGAAAGGCTGTCTTTTTATCTCATGTTCATGTATTTCCAAGTCATTGCTCGTAATAAGCAATTGCTAGTACCTTTGAGTGACTTTTCACTCAAAGCTTGTGAATGCCTCGCAAGGCTAGCCCTGCCTGCTGGTGGAACACGTGACGTCTGTGCGTTAATCGAACATCTTGTATACGAGGAATTAGATCAGTCAAAGATATGTCAACTTCAAAAGGAGAAGGGCAAGAAAAGGGCTTTATGTCAGGCAGTAACCGAATTCGTTGTGGTGCAGAAGGACAGTACACAGATATCTCCAGTGCTGACTGAGCTCTTACAGATTGCTTCAAATCTCATCGATCAGGATTTGAATCTGATTGATTCGAATCAAGATAAAGTACACCACGTAGTCGGGGTTACATCAGGCAACGAAAACAAGAAACAAAAGGTCAGCTTGAAAGTATCCGAGGAAGGAGAGTTTCAATCCACAATCAATACGTTCATTCCTCACCATAATAGAGGTACCAATGCTAGGAAATTGGTTCAAACTGTAGCTGAACTTATGATCTGGTCTCAGACTATATCAATGAAGGCGGACACAAAGTTTTCGAGTGCTCTAGCTGATCTTTCTACCGTTCTCAAGGATGATGACAAGATCGTCCCATACGTTCATACTCTACAAACAGCAATTCGTCGGACGAGGAAGAAACTTAATGCATCATCTCGTGAACAAGGTTTCTCCCTCTGTACTTCCTTCGAGATGAATCATGATTCAATTACCCTTGGTATGATCAAGAGTGCAAAACATGGTGATGTAACAAGGTTGCAAATGCTTGCTACAAAAGCGAACGACCTATCGGTCGCTGGTTTGATAGCAAATCGATTCATTGACCCAAGTAAGGCTATACCAGCATCCTCTATTCTGGCACTAAAGAATAATTGGGTCCACATCAGTGATAAGGATGTGAATGAAGATGATGAGCCACCAGCTGGTGATGAACTAACCAAGTTGAGACTGCAGATGCAAGAGGCTACCGTGAAGGCAACAATCGAGCTACTCCGTAGAAAAGTCCCAAAGTCGTGCAATAAAGGCAATGCTATTATTGCAAGTCTCGATCGGACGGCTGAAGTTGATGGCGCAGCTATCCTTGTTGCTGCCGCTCTAGAAACCAATTGTACAAATGAGCCATGTACTTGTAGCGAGAAGTCTGTTGTTCTATACCTCGGAGAAGAGGAGTGTAGTATGTCTTCATTTTCTGATGTGTTGAATCTTCTAGATAAGGTATTCGCTGATGAAATGACTCCCAACCACAGTCGCACAACTTCTCCTGATCATGATCTTGCCACAACCAAGGATATTCAAAATCTGATAAATAGACACCTTCAACCTGGTGGGAGTCTCCTCCTTTTTGCTGCATCCGATGTGAAACTTGAGCAAAGGGTTCTAAAGAATTTGCAAGAGCGAGGGAGCACTGTTCACTGTCATGTGATTGACGAGTTTGCATTGAGAATGGAGCGAGAACAAGCAAAAGTTGGAGATATCACAGTTACACTTGCATGGGATAATGAGTGTGACTTGGATCTTTCAGCCAAATGTCCCAATGGAGATCTAATCTATTACGGCAATAAAAGTGGTGGTACAGGAACAGGTGGTGGATACCTCGACGTAGATATGAATGTTAGCGGCGAGAGCAAAGAGCCAGTTGAAAATATTTTCTTTGGGGATGCTGAAAATGGTATTTCAGCGGATCATGGCCATTACAAAATTTTGGTAAGAAATTATGGATACCACGGAAAGACGGTCAAGTCCGGAGACCCCGTGCCATGGCGAGTGCGCCTCTCTAAGGATGGAAAATGCACCCATTTTACTGGAGTTTGTGTAGGATCTGGAGAATCGAGCGAAATGATAGTAGTTGAGTTTGACTATGAGGGAAGAACGAAACTTGCCCCCAAGGCAGTGGGATCCGCACTTTCTTCGTCCAATCTCGTTTACGTAACGTCATCACGAGGTATTTCTATGGATTCTATCTCTGAGCTTATGACACTCCGCGAGCAGCATGCTGAGTTAGACACTGTCCGTAATCTTATTGATAGTAACGAGGATAATGAGCTAGAGGTTCCACCAGATTTGGAGACTGAACCGGAGCAGTCCCAAGCTGCAGAAAGTCGCCCCCTGATGGCTGACCGAAAATATTTTGACATCACGAATCGAGATAGGCTTTATCTAAATCTATCAAAGCTTCCAAGCCGTTTCCACCTCGAGGTGAATAGAAGCTTTCAAGGAGGATCGACCCTCTTGGATTATACGGCTTCTGTGTTGGCCAAACGTTTGATTGAAGATCGTGTGCATGTCGATGAGTTGAAAAAGGCTGGTTATCAGGCTGACTTGGTTGATGTCGTTAGGAAGAAGATGACAACCTTTGGAGTTGGATCTTAGCTTTTTAATTCTTTTACTAATAACGCATAATTCTACGTGTAGGTAAATATCTGTGTTTCGGCTTTACCAAATGATTGAATGGATCCAATCATATATCACAATCAAGAACCTCAAACCCTGCAGCAACAACAACAGGCAGCACACATGTACGTGTATGTACCTTGAATCCTTTGCATCATACTTTCTTTGACAAATAATCTCTTTTTTTTTTGGAACCCACTCTTTTTTTAGAATCATCTCAGCCCCCCCCAGAATACGACACGATACGAGGGGGGATAGGACACCAACAAGATCTTCGTCTTCTTTCCAAAGAATTGCAAACACCGACCCGCATGAATCCATCGAATGAATCCATCGAATGAATCATTCATCCAAACAACATAACAATACACGAACCGTACGCCACCACGTAGCTAGTACGAGAATAGAGTATAACATATATTACTTGTATAAATACCCTGTGGAGGAAACGTATCATGTCATCGGAACAAACCCCCCTTCTTATACCCAAACAACAACCAGGAGCAGCACTGCCGACACAACAAGAATCAAACCTTACACAACAACAACAACAACAACAACATGGTGAATCGTCCACCAACCATATAAATGAAATTGCAAACACAGACACAGCTCCAGCTTCAACTATTATTAATAATAGTACACATATTAATAAAACTTCCACAGAGCTTCCGAAAGGCATTCAGAAAACAGTCACTCCCTACATTCTCCCCGCAGACTGGAAACACTCGGTGTGTGCTCTCACTGCTCTCCTTTCCATCACTGTTGGAAAAGTATTAAACGTGCTCCCTCCTCTTGCCATCAAATATGCCGTCGATGCCATTACCAAGGCCCAGGCCCAATCCTCAAATGATAATGAAAGCTCAACTGCCGACATCTCCAGCATGGATGCAGATAATGCAAATGCAACTGCCAAACCAATTCTGTACGCCATTGGGGCATATTTTGGCCTCCAAACCATCATCATGCTCAACGGCATCGTCCAAGATCTCGCACAACGAACCGTGGCACTAGATGCCGAACGACGCTTCGCCAATCAACTCTTTGCCCACCTCCAGACCCTCTCCCTCTCCTACCATTTAGAAAATCACATTGGGGAAATCACCCGCATCATGAATCGAGGAAGCGACTCCATATCCACTCTCATCTCCTCCTTCCTCTTCTATCTCTTCCCCACCCTCTTCGAGGCCATCCTCGTCTCGGCGGTATTCTGGAAACTGGTGGGCATCCCCTCCCTCGCCTTCGCCACTCTCACTGCCATCTTCCTCTATCTCGCCTTCACGGTATTTGTCACCAAGACCCGCATCGTATTCCGGAGGAAACTCATTGAAGCGAGCGATGCCGTGGGGCAGAAGGAAGTCGAAACTCTCGTCAATTACGAGACGGTGTCCATGTTCGGAAGGACGCTATATGAGATTGAGCAGTACGCCCTTCTTCGACAGGTGTACAAGGATCGGAGGGTGGAGATGCTGGCCATGTTCGCCCTGTTGGAATTCGGACAGAAATTCATCAAATTGTCCGGGACGAGTGCCGGATTGATTATTGCGGGTCTGGCGAGTGTGTACGGAATTGCTTCTAGTCCGTCGGGGGAGATGCTGAGTCCTGGAACGTTTGTGATTGTTCAAATGTACATCCAGCAGCTGTTTCAGCCCTTGACGCAGTTGGGATGGCAGTATCGGATGATTACGAGGGCAGTGACTGATTTGGAAAAGGCGGCGCATATGTTGAATACTCAGCCTGATGTGCAAGATGCGCCGCATGCAATTGTGTGGAAGGAGAAGGAGAAGGGCAAGGGCAAGGGCCAGCAGAAGAGTGAGGATGGTGATGATGACAGTAGTAGCAGTTCTTGTGATATTGTGTTCTCCAATGTCACCTTTCAATACAAGGTGGCAAGCAGAAGACGTGCCCTGGGTACTGCACTCAACACCACTGCACAAAATGCAGGAGGAGGAGGAGGGAAGCATCAATCGCGTCGGGGACGTTTGGCCATGGGCCATGTAGATGATGATGTTGGTGGTGGTGGGGCTGAAGAGGATGAGGATGCTGGTGCTGATAAGATAAAATTTGGGGGAGTCCGAACCATTGATTTTACAATAAGGGCTGGAAAGACGGTGGCGCTTGTAGGCGCATCGGGTTCCGGAAAGACCACGATCGTCCGCCTCATTCTCCGCATGTACGATCCTGACGAAGGCACAGTGTGCGTGGATGGTCACAATGTCAAGGACCTCACGCAGCAATCCCTCCGAGAGAACATTGGCGTCGTGGCGCAAGACACGATTCTGTTCAATTCCACATTACGGGAAAATATCATGTACGGCAAACAGAATGCGTCGGAGGAGGAGGTATGGGATGCGGTTCGAATCGCGGCTCTGGAACCATTTGTTCTGGGGTTGCCCGATCAGCTCGATACTTTGGTCGGGGAGAGGGGTATGAAACTTTCCGGAGGGGAGCGGCAGAGAGTGGGCCTGGCGCGATGCATTATCAAGAATCCGCGACTGATTCTGCTCGATGAGGCAACGAGTGCATTGGACACGGCGACAGAGAAGGAAATCCAGGATAACATTGCTAGAGTCTGTATGAATAAGAGTAGACCTAGGACGACGCTTATGATTGCGCATAGGCTAAGTACTGCTCGATATGCGGACGAGATTATTGTTTTGGACAAGGGGATTGTCGTGGAACGTGGTAGCCACAGTGCTTTGAATGCAAAGAAAGGGGGACGTTATGCGGATATGTGGAATATTCAAACAAAACAAGAAGAGGATGAGGATGAGGATGGCACAGAGGAAGAAACGGTGATTAGCAGAAATGATAGTGAGCCGTTCAAATTTGTGTAAACAAACAGAACAAGACTACGTGTACTTAAAATGGTGAAGTCCTTTCCAGACCCCAATGCTACTTTGAACTTGCTGGTTCATACAAATTGAAAATGTGAAATTGAAACTGC
>Ga0115005_10004133_pt1 | contig 11583 bp, 8 predicted proteins | sample ArcOceMetagenome_FD_87163 | JGI IMG/M metagenome (GOLD analysis project Ga0115005, IMG submission 87163) | Marine eukaryotic phytoplankton communities from Arctic Ocean - Arctic Ocean - Greenland ARC118M Metagenome | ecosystem: Environmental > Aquatic > Marine > Oceanic | place: Arctic Ocean...
TACTAGATCTATTTGCTACCAGGAACGGGCAGTTTTTGCATTGCGAGTTACCGGTACCGTACCGCTGTAAACCGGTCAGGGAGGCCACAATGTCTCCGGTCTCCGAGTGTCTTCATTTTTTGGATTCAACCGTTCTGCATCTGTGTGGACACTCTTGCGATGATTCTTGGTGCTGTTGCGGGAGTACCAATGCACCGGTAGGCCAAAGAACACATGTCTAACGTGGTAATTGGGCCGGACCACCCCTTGGTAAAGTCGGGTGCTATTCAATTAACACCAACCAACCATTCATCTGATCCTAAACCTATAGAAAAGCCAACCATCCTTGATGGTTATGACCTCAGTACAATACCCTCTCACCCGGCAACCCACGGCAACCGGACGGATCCAGAAACCACAACCGCGAGCAGTGCCAACGACGACGGGATAGATGTCTACGATTTTGGAGGTGGTACCGCTGCCCCGGCCAGTACCATGCCCCGTGGACAATCTGGTGCGGCAGACACACCAAACTTCACGGCAAACAACATGCAACAAAGTATGTCTTTTGCAGTCTCGGCATTTGGTAATGGTAACAATGCCAGTCCGTTTGAGACGCACAAATCAAAAAACAAGGGTCATACGGATCCTACGGGTTCTGGTGAGACGGCTTCGTTGTCCAACCAAGCAAGAAAAAAGGGAAAGAAACGCAAAAAGAAGAAGAAAAGGTCTGAAAAAACAAACATCGAAGACATAGAACCAGACACCACCCACCGACCAAGACCAAGGGAATTTGCCTCGATTCAAAGTAAATGGAAAGCGGCCAAAAACGTCATGAACGCCACTTCGGACATGTTGCACCAGCAACAATTCCGACGTTCTCAAAGTGCACCGGATGAAATAGGTGCAACGACCGACCACAGCAAAATGGCCCCGTGCCCTTCCCCCTCACACATACGTGGGACATTGAGAAAGACCGGTATGGTACAACCAAGAACGGTATGGAACCCATCGCCACAGAGCCACCACATAGAAGCAAACAACGATGGGTCAATTACATTGGCGCAGCGGAAAATGCAAAAGGAAGCCATGGAATTGTACCACAAAAATACGAAACGAGAGAAAAAAAAGCTTAAAAAATTGAAACGAAAATTGTTGTTGAAAAAGAAATTCATCGCACATGCTAAAACCGTCCAAGCCGTCTTTCGTTTTTCGAATGTTACGATGACCGACGAAGAAGGCAATGTTGTTGAAAAAGTACGGGCCGTCGTGATCAATGACAAGGACGCCACCGAAGAAGACATGAAAGAACAAGATGCAACGCACACGACCAGCCCCAGCCGTCGAATCATCAAAAACGGCACCAGTTATTACAGCAGTAAAAAGGCCAGCGACAACGGCGAGGCCAAAACAACCAGGGACGGTGGTGCTGACAACATCGAACACGTCGACAAAGTGGAAAACTTCACCCTTCGAAAATTAACCCCGTTGGAAATTGAAGAAAGAGAACAAGCCAAAATAGAAGCATTGCGAGCTTTCAAAGAAGAACAAAAACGTTTGGTCGAGGAAGCGCGAAAAAAAAAAGAAATGGTGTGGCGTCAAAATTGGAAAGACATGCATGCTGGCCATGTCGCAACATTGGACAAACAAACACCAAAGAAATCAAGAACCATCGAGGAAGAAAAAATGGAAGCCAAAAAGCAACGCGACAAAGAAATCATGCGTCAACAAAGAAAACGTATTCGATTGAGAGAACGAAATAAAATTGCAGCACAAGTTCAATTGGCCCGATTAAACAAAGAACACAGTGCCTGGGTGCAAAGTGAATTGAAAAAGGATGCCATTTTGGCCAGTGGCAAACATTTGGGGGTGGAAGAAATGTTGTTCGTGGTGCAAGCACGGCACAGTGAAAGCTGCCACCCCGCTTACATCAACCATGTCACCGACGGCACTTCTCGAAAAAGGGTGCCTGTGGAAAGAATTCATCCTTCGTTTCATGGCTATACGTTGAAGAAAAGGGAAAAAAATTGGGAAGAAGAAGGACAACTCGAACAAATATCAATCGAACAGAAACAAGAAGAAGACCGGTTGCATCAAATCAAACAACAGAAAATCGAGGATAAAAACAAAATGAAATTGGCCAAACTCAATGCTCAACAAGGTTCAAGAAAAGATCGCAGAGAATACGCTAAAATGGAAGAGGCCGCCAAGCAAAAAAAAATAGAATTGAAAAAAAAAGTCAAAAAAGAAAAAAGAGAGGCGGTCTTGTACACACCGTTGGAAGAAATGGCAATGCTGACGATCAATGGTAAAAGAGAAATCAATCAAGAGGAGGATTTGTTTGGGGAATGGACCGGTCGGGCCAGCAGTGTGGTGCATCCATCGTGTTGTGGCAGTGGCGGTAGTGCAAGTGCCGCAAGCAAGACGTTAAAAACGATCCAAGACGTCGCACACATTGCTGACAGTTGCAGTGCTCACCTCACCGTCACCACTGCCATTTTGAAAGTCGTGAAAGGGACAGTGTTGCAATTGCACCCCGGTTGCATCCACAAAAAGACAATGCCCGAAACTTTGGCGCTTTCCAAATCAACATCCCTTCGGAAAAAAAAAGCTACGCAAAATCAAATGGAGTACGACCAAAGGTACAAGACCTTTGTCACGAAAAATGAATTCATCGAATCGCAATCTCATCCCTCTTGGTCGGGCATTTGGAAGCACCATACGTTTTCGCGTACGGTCGCCAATGTTCATGTGATCAACCCCGCTTATTTTCAACGCAAGCATGTCTTGCTCCACCCCCCCACCCCCCCTGTCACGCCGCGCAACGTGTACGCACCACCATTGAAGTGGGAGAAACCCATGCGGTGCCTTGTTTGCCAAGCACCGCCCGGCGTGTTGGGAAGGCCGGGGTGCCCAGCTTGTTTTGAAGCGAAAGCCACGTTGCCATGGCTTTACCCCAAGCGATCCATGCCAGAAATCTTTGACCCACCCTTTGAAAGAGACCATGGGGTGGTGAGGTTGCGGTAAGTCGTTGTTTTGGTGGTTAGTTGGTCGTTTGATTTTTTTTGTTGACCGTTGTTTCTTTTTGTGTTTTTGTTTTTGTTTTGGCGCAGATCGAATCGGAAAAAAAATAAATTGGACAAAGAAAAACGAAGGAAAAACAAAGCGATGAAACAAGCAAAATTGAAATTTGATATGGAATCGCAATCGGCCATCATTGAACACGTGCACGGTATGAGTAACGGTGGTGGCAACAGTGGTGGTGCCGGTGGTAGCAGTATTCTTGATTTAAACAAAGAAAGAAAAATGAAAAGGGAAAATGAAAAAAATTTAGATTTGGCCACTCAAAAAGGTTTGATACGAGCAGCCAAATTAGCCAATTACCATACACCAATGATTGATCGAAAAGCATTGTTGCAACATCGTCGCAGTGGTGGTATCGCGTATGTGACAGTGTGGGTGAAAACGATTCCCGGTGGAACTTGTGTACGGTTGGTCTTGGACAAACACGAATCAATAGAACGTTTGAAATTTTTATTTTTGACCAACAGCGGTGAATATGGACCTGAAAGTTGGGGTTACATGGTCTTGCCCACGGACAAAGGGTGTTATTTTTTGGATTCAAGAATTCGATATAAAAGTGAATTGCATTTGGGGTAAGATGATTTGTCTTTGTTTTTGCAATTGGGTGTTTCAATCTGTCACTGTTCCTCACCTTTTTGGTTTTCTTGGTTTCTCTTGTCCTTTGTTGTTGTGTTTTCTTTTCTTCGCCTTGTCTTTGCAGATACCGTCCAGGAGATCGTGATCTGACGGATTACGGTGTGGGCGAACCAAATGCTGGGAACGAAGTCGTCATCTTGATGGTGTCGGCCGGTGGTGGCCGCACTGAATTGAATACACGAACCATGTCAGAAATGTTACGGCGTTATTTTTTTCAGAACGCAAGTACGGACAACGATGCACAGGGTCAACCAGTACCGATCCCCGTCAACATCATTGAACGAATCATGAAAGGCAGGTGGGGCAGTGATGGTGCACCGACTTGTTTTCCGGGCGAGGACCGTTCACAACATCGATTGATTGTGATGTGTAAAAATCAATTGAGAATTAAAAAACAAGCGTTTGAAATGGACATGGAAATTATTAAAAACGCTGAAAAATTAAACCGTGCTGTGGCGTATCGGAAACATTTAAAAGAAAGTTTAAAAATTAAATTGAATTCGTACAAACTATTGAAAACAAATTTGTCGAAAGAAAAGAAAAAAATGAAACGCAGAAGCAGCAAAACCGACTTGAACGAACAAGATATGATGTTGATGATCGATACCATGAACGACAAGGAATTGCGTGGCATGAGTACCACTGATTTGTTGAGAAAAGGACACACTTTGTCCAAAAAACGAAAATTGAACAATCGATTGAAAATGATCACGCAAAAAGAAAAAAGATTCATTGCTTCGACAAAAGCAAGAACATTGGCCAACCACGACGACATTCCGATGTACGTCTTTCGAAAATGGCAACCACCGCCCCCCAAACCACTGCCACCCCCACCGCCACCGCGCCGTCCTGGTATATTGACCAGGTTTGCCCGAGGCACGTACAAATATTTGTTGAAACCCATTGGTTCCGGTGTTGTGGGCACAATTCGAAAGATTAAAGAATTGAGACAAACGTTGAAGGAAATGCAGGAAGACGAAGAATTTGAAAGTGACAGTGAGGAAGAGGAAGAGGGTGGGGGCGACGAGTCGGACGATGAATTGGGTTTTGAAGCGGAACCGGTGGATGTGTTTGCGATGGCGGAAGAGGAGGAGGATGGTGAGGAGGAGGAATAGAAGTAGATTTAGGTTGTTGTAAAAAAATGTGTATTGACACCATAACAATCTTGTTTTATAAATAGAAGTGAAGACTACGTGTATCTACCTGTGTTACCTTGTTACCTTCTACACATACACACAGTACCTACTACTACTACGGTACCTGTACATGTATTCAACATAAAGGTGCTCTTTTTTTTGTTCTCCCAAATGAAATGTTCTTGTTTTTAGCAACATTCACACCACTTGTCTGAACCGTGCTTCGTCGAACAATTGTTCTAGGTCTGTGTTGGTCGATGTAGTACATTTGAACTTTACTTCCCTGTCCACCCAATGCTGACAGTATTGTTCCTAACCTACTTGTTTTCATGTTGTAATATTGATACGGTGAACCATCAAATTTGTTTTTTTTGGATTGTCTCTTCTGTTCTGTGGTACCGTTCTTCTTTTGTATGTTTTGAACTCTTTGGCTGCGGCCATGTTTGGCCTTACCCACCGGTGTCTTGGGTGTATGGGTGGCACCAGTCTTTGCACTGCAAAACAATAGATTCCGGCGTGGTGGTGCTGCGATAACATGAACCACTGTCCCTCTGTGGCTAGTTGTCCCTTTCATTTTGGGGGGTGACGATTTGGATCGATGCGTTCGAGGACCACGCTGTTCAAATGCTCTGGATTTGGGCAATACATTGTTGGATGTGGGTGCCAATGGTGGGCGTGACACTTGCGACGGGTTGTTCTTTGTCTGGGCTTTTCTTTTCTTTCGCCTTTTTGGTTTAGCCGTCATCGTAGTCATCGTAGTCGACGTTGTGAAGTTGTTTTCATCGTTGTTGAAATTAAATTGCAGTCCCATTGTTGTGAAAAGCCGTGGTGGTACACATATTGACGGGGAGGGTGAACTTGGAGCAATGGGTGGCGTTGATGCCGAAGACAACAGTGTCGGTCTACTTTTTGTTCTTTTTCTTCCTCTGTGTTGTTGTTGGTGGTGGTGGAGGTGGTGGGGATGGTGGTGGTGGTGCTGTTGTTGCTGTTGTTGTTTCGGTAGTGGATAATATTGTTGTTCCAAAGGACCACCACGAAAATTGACGACACGGCCCGCTGTACGCAAAGGTGGTTGCAAGTATTGTTTGCCCTGTTTGCCTTCAAAGCGACCTTGTTTGTACATCCAATTCAAGATAAATATGGCAGTGATCGACCAATCTTTGTTTGTCAGACTGCATCGGATAGATTCTTCCACAAGGAGATATTCGAAGACAGATCCAAGACAATCTTCCGGCAACAACATCTGGTGTTCTGAAAGTTCGCAAAAGACAAGATCCAACAAACAACAAACAACAAGTGATCTAGCTAGGTGACGTTAGTCGATGAATTAAATGAGAAATGAAGTCGTGTCCTGATTCCCAAGGAACCTCTTGCGACTGCCCCCTCCTGTGAACGATGACGAACGAATGAAACTAAACAATGCAACGGAATTCAAGATCATAATACATTTTCGATCATTGTCTAAAAGTATTTAAAAGTTAAACCAAGTTTTTAATAGTCTCAGATGAAAGTATTTTTTCCCGACCAGGTAGAATACATTGATACATTTGCAAGCAAAAACAGTGAACACATTCTGCCAGCAAACCTGAAACTGAAAACTCAAAAAAAAAAAAGAGGTGTTCAAGTTTACCACCACGCCACCTTGTTGAGTCCCTATACCTATACACATTCTTTTCACTCAACCCCCCCCCCCCGCCGCCCCCGCCGCCAAGGATGTCCGGTCCAAACAACACAACCAAAATCCAAGATGATTTGCCCTATGGGTTATCCGTGGATTGGATAATAGCTATCGGAAGGCACAGCGTTTCTTTAATGGACAAACATCAATCTGGTGGCACAGAACCGACATTGTTCGGTTTAAAAGCACAAGCTGCGTTGCCCAACCACTATAAACACAATCCCCACCCCCCCAACACTTCCAGCAACAACAACTACAGCAACACAAACAACAGTCTTGCTGGTAGAAAGACCAACACCAATGACCAAGAATTAATGTTTGTGCGTGACCAAAAAAACCAAAACAACAGGAGCAGTGTCTTCTTATTATCCCCACGCCCATTAAGAAGTCCAACGAATGCCCCCTCTTCCTGGCACCCTACCACTACACTTACCACACCAAACCAAGATCAAAAAAGTCAACATCGAAGCCAATTGATGATTTCTTCTTCCCCCTCTTTTCGTATTGATACTGATCAAAACACTGATCCAAAAAAGCAAAGGCAAAAAAAGGAACAAGAACAAGAACAAGAACAAAAAGGAACAGAAACAAAAGAAGACCAAATAGAACCAACAGAAGAAGAGGAAACCCCAAACAACGAGCAAACACAACCGGAAATTGTACAAATCACACCACGCGTTGAAGCTTTGCATGCTATTTTTAGTGATTTTGATATCGATGGCGATGGTGGCATTGATTTTGGTGAATTAGTGACCATGTTGGATCATTTGCGTGAAAGGAGTTGTCTGTACCATGAAAACGAAGAAAAAGAATACACCATGGAGGAATTCAATGCGGAAGAAGCAAAAAAAGTGATGAGTGCATTGGACGCAGATGAAAACGGTACTGTTGAAGAAATTGAATGGACCAATTGGGTGGGGGAAGGTCTTGCACATCCAGACATTCGCAAACGTTTAGTAGCCACAGGTACAGCGTTGTCCCATAAATTAAAGTTATTGTTGGATGCGGTCGAAATAATCAGTGATGCATGGATCCAAGAAGAAATCAACTCCCAGCGAAGAAGAAAATCTTGGTACGATCACCCCGACGACAAACAAGAAACCAAAGAAACCAAAGAAACCAAAGAAAAAGACCCACAAAGGATCGTTGTTGCCGCCAAACCCGACGATGTCAAAACATGTGCCAATGCTTTGCATAATTTAGTCAGTCTAAGTCATTTGAACGTTGCAACACTGACCACTTTTTTTGTCGAAAACAGTACGATTGATGCAACGACCCAGCAACCTGCGACAGATTTATTGGCAAGAGCAAGTTGTCAATTGGACGACGAAGGACACCACATGTGTGCATTGCATATATTGGTATGGCATGCAGATTTCAAACCAGATATGTTGCGAGTCTTTTTCGAATATGCTGGTGTCGGTGCTGTTCATGTAAGTATTTTGTTGTGTGATTTGTTTGTATATGAAGTCATATGTTTTCGTTGTAAAAATTAACAGGATTGATTTGTATTGTTTTTTTTTGCACGCACACAGGTCCAAGACGGGCATGGTGGCACACCTCTTGCGCATATGTTGATCAACGAAGCTTTGAATCGTCCAACAGTGGAAAAATGTTTTGAAATATTTCGGCAGTACGATCCTGAATTTGTGAACAGGTATGTTGCCAGCAGCGGGGGTTTCGACGGTCTATGGGAACAATCAAGATCGGGGGAACACTTTGATGCACTCGAAGAAGACAAAGATGTGCAGGGGGAAGAGAAAGAAGGAGGGGGAGAGAAAGAAGGACGGACAGACGAGATTGATCGTCATGATTCTATGGCACAGGCCGCTATGCAAGGAATGCCTGGTTTTCTTGTGGACTCGAACACTGAAAATGGTGCACTACCACCGCCACCACCACCACCACACGGTGCCAAGCGAACATCGACCCTTCCCGAAACCGACGAAGACGAAGAAACCGAGGACGAGGATGGATCAGGAATGGATCCGGAATACAACATAAATGGGCAACTGGTGTATGACGCACACCGACAACACAATTCACCACCGCCACCACCGCCACCACCCTCACTGCCACAACAAGAATCAGCAAGTGCTTTGGCGTGGGAAAAACTCTCCCCTACTTCGCCACCACCGTCGGAAGACTTGTTGGCCGAAGATTTGTCTCCGTTGCGTTTTTCACCCACTTTTTGTTGTTGTGATAATGGGCATCATCTTACATGGACAGTGTTGAATTATTCTTGGGATTGTGATCGTTGTGGCATTTCGTATCATTCGTCAGTAGCTGCACACGGCTGTGAATTGTGCGAGTATGATATATGTGATCAGTGTTGCCGCAATGCTTGGGAAACGCCCCATCCCCACGATGAAGAACGTCCGTATGTAATACCACCTGGTATTGTTAAATTGGTGAAAGACCAAAGTGATGTTGTTGGGGATGGTACTGTGAATGGGGTAGGTGGTGGTGGGGGGGGTGGTGATGGTTCAATGGAGGAGACAGATCTGTTCGTTTCGACCGAGGAGATTCAGTGTTAGCGTGTGTACGTAGCAGCGGCGGCGGCGTGGCGTGTACAAGGAATATGATTTATTTCGACTTCGATTACTGTACATTTGTGCCATCTGCAAAAAATTCTGTATTGCTTTGTTGACGTAGATTTGTTACCAAGAACCGGGAACCTCCCGGGTACCCGTACTTTACCGTACTTTAACTTTTAGTGCGCTTGCTTCCAGTTCTTGTAGGACTTAGCCAACCCAACCCCCTGTCTCCATCCCTGGCCACGTGAATCATGCCGCCCAATTAATCCATCGTAACAGGCACTCAAGCTTCCATTCTTAACAGGTGTGTCCATGGTTGTATTGGTTTCATAACTATCAGACGACAACAACAGAACGCAAGGACAAATAATGACCTCCCTGGCATCCATACAACAACTGCAAGCAAATTCTGAGTCCAAACGGACAGTCGTTGTCAAACCAATCCCAAAACACCTCTATTCGAGTGTTGTCCTTTCTTTTTTAGAACAGGCTGGTCAGATTACTGAATTTAAAAGAATTAAAAAGAAACTGTATGCTCACTACAGTACACCGACAACGGCAGCCCTTGCCATTCAAACACTCCACGGCACTACTTTGCCCGGTACTTCAATTCCTGTGTCAGTTCAACTTTACCAACACCAATATGCTGAGTGGCGGCATGAAAAGAAAGAGGAAAAAAAAGAGCCAGAAAGAAAGGCGAAGAAAAAGAGTGCACCCATGACACCAGCCACCACTGCCACCACTGCCACCACTGCCACCACTGCCACCACGACACCACCCAGGACAACGTTTACAGGTCGATATCTCTTGCAACTGTTGAAGATTGTGGCGTCGTCCATCAAAGCACCAAATCTGCATCCCTTGGTCAAAATATTAACGATGAAAAGAAAGAATCATGTCAAGGAAACTTGCGAATCATTTGCTGCTACACGTGCTTTGTTTGATTTTGATCAGCGACACAGATTAAATCTTCGAAATGGTCAAAAGAATATTGTTGCCTTTGTCCCCGGTGATGGATGTCGGCCGTACACCGCGTCGACCCTGATGTTACAAGTACCAAACACGTGGACTATCTTTTCCATTGATCCCGCACTGGCAACCAACAAAGCCTCTGCTTTAACGGGTGCCCATCCTCGATTGCATTGCATTGGCAAAATGTTGGAATCAATCTCCTTGGATGATCCACCCTTTTCTCATGCCTTGCAACATGCAGATGTTATTGTTGTACTGGCTGTCCATTCACATGCCCCATTGCAAGCGTTTTGGTCTTCTCAATTGCCCTCCAATGTTCATAAAATTGCGGTTTCCATTCCCTGCTGCGGCGATTACGGATGGTTGAAGACGAATGATTTACAGTACCAATACATTGACGGTGAGATTGATAGTCCAGGGGCGAACACAGTATTGTTGTATGAAAATATCGGTAAATGACCTACACGTCTCAGGTACAGGTGTACCTGTATACAGGTTGTTACAGTTTATAAGTATATTTATTTATATAAGTATAAGAGATAAAAAATAAAGAGTACTGTATTGATTTTCTTATTATAATAATACCATAATACCATTGTATTTTTTTAAAAATATATTTTCTACCGTGTGTACCCGGGTGCACACCGGTGTAGTACTGTACACCCACCTGTCGAGCAGGTACAAATGTACAATCTATAAAAATAAATCGACAACTCATACATCATCGTGCTCCTCGTGAATGTATTTGCATTTGTCACCCCACGCACACGTGCCACTATCACGGAAACGATAGCAACAATTCTGGTCGTCCTTTGTACTGGTTGGAGTTGCGCCAGTCGCTGCTGCCGCAGTACACTGTTGTTGTAAAGACAAAGCTTTGATTCTCTCCATCAAAGCACTTCTTCTTGCCGTGCCGGAGCACGCATTTAAAGCCATGTTCAAAGCCACTCTGGTTCCAACACAATCCCATGACCCAATGTCTTCTTGTTCCTCCTTTGTGGCTGTCCCCTCGAGACTGTTCGTTGTGTTTTCCGTTCGTCGAGCTCGAAGCATGCATGCAACGATACCACCAATGATGGGGGGTGTAATCGCGTTGCCAAACAGTGCGGTTCCTGGACCAGAAGGATCGTCTTCGCGCAAAATTGAAAAATCAGAGGGAAACCCCATTAAACGTGAAGCTTCACGATGTGTCAAAAATCTTGGTCGATGGTGGGGCAGGGCGATTTTTTGCAACCGATTTCGTTCAAGATTGGAAGTGGGTGGGTTTTCGTTGGCGTACCGTTCAGACAAGTACCTGTCATCCAATTCAGTTTCCCAATCCAATTCAGTTGAGATTAGATTGTTCCACCCTCGAGTGTACGAAGACTGACTGTTGGGTGGTGCGGGGGTGGACAACAATCTTTCTTCCTCCTGGTTTCTCTTTTTTTTATGTTCCTCCCAAGTTGTGTATATGGTGGGTTCTGTTGTGTTGCCATTGGTGCCATTGGTGCCATTGCTGGTGCTGGTGGTGGTGCTGGTGGTGGTGGTGGTGCCACCACTGCTGCTGCTGCCACCACTGCCA
>Ga0115005_10004134_pt1 | contig 11582 bp, 11 predicted proteins | sample ArcOceMetagenome_FD_87163 | JGI IMG/M metagenome (GOLD analysis project Ga0115005, IMG submission 87163) | Marine eukaryotic phytoplankton communities from Arctic Ocean - Arctic Ocean - Greenland ARC118M Metagenome | ecosystem: Environmental > Aquatic > Marine > Oceanic | place: Arctic Ocean...
AGATTATCCTCCATAAAACCAATGCGCTACAATTAAGAACATTTACAAGCTGGTCGGCTTGGAATTCCCCTTGGTTTCTTAGGGCTGAAGTGTGCTGGGCGCCTACAAGTACAACTACTTGGGTTGCTTTGGGGGTTAGGTGGTGAAAAATTTGCGTTTTATGTCTGCGATGTTTATATTGCAAGAGTATGAATTCGCTCAAAACCAACATTAACAAGACAAAGCACGCTATTAAGGCGATGTCCATGGTTTTGTGCGTTGGCGTTTCTTTGGTTTTGTCAGGTTCTTTCTCCGCTCAAGTCTATGTTTTGAATGGTGGTTTTGAGATTAGTGAGACGGTACCCAATCAATCCGGACAATGGGAATTGATGAACAACTGTCAAATGCAGGGAGTGCAATTGCAAATCCGGATTATTATCACACGTTCGGCTACAATGGAGGTGATTTGCCAGAGACGCCTCTAGCATACGTTTCCGCCTACGAAGGGTATGCCATTGCAGGTGTTGAAGTTAGTCAACGGTCTGGTTCAAACATGAGAGAGTATTTGATGGGGCAATTGTCTGAGCCATTGACAGTGGGTAAACGGTATGAATTTTCATTTGCGATTTCAAATGGGGATGTCTATGAGCACAGCTCGGCCGGTCTTGGAGTCAGTGATTTGGGAATTGCTTTTTCTACAGAAGAGTTACACCAAACAGAGCGCGATCCAATCATCGCTCAGCCTCAGTTTAAAATTTCTAACATTCAGTATTATCAAGGATGGGAAGTCATCAAATTTGCTTTTACAGCGAGTGAGAAGTACAAATATTTCACGTTCGGTTTGTTCGGAGTTGAGGTTGGAAAGCAAATCCTATCTTTAGAAGGCCCCGGCAGAACCAAAGCATATTACTTTGTGGATGATTTCGCTATTAGGGATCTCACTTCAGAACTCCAATCGAATGATTTACCTGACAGGGGTGAGTCTTCGGATCTGTTTTTATTAGAAAGCAGTACGTTTGTTCCGACAGCATTTTCTCCCAACAACGACAACATTAACGATGTATTCGAACCGTCATTAAGAGACAATCGAGGCGCTTTGTTAAGGGTTTTTGATCGCACTGGAGCGATGATTTGGGAGAGTTCAGATGAAGTCCCAAGCTGGGGAGGATACAATCGCATTGGTGGCATTGCACAACAAGGTTTGTACTTATGGACCTTGGCTGTCGTGTTAGAAGATGGGTCAGTTGAGAAGATGTCTGGCCCCGTGACGCTTATCAAATAAGTTTCTAAAACATTCATATTTTGCATACAAAAGATGCGCGTGAATATCCCGGGCTAAGTACACTGGTACTTGACCATTTGGCACATCAATCGTCAGATCTTAAGATCAAAAATCAGCTCGGGAATATCAACATCAAGGATACTGTATGTCAAGTTCTAGAGGAGCAGTACCGACATCTGAATTTGCCTTTGCCTGCGGGTTTGAGCAAATTTCGAGAAGATGGTGTTCGAACAGTCACCACAGGTCACCAACTTCAAATTGCGGGAGGACCTGCGTTTTTACATTATAAGACCATCACTGCGATTCGTCTTGCGCGACAAATCGAAAAAGAAACAGGAGAGAAAGTTGTGCCTGTCTTTTGGTTGGCGTCTGAAGACCATGATTTCAAAGAGGTCAGTTGGGTGAATGGCGAAGTCGACAAGCACGTGTGGTCGAGCCCTGTGGGGGAGTTAAAACAGCCAGTTGGAAGATTGCCTTTGGATGGAGTGAGCGACTGTTTGGAGTCTTGGGGGAAGGACATGGGGCAGGGTGGGGCAGATTTCAGATCAGACTTTCAAGCCATCTCTGATTGTTGTGCGTTGTCACACAAAAACAAAGAGTGTTATTCGGATCTTTTCAGAAGGTGGATGCATGTGTGGTATGGGGAAACGGAGTTGCTCGTCATAGATGCCGATAGCCCCAAACTGAAAGCGTTGGCTGCAGGTCTCTTTTCAGAGGAATTCACAGCAAAGGGTATTCGGGAAAGTGTCCGCAAAACGTCGGATGAATTAATTGCAAAAGGATTCAAAGCATCAGCGCATATAAGAGATGTGAATCTCTTCTATATGGCCGAAGGAGCGTCTAGAGTAGGAATCATGAACGATGAATTTGGCGGATTTTCCGCGGGGGGGTTGACCTTAAATAAAGAGGGGTTAGAATGGGGGGAGTGGTGCGAAGACAATGCCGAAAAACTGAGTCCTGGAGCGTTGTTACGTCCTCTTTACCAAGAACTTCTCTTGCCGAATGTCAGCGTTGTTCTCGGCCCAGGTGAACTGAGTTACTGGAAGCAACTGGAAGGTGCCTTTGCATTCAAGCAGATGGACATGCCCGGTTTGCATTTGAGGGATCATGTCCTTGTCTTAGATAAGGAGATGCAAGCGCATGCCACAGAAGTGGGTTGGTCATTTGAAAAAGGATGGTGGGATGAGAATGAATGGGTCAGCAAATGGATTGAGGCTCAACTCCCGAGCAAAACAAAAGACGTAGATGCCGTTTTGTCGGACTTGCAACAAGTCATTGAGGACGTGTCCTCTTCAGTAGACCAAACGTTAAAGAGTGCGGCTTCTGCCAGTGCGTCGGGAATGAGGAAGATTTGGGATGCACAGCAGAAGAAAATGAAAAAAGCAATACGGAGAAAGAATCCCGACAAAATCAATGCGATTTCTCGGAGTGCCTCAAGAATTTGCCGGAAGAACAGTCCCCAAGATAGATTCATGAATTTCCATCATCTCGCAAGTCATTTCGGGGGGTTCCATGCCTTGCGTGACCGTCTGATCAATGCCGATGTGCCACCCATGAAACTCACGTCGTCATTTATGCACATTGTGGAGGAAAAATAAATGACAAAAGAAGCATCCCATTCAATGGTGCTTTCGGGGATCCGTGGTACTTTGGTTTTATGGAAAAAAACGCAAACCTTCAATCTGTTAAAGATGCAAATGGAGACACCGCATCGCCACAATTAAAGGACAGTATTAAAAATTATCTCATCGACATTGACGGTACGATTACGGAAGATGTCCCCAATGAGGAGCCCCAAAGGATGGCAACGTGCATGCCCTTTCCGGATGCGCTTGAGACCATGAGCCGTTGGTATGATGAGGGACATATCCTCACGTTCTTCACATCAAGGACTGAAGATCACAGAGAGGTTACTGAGCGTTGGCTGAAGACACATTCGATCAGGTACCATGGACTCTTGATGGGAAAGCCACGTGGAGGGAATTACCATTGGATAGACAATCACATCGTCCGCGCAACCCGCTTTGAAGGGAAGTTTACAGATATGGTGCGCCAAACAAAAACAGTCGAAGTTTTTGACAGCTAACAGCACCTATCTGCTTTCAAGAAACCGCTGTAAAATGATCGCGGCAGCGACCTTGTCGAGTGCGCCTTTCTGCCTTCGGTTTTTTTTATTCATCCCACCTGAGATCATCGCTGACATGGCTTCATTGCTCGTATCGCCTTCGTCCACTTGGTGTACTTGGAGTGACGGGTAGGTTTTTTCTAGGGAGCGAATAAACAGGTGGATGCCATCGCTGCTGTCTGTGTGGCCTCCGACCATCAGTCCTGGCACACCTACAACAAATCCGCCACACGGTTCGTCATTCAATAACCGAACGATTTCAGCGTGTAACCCTTGTGTCTCTATTGTTTTTAAAGGTGTGGCAATGATTACATTGCTGTCTGTTACAGCAATACCCGTTCTTTTTGCGCCCCAATCGAATGCGATATACCTTGACATGGGTGCAATATACAAGTGAGAACATACCTTTGCCACTTATATACTTACAGTAAATGAAAAATACGATAGAGTCAATTTGGGATGACAGATCGCTTCTGGATACAAAAGAAGCCCGCGCTGCTGTTGCTGAAGTGATGGAGAAGCTTGATACAGGCGTTTTGCGATGTGCGTCACCTGATGGTGATGGAGGTTGGGTTGTGAATGATTGGGTAAAGAAAGCTGTTGTCTTGAATTTCCCAATCCAAAAGATGACGACGATTGAGGTCGGTCCCTTTGAGTTTCACGACAAGATGCCTCTTAAAAAGGGCTATGCAAAGGCGGGTGTGCGAGTGGTTCCGCACGCAATTGCGCGTTATGGTGCATTTATTGCCAGAGATGTGATTCTCATGCCGAGTTACATTAACCTCGGTGCGTATGTGGATTCAGGCACCATGATAGATACTTGGGCTACGGTCGGTTCTTGTGCCCAAATCGGTAAGGATGTTCACATCAGCGGTGGAGTGGGGATTGGAGGCGTACTCGAACCCTTGCAGGCTTCTCCGGTGATCATTGAAGATGGGGCTTTTGTCGGTTCCAGATGCATTGTTGTTGAAGGCGTGAGGGTAGGGAAGGAAGCGGTCTTGGGAGCGGGTGTCGTTTTGACTTCGAGCACGTTGATTCTGGATGTTACAGGGGACAAACCTGTGGAGCACAGAGGTTATATCCCACCCAGATCTGTCGTGATTCCAGGAACAAGACCCAAAAAATTCCCAGCTGGAACGTATGATATTCCATGTGCGTTAATCATCGGGAAACGCAGTGAAAGCACCGACAGAAAGACCTCTTTGAACCGTGCGCTGAGGGAACATGATGTGGCCGTTTAGCGGTGAGATGAAAACAGTGTGTTTTGTGTGGAAAAATTGAGCTCTTTTTTCGATGAAATAGAGGAGTATTCTTGCATATTTACACAATGCATTTTATAGTATCTAGCACCCACCTACTTCGACACCTTCAAACCTTGAGTGGTGTCCTAAGTAACAGCAATACCTTGCCCATCTTAGATCACTTTTTATTTGATCTAGCGCCCGGCGAGGCTGTCATTTCAGCAAGCGATCTCGAGACCACGATGACCGTGAAACTCGAAGTGAGAACAGAAGACAAAGGAACGATTGCGATTCCCGCAAAGATGTTGCTGGAAATCCTGAAAGCATTCCCAGACATTCCTTTGACGTTTAAAATTGACACTGACACCTTTGCGATTGAGTTGGTGAGTGATGCTGGAAAGTATAAACTTACTGGAGCGAATGGCGAAGAATTCCCTACAACTCCTGAACTGGAAGGGGTGTCGAACGTCGAATTGAAAGCGGACACCTTGGTGAAAGCGATTAACAGAACGATTTTTGCAGCTGGATCAGATGACCTAAGACCTGTGATGTCAGGCATTTTCTTTGAGTTGTATGAGGACAGTATTCGTTTTGTTTCTACGGACGCACACAGACTCGTCCGTTATGCAAGAACGGATGCGAAGGCGAATGAATCTTCTCAATTTATCGTCCCTAAGAAACCACTGAACCTCTTGAAAGCGGCTGCAACATCAGCAGAAACGGTGGTGATGAGTTTCAACGAGTCAAATGCGAAGTTTTCTTTCAATGATGTATCCATCTCTTGCCGATTGATTGAAGGGAAGTACCCCAACTATGATGCGGTCATCCCGAAGGAGAATCCAAATAGGATGACGATTAATCGGATGGACTTTCTTCAAGCCATACGACGGGTGGCTATTTTTGCAAATAAAACGACCCATCAGGTTCGTTTGAGAATTGCAGGGAGCGAGCTGACAGTGAATGCAGAAGATTTGGATTTCGCAAATGAAGCTTCAGAGCGTCTTACGTGCAGCTATCAAGGAGAGGATATTGAAATAGGGTTTAACAGCAGATTCTTAGCTGACATGCTGAACAACATTGACGCTCCAGAAATCACTTTGGAATTAAGTGCACCGAATAGAGCGGGGATCATCCGTCCTTCAGAACCTGAAGAAAGTGGTGAAGACCTCCTGATGCTCGTGATGCCAGTCATGCTCAACGCATAAACCGTCGGAGTTACTTTTCGTTCGGCCTTTTTTTGTTGGATGGGTTGTTTTTACCGCCTGGGACTTTTTTAGGTCGAGGCACCCAGTGATAATTTACATTTTCTTCCCCAACATGTCCCACATGGGCGTCATTGCTTTCGGGATTTGCCTCATTCTCAAGGGCTGATTTCTCTCTTTGAGCCAATGTGTCTGGGTGATTTGGATTTCCTCTCATCCACCATTCTGGCAAGTCTTCGTGCGCAGCTTCAGAAATTTCAAATTTGTATACCGGGTTTTTTGGTCCACTGTTTCGGTAGTAAAAGGCGAGTATGGCACCTGATATGGCACCGGACAAATGACCTTCCCAACTGACACCTTCCTTGATCGGGAGCATGAGCCAAATCATACCGCCGTAAAGGAATACCACGACAAGTGTGATGCGTAAGAGCAGCAGGTTCTTGCGAACGAGTCCACTGACGAACAGGAAGGATGCAAGTCCATATACGAGTCCACTTGCGCCGATGTGGTTTGATGACGCTCCCCCGATGAGCCAAAGCAAGATTCCGCTTGTCAAGAACATGATCGACCAAACACGTATGGCGAGAGATCTGTAAAAATAGAAGAGCAATCCATTCAGCACGAAAAAGGATGCAGTGTTGTTCCAAATATGTGACAATCCGCCATGAAGGAAGGGGTAGGTGAAGATGCCTTTCAGTCCTCTAAGCTCTCTTGGACGATTTCCATATTGGTTCAGGTTGAGGTCAAAAGCGTAGTCGATTAAGAAGACTCCCCAAATCGCAATGAGGAAAAGCATTGTAAACCATAGCGCAAAGTGTAATCTTTGCTTGTCACTGATTGACGTTTTACGCGGAGTAGATTTCATTACTGCTAAGTTACCAATCAACACCTTGAATATGATAAGTGATTTTTTTAAGTCAAAAGTCCTTGAATTGTGGGCTTAGATTTGAAGACATGACTACCTGAACCAATTGAACCCCGAATGAGCGTTTCTGAAATACATGCATTAATACAGCTCCTGGACGACCCCGATGAAGGAGTGTACCGTCATGTGCGGGAGGAGTTGTTGTCCAAAGGGACTGAAATTCTTCCAGCCGTATTAGAACATAGAGCTGACAAGTCACATTGCGCAGTACATGAAAGTCGTCTCAATGAACTGGTAGATGGTTTGCATGGGGGCTATGTGAAAAATGGTTTACACGATTGGTTTAAGCAGGGTGCACAGAATATTATTGAAGGAGCAGTGTGGATTCATAAAGCCGCAGATCCATTGATCGATATTGAAGTCGTGAAGGCGCAATATGAAAAGTTAAAAAGAGATGTTTGGCTTGAATTAAATGAAGAATTAACAGCTTTAGAGCAAGTTCGGATTTTAAATCACGTTTTATTTAGTGCTGAAGGCTTCACAAACGCGAAGTCAGGACATCCCGATCCGCAAGATGCTTTAATCGGGGATGTGATGAGTCTCAAGAGTGGCAATCCTTTGGGTCTCGGAATCCTTTACCTTGCGATTGCAAGAGATTTGAATTTGCCGATTCATGGCGTCAATCTCCCGAATCATTTCATACTTTGCTATTGCGATGAACATCATGTTCACAACGGAGCAAAACACACTGAGGACAACCAGGTTCCAGGAGGAATCCTTTTTTACATCAACCCATTTAGTGAGGGGACAGTCATTCACCCCAATGATGTGAGCGAGTTTCTCAGTCACTTAGAGTTGCCTGTAGATGAAAGACATTGCGGCCCATGTGCACCCATAGATATTATTCGCAGATTGATTGGGAACGTCGCGTATGCGTATGAACGGAACGGTTCTGTTTCTCAAGCGGAAAACATGAGGGAATTGCTGCTGTTCGTGGAGTCTGATACCAAACACAATGTGGAGTCAGAGGGTGGTTTCGAAGAAGAAGGAGAGCTTTAAGGATGTGGAAGGAACAAGACGATAAGCTTGTAAGAGAGTATCATTTCCAAAACTTTGTCGATGCCTTTTCTTTCTTGTCACATGTTGCTGAATTGGCAGAAATTCACGGACATCATCCAACGATCGTCAATACATACAGCTACGTGAGATTGGAGTTGAATACGCACGACGCAGGTGGCGTGGTGACAGAAAAGGACAGATCGCTCTCTGTAGACATCGATAAAATCAACATTACAGAACGTTAGCGCACAAAAAAAGGGACGCCCAATTGGCATCCCTTTTTTTAAGTTCGACAATGAATTACTTGACCGGGGTAGCTGCTGGAGCTGCCGGAGTAACATCCGCAGTGATTGTAAGGATCGTTTGGGCTGGGTCTGTGTTCGCCGTCACTGTCACTTTCTTCGTTTGCTTGTTTTTCTTTCCCTTAGAATTGAATTTCACTTCAATTTTGCCAGTAGCACCTGGTGCGATAGGCTCCTTCGGACACTGTGGCACAGTACATCCGCAAGATCCTTTGCATTTGTCAAGAATGAGTGGTTCAGCACCTGTATTTGTGAATTCAAAATAGTACGTCACCGCATCTCCCTCATCCATCACTCCGAAGTCATGTGCATACTCGTTAAATGAGATTCCGGTCAATGGACCTGCAGGGACTTCAGCTGCTTCCTTTGCAGGGTCGAATTTATCTGGCTTCGCATTTAATGGTGGGTCACCAGCTTCTGTTTTGCCATCTTGAGTTTGAATGGGTTTGGAGTTCGATGACTCTTCAGCCCCACAAGAGAAAAGGATGCAAGAAGCAAAAATGGAAACGGCTAATGTTAGCTTTGACATATTGTGTTGATTAATATTATGTGGTTATTTATAATTGCAAAATTAAGAAATAATGTTGCTATAAGTATAATGTATTTATCTAAAGGATTTGTGTGCGAGTTTGCTGTTTTCAAACCTGCCATCGTTCAGGATCTCAATCGCTTCGTTCAGTGCTTCATTCAAGTCCCCAATGACTCTGTAAAATGTAGATTGGCTGTAGGTGTTTCGGCCTATAAACGCTTTAAGTCGAAGTGTGATCGCCTCTCCTGAGATTTCCCAATCCCCTTCAGGGAATTCAATGGGATCTTCTTCGCTTCCCTTCTCTTGCGCCCAATCTTGAAACGCTTTTATTTCTTTTTCTGAAACAATATATTGATTTACGAAATCATCCTCTGTGGGATATTCGGTTTCAATTTTAGCTCGATGGATGTCTACGAACTCTAATGCATAGCTGCTCATCATTCCCTTGCGAAGTAAGGTTCGAAAGGTTTCGCTATTTGAAGTCGTATCTATAGGTACAAAAACATCAGGGAGGATTCCGCCTCCACCGTATACCGTTCTTTTTTTGATTCGGGTCTCGAACTTGAGGGAGTCTGGAAGGTCAAGAGAGTCCAAACTCAAAAGCTCACCACTCTGATATCGATCATATTTCTCATTTCTATACGCGTCAACTCCTTCGTCGTACGGCTTCTGAATACATCTTCCAGCAGGGGTGTAGTATTTCTGAACGGTGAGTCTGACCGCACTTCCGTCTCCCAAATTGATCGGTCGTTGTACCAAGCCCTTTCCAAACGACCTTCTGCCTACAATCAGTCCTCGGTCCCAATCTTGAACAGCTCCAGCGACAATCTCGCTTGCAGAGGCTGAACCATCATCCATCAATATCACCAGACGCCCTCGCTCGAACAGTCCTTCATATGAAGTGTACGTATCCTCTCTCGGGAATGAACGTCCTTCAGTGTATACAATGAGTTTGTCGTCTGACAGGAATTCGTCTGACATGTTAATCGCAGTCCGTAACATTCCTCCTCCGTTGCCTTGCAAATCGAGTATCAGATCTTTCATCCCTTTGTCCTTCAGTTCTGACAAAGCAGTCCTTAATTCTTCGAGGGTGGTTTTTGCAAAACGACTTATTTTAATGTACCCGATTTTTGACTCCACCATATGCGCCGCCACAACACTGAAAATTGGAATCTTGTCTCGTTCAATATTGAATACAAGAAGGTCCTTTTCTCCATCTCTTTTTATGAAAACCTTCACCATCGTTCCCTTGGGGCCTTTAAGCAATCGGATGACATCCTTCGTCGTTACACCGACACCCGCTACGTATTCTTCTTCCACCTGAACAATTCTGTCGCCGGCACGAATGCCTAGTCTTTCTGAGGGGCCTCCAGCGATAGGAGAGACCACCATGATCGTGTCCTTGAAAATATTAAACTGTACACCTATCCCTTCAAAACTGCCATCAAGGGGCTCATTTGCATCTTTTAAATCATCCTCTGAGAAATAAACGCTGTGTGGATCAAGTTCTTCAAGCATCTTCACAATCGCTGTTTCGACAAGCTTGTCCATTTCGATACTGTCTACATACAGCCTGTCAAGCATACTTAGCAGTGTGCCAAATTTCTTTGCGCCTTGTTGTGACGTGGTTTGAGATGTGGCAGGAGCAGTGGCAAGGATTCCAATACAAATGGAAAGTACGAGGGGCAAACGATTCAGTTTTTTCATGGAGCTACAAGGTAAGGAATGGGAGGCAGATGAAATCTGAAAGTTTGCTAAATATGGGGGATATGAAAGTATCTTTATGTGATGAAATTGAAACTCTACTCAGGTGTTTTGTTGTGGCTCATGTTTGGCACCTTCCCAAATGTATTAAGTGCTCAAAATGTGAATGTTAGTGCCCCCTTGTTTTCCGACATTGTCGAAAGGGTGGATAAAGAGGCTGAACTCAATGGGCGTGATATGGCCGGTGTCGTGATCGAATCAGAGATGGACTTTTTTGATTTCGCGTCATTAACGGTGTTGGAAAACGGACTTTCAGAGTGGTCGCTCGATATAGAGTCCACTTATGCGATGGGTTTGTGTGTGTATTTCAACGATTTTCACATTCCAGTAGGTGGGTCCTTGTTGTTCCAATCTGAGGCGGGTGTCTTCTCTACTTTGTATCAGGAGGGTCCGATACGTTCGGATGAGAACAACGGTCATGGAAGATGGGCCAGCGGTGACATACCGGGAGATCAAATCAGAATTATTTACAGGCAAGCCTCTTCTTCGATCGGTTCAGCCAGACTCGGAATTATGGGGATAGGGTATTTCGTGAGGGGCGTTTCTCGCGGATCGGACGATTGTGAAGTGGATGTGATGTGTCCAGAAGGTGATTCATGGCAATGTGAAAGAGATGCAACGGTAAGATTGCGTGTCACTCAAGACGGAGGGATTTATTACTGCAGTGGATCCATGGTGAACAATACTGAATATGACTGTCGTCAGCTCCTTTTAAGTGCGTTCCACTGTGCCGACTCCGTAGAAGAAGATGAGTGGGCTTACTTAAAGGTGAGGTACAATTATGAATACACTGAGTGTGGAGGGACTGTCTCGATCAACTCTCATGCCAGAACGGGCGTGATTCCATTGACAAATAGTGACGATGCTTCTGCGCAGGGATTTAATGGCTCGGATTTCCTCCTTGTGGAGGTCGAAGATGTCATTCCTGAGACTTGGAATCCATTCTATGCCGGATTTGACGCTTCGGGAGAGACAGGTCACATAGGGGTGGGCATTCATCACCCAGCGGGAGATCGAAAGAAAATTTCAAACTACACAAACCCACTTACTTCATACAACATTGGAGGTGCAGGATCTCACTGGCGTGTCTACTGGACTGCCACTGAAACGGACCACGGTGTCACCGAAGGAGGTTCGTCTGGCTCGGCCATATTCAGTGAAAACCACCACATCGTAGGAACGTTAAGCTCGGGTCTCTCAGCGTGTGTGGTGGGAGGTGTAGGGAATGGAACAG
>Ga0115005_10004135_pt1 | contig 11580 bp, 7 predicted proteins | sample ArcOceMetagenome_FD_87163 | JGI IMG/M metagenome (GOLD analysis project Ga0115005, IMG submission 87163) | Marine eukaryotic phytoplankton communities from Arctic Ocean - Arctic Ocean - Greenland ARC118M Metagenome | ecosystem: Environmental > Aquatic > Marine > Oceanic | place: Arctic Ocean...
GCGGCCCTTTGCAATTATACACTATTTGTGCATGTAGGACTCGACGACCTGGACAAAGCATCCAGACTATATAAGGTATGCATCAGTCAAATGATGTCGAGAGGTGGGGATAATCCATTCATTGTGTATAGCTATGCTATATTTGCCGCAAGAATGGGAGAGAACTATCTAGAATTTGTAAAGCGTGCAAAGGCTGCTGAGGAAAGATTGGCTAAAAGAGAGATACAAAATGTTCCAATTTATTCTTTGGCTAATGCTTACATTCGACAACTAGCAATCAGTGCGCAGTCAGTGGCTTCGTGGCATAACTATGCTCTTTGTAGGTAAGTTAAGACATTGTGGACTCTACAGAGAAAATTTCTTCGTATTTATAAAAATACTAACAATTCGAGTTGCGTTGTAGAGCATTATTCGTTTAACACCGAAATTGAAATGAATTCACAATTTCCAAATTTCAAATTTGGAAAGACATCGTTTGCAACAATCACCCGACCGCCTCCGTCATTTTTAACTCTGTCATTATCAGGCCCTCAGTATCTCCTTTTCGAAAACCATCCTTTATAACCCAATCACTCAAATCCAATGAACGGATTCCTTCTTCTCTTGGTGCTAAATGTTATTCCATTTATCTCTGCCGCAAATGCAGCGACTTTGACTCATTTCCCTCATGTTGATAATGGACACATTGCCGTTTTGCACCAATTGATTAAACAGGAAATCGAACATCAAAGACATCAATCATTGGCATTGGAGACTAAAGATCTTGATCCGTCCTACTTGCATCTCTTGAACAAGACCATGGATTCATTCATTCGCAATATCACGGACATGTCAATGGCATTAGATTGGGAGAGTCAAAGGATACACGAGGGAGGAAGATGGGATGACGAGATTGTAGAATCCGAAGCCACTGTGACAAATTCTTTTCATACTATATCATCACAACAGTATGATCAGAGCACATTGATTCCCTCCTTGAAACTTCCATGTACCTTTAGGGGAAGAAATGAAACATGCAGCCATGAAATATCACGAGTTGTCAATGAGGTGCGTGGTTCTCGTGAAAAGGCCCGAGTATTGGCTTTGGAGGCAATTGAGGCTTTCCAGACATTCAAAAACCAATACAAACAGCACTCATTAAAAGCAGAGGATGAAATTCGAAAGGAGATTGTCGAACTAGTGGATAGGGAAGCTGAAAATAGGGCCTTGGTGGCAGGAGAAAGACTTCAGCAAGTCATTGCTCCTAACCGTGCCAAGATTCAACCAAAGCTTTTGAATGCAGAAACATGGAACGAGGCTGGAATGACGGTTGTGAAGCCAAGTTTATCCGGTGATGATGCAAGGAAAGTCATTGATTCTATTACTTTGGAGTCGTTTCGCCTCAGAGACGATATGAAGAAGGACGTTGTGATTGCAAATTACAACAATAGAGTGGAATCAAAGACTAGAAAGCACATTGGAGTGCGAAACTGGACCACCAATCTTATCGAACCTTCACTTTTGGATGATAGTACTAATGTCGATTCGACCACCGTGTTTTACTTCAATCTAGCTGCTTTATCCAGTATCGCTTCAAGTGTTGAAAAGATGGAGGAACAAAAGTCTACCCTCGATGGCATTCTCAAGGGACCCAATAATCCATCCAAGTCGGTTGAGACGATGCTGACAAAAGTGAATTCATCTGAAACATTTGAAACTTTGTCTGATCTTGCATTTCGTACTGCTGCTCTTGAGACTGAATCTCTTGTCAAGAACATGGTGAAAATGGTTGGCGAGGTCAAGCATTGGTTGAAAATTGATCTCTTAAAGTTCAAATCTGAGAAGAAGATACAACTTATGCAAGAACAATTTCACTCGCAAGGACGAATCGCTCATAATCGCGACGTTTTGAAAAGAAAGACAATCCACGAGGGGATTGAAGTGGTGGCAGTGTTTTCTTCAATCGTGGAAGTGATGGGAGGTGCGAAACAAATACTTGGTGAAACCAATGCCACAGCAAGGTAAGTGTACTGTTTATTCCAAGAGCTCGTTTGTTTATAAATGGTAACGAGTGCCATCTAACCACTCATATGTGTCAGGGGGATGGCACTGATTGTGAATCGCGCCAACTCTGAGACGACGGAAGAGATTCTGAGAATTAATGCAGGTGCAGAAGAAGAAAGAAACCAGGAGCATTTCAGCCTTGAAAAGATCAAGGCAGTTGGAGAAGAGGCGAGGAAATCGATCCGGATCATCATTGAAGCTCTATTTGCTCACATTATTCGTGCCGCAAAGTATGTTTTGTCAGAATCAGACGGGCGCCGACAGGCCCTATTGTTTGCGTCTTATTCTACAATTTTGTTATTTGCAATTTGTTTAGGGAAGGAAAGTACAGAGCTACTTGCCAGTGCAATTAAAAAAAGGCTATCAATGCCAAGGTTGGTGAGGGAATGGGGACAAGGGCAAAGCTTGCCTATTGAACAAACTGTTCATAAAATGTGTAAGGACATTGTTCTTGGGAGAAGAGGTCAGCAGCAACTTTTGGATTTGTGCTACGTTTTCGAGGTGGGAAGATGCCGTAGTTCGCCACTTCGAAATATATTGGTTGTTGGGAAGGCAGGAACGGGTAAATCTCTAACTGCAAAGGCTATAGCAGAAGCTAGTGGTTTACCATATGCAATCATCAGTGGATCAGACATTGCCCCACTCGGCAAGTTAGGACCGTCCGAACTACGCCGTATCTTGACTTGGGCTGAAACCAGAAGACGAGGAGGTATTCTGATCATCGACGATTCCGAATCGGCCCTGGGAAAAAGGTTGAGGACGTCCAATTCTTCTTCGGCTACAGGTGAAAGGGAGGACAAAGCTCGTTCTGAACAATCTGCAGCAAGGGATGCATTGAATGTCTTCTTAAGTATGACGGGCGAAACTGGTGGGAAAATTATGTTAATTCTTACAACATCAAAACCATCGGCGCTGGATGAGGCTGTTCTCGATAGATGTGACGAAATCATTCACTGCTCTCTGCCATCCAAACGGGAGAGACAGAAAATAATTTCACTAGAACTAGAAAAGAGATTAGAACAGAGGAAGGCTAAAGCTACAAAGAATCTCCTTTTCTGTTGCTTTCTTCCTTCCAGCAGAGAAATATGCATTGACAAAGACTTCGCAGTATCAAACGCTGTTGATCACCTTAGCAGCAGTGCTATGACTCACGGTTTCAGTGGACGAGAGCTTGCCTCAATCATCCGTGCTGTTGTGACTGCTATTTATGGGAGTGACGAATGCCTTCTGACAAAGGAACTCTGGAATAAAGCTGTCGACGAAATGCGTCATTCAATCACGGCGAAGAAAATGTTGAAAGAATGAGCTTGTCTCAAAGAGCTGAATCCTGGTTACGTAGAAAATACTATTTGAGCAGTTCTTATCATTTACACTTTCCTTGACGTATGCCTTACATTTTGTTCAATTGTTACCATGTATCCCTATCGGTATCTTCTGCACAAAGATGACGATTGTGTCACAAGCGAATGGGGAAAGCTCATCCAATCTAACGCTCTAGCTAGACCCTCCGTAACCCAGGATCATATTTGACCATAACAAAGTGGACACGGCGTATACAAATAATTCTTGTCTGTGGATAAAAGTGCAACTGAAAAAGTCGGATTGGCAAAAGGACTGCAATCGTGACGAGGTACACAAAATAATCAGTATGTGATACTTTCGACGTCGCCAATATATTTCAATGCATGGTCAACACTATGATTTATATTGTGGGTAGTGAATACAAAAACTTCTCTAAAGTAACGTCCGGAAGTGACCGCAAAATGACTGTGAACATTGAATACTCTCAAAAATGAAGGAAGATCGTATCGTAGTTCATAAGTTCACCTGAATTCAGATTATTGCGGACAAGTTCATAATTTTCGCATTGGCGCGTTGAAGCTGAACAATAGCGACGGGAAATATAAATAACTTTTGTTAATCCATTGTAAATCTTTGAGTTTGTTTATCTAAATAAATCTTTCAGTTCTGGGTTTGTTTTTTTGGGTGCTTCAGATTTGTATTCAAATTTGTTTTGCACTGGCCCGAGCTTGAACAAGCAAATCGCCACATTCATGCAGTAATGCTTATTTCGTAGCAGTTGTCCGTTACTACACGTACGTGTAGCTATTAACAATACGAGACAGTAAACTTCCAGAAGAAAACAGATTGCTTCATCGTCCTCGTCCTCACTGGTCTAATGGCAAACCTTGATCATGTACCCTTTCGCGATCATCTCAACTATCTTTTTTGAATGGAATCTAGATGGAATACACGATGCCTACCTTGACCTTATGGGCAGAGTTCCCATCAGGATATCCGTATTTTGCACCAGAATTGTGATGTGATCGTTTTATTACCGGCAATTGCAATCGTACTAGAGTATACTTCTCGGAATATGCGACATGCAAAGCCATGCACCTATAATAGTACCCAATGCGAAGAAACGTAAAGATGAGCCTTGTTAACACTTCCACTGGTGTGTCATACTACGCGCGACACCAGCATGATCCGCATAAACAAAGGCACGCATTAAAAAAACAAGTAACTCTTCCTTCAGATCTGCTCCAATTTCGGTTGCTTGCGCATGTATTTAGAAGTTAATTGACCTGAATCTGCACGAAGACTATGGGAAAAGCTACCAGCAGAATAAAAGCTACCAGCAGAATATTCTTCTCTGTGGATCCGATATTCTGCCGCATTGAAAACATTAAAAGAGGATGGTTGTTCGAAAGAGAATGCTTTGGAGTTGTCGAAAGAGGCGATTCGTGGGAATATATGTTGTGCGTATTATATTGTGTTTTGTGAGGCGTTTCATAAGGTGATGGAGTGCTTATACTTGTATATGGAGGAAGTGGAAGATGCAGAGGATGGGACGCTAGAGCAGGCGATTGAATGTTGTCATTCGGAGGAGATGGGGAATTGGGCGGGTACGGAAAGTGCCGTGGAATGGATCCGTGGCTCCATTCTGGAATATCTCAACGGGAAGGATGGTAATGACGATGATACTGATGATGAAGAGTAAACCTCATGCCTCCTGACGAAGCAAGAGCAAGAGCAAGAGCAAGAGCAAGAGCAAGAGCAAGAGCAAGAGCAAGAGCAAGAGCAAGAATACTGGTGCTTTCAATTTATAGAATACATACAGTATGGTAATGAATATGAAATATGAAAAACATATATTGTTTTTTACGAGAGTATGCACTGCGCTGGCAGTGATTTAATGAAAAGTGCATCATTTTGGCATTGCATCATTCCATCAATCAGATAAATCTGACTTTATTACAAGTTATCCAGATAATTCTTTGCAGGTTGATTTCCTCAATGGGGGTTTGCGCCCTTCTCCTCTCCAAATCCCGCTTCATATTTTCTTTCAACTGAGCTCGGAATTCTTCATCTGGCAAATCAGCATCAGGAGCATATTCAATATACGCTCCATCTATTGGCCTTCAACGTTCTTCTTCGGTCTCGTCGTTGGCGTCAACGGGAGGGACTGGGACTGGTGCAAGTGCAAGTGCAAGTGCAAGTGCAGGTGCAAGTGCAGGTGCAGGTGCAGGCGTAGACATCTGTGCCCAGTTGAGTGGTGGAACAGGGTCTGCATTGAGATGAGTGCGAATGCGTTGAATGTTGCCAGAAGATTCGATATATTGTGATTTATGGTGGACGACTAGTACAGGCGTAAATGCAATGGTGCTGGACAGAGACGATACCCCAATCAACAACTCTTTTGAGATTTTCATTTTGGGACTTATTGTAGAGGGATCAAAGTTCTTCACGTGTGTGGTGGATATACTGTAATACAATTGTACTCTGGTATGTACATGTCCAAAGCAAAATAGGAAATGAAAGTGTCAAAGAAAGATATTGTCGATCGTCGAACCAAACCAACGCATTTACCTCGTTTGTGAAGGAAGTTTCATTTGGTGGTCCGACATTCTTTCAACCACCTTGGTGAGCATCGACCTACGCATTACATCCTGGCCAGCAACAATCTCCGCACATCAATCTGGTCTATTTCGAATTTCCACGCCATCGGCTTTTGGTGAATGGTAAAGATTTTGGGAATCGATCAGAATTGAGTTTGGCGTATCGATTGGCTTTCTTTTAACACTTTAGAAGAAAGTCCAACGAACAGTCATCACTAGTTAACAATCAATCACTAACAATGATAACCGCGCCTGAGAAGGACTTGACACGATCACTCACCACTGCCAGTTGGTTAGCAACCAATCTACACCACGGGGAGAGTTGTATTATGCTTTGATAGAAAAACAACAACGCGGACATAAGAACTAACGATTTCGATACTATGGTAAAAGAAGGATCCTTTGGCTACACGATACATTTATGTTTAAATCGCAACTGTTCAGAGGGGCACCTGGATGAAAAAATCTGATACAAGCATTTACAAATTTCCTGTTGTTTTACAAGTAGTTTGTATGTCATTCTCATTCACTACATCTTTGAGACCTGACTATCTCCTTACCAGCTGCTTTCGAGCCATTCTTCTTTCTTTTTTCGCCTCATTTCAGCATTATGCTCCCTTTGTAAATCTTTACCAAAAGCTTCTTCATCCTTGTGCTTTTGATCCACGTCTCGGTGCCTTGTACTGACACTGACAGGCTGCGTGATTCTATTGCCTTCGTTTGCTCTTAACAACGTTCGAATCTGTTGAGCTAAATTTTCGCATAACACAACACTTCTGTGTCGGCCATATTCACTACCTAAAAATATTTTTGCTTCAAGTGGAAACGCATAACCATGACCTCCTTCATTGATAGCTTCTTCAACGGCTCTCAAAACAGTCTTTGATAATTCTTCACTTTTTGCAAGCAATGGCTTTACTGTAGGTTGAACTTCTTCCTCAACATCAGAATCTCCATCGTCGCTGTCTGGGTCTTTCTTTTTTGCTGGCATGCTAATCATTACACGCTTTACTTTATGACTAAGACCACTTAACTTCGCCACATGATGTGGACATCGTGGCAAATCTCGGCAGTCGATTGGAGAAAAAGGATTCGAGTGACTCCATCCCTCTCTCGCTTGGGGTGGCACGCTGTATTTGAAACCAAAAGACACAATTTCAATATGAACAGGAGATTTTCCATTAGGGGCAAGCATTCCAGTGCCTTGGGTTTCATTGCTCTGTCGAGACACAGTAGGCAATGCCTCTGCCTCTGCAGGTTCAGTGATTTGCATAGCCTTCATCTTCTCGTAATCGGGATCATATGAACCATATTCTCCCATTAGAGAACCAAGAGAGATGTTGCACCTTGATTTAAAATCCGAAATATCATCAGGATTTGTCTCTAGATTTTCACTATTCGCAGACAGCATAGCAACAGAGGATGGACCACCGTCGTTTACCTTAGACTGGCGAGACGTAATTTTATCAGGACCATGGCTACTTGCTACATTGATCTTTGTAGTTGAAGATGCAGGGGTTTTCTTAACAGCAGCGGGTGTCGCCCAGCCTCCGCCAAAACCCATACCCTTCTTTTTCCTTTCAAAGTTGTTTTGCTTCTTTTCAGGCTTGACTGAAAGCTCATTTCCTTCAAACCTCAAGCCATTTAGACATTTGACGGCCATACCAACATCACATTGGACAAGAGCATAACACTTTGTATTTGGTTGCTTAAGAGGAACAATTTCTAAACTTTCAACAGTGATTGCGCTTCTCGAGAAGAGGGCTTTTAGTTTTACATCGATATCACTGCTGTAGTTCAGATTACCTACGTAAGATCTTTTTGGTTTGTTGCTTTTGGTCGGTGCACTCTGCCAACCGCTCATAGTCGCGGAGAGGAATTGATCTATTTATTTTACAAAGAAGAAATTGGGCTGGCAGTGCAGAAGGGTAGTCTACTACAAAATGCCTGTTGCTCTTCCCCTTGTTGCTCAATGCAGTGAAAAATTGGAACAAGAAAGAATTGATACCGGTACAATAGAAAGATGATTGGTCCTCCAACAAAGTCATCAAGACCCATAACCTATGTCATCACGTGTTGCAGTCGCGCTTCCCCGGCCGGCGGTATGGATGATAGAGAGCATGTTTCTATTTTGGACTAATTTTTGTACGTACTCTTGAACTCAGTTACGAATGTGAATTAAACATCGAATCAATACGTTTACAAGGCAATCAATATAACTGTTGATGAAAGTTCAAAGATTATCCTCCAGGTACTGGTTTCTCTCTGCGCCAAGATATGACAAATGACCGGAAGAATCGTCAATGATCTGCTGATGCAAAACTGGAAGAGAGTTTTGCAAAGAAACAATACAAATCATCATTTGGTCATAAAAATTCCTAATAATTAGTATCCCTATCATCTCTTATTGATTCTCAGTTATTCCACGCAGACAGGTCGAAGAATCAAAGAGCCGTTCTCGACATGAATGTTGCTACCGAAGAAATTACTGCTTTCCACGCAGGCGATGTCTTCGCTCTCTTCTTCACCTTCGGCAACCTTGACATCGGCATGATAAATTACAAGCACAATACTTTCTGTGCAAAAGTCTTTTAACTTTTGCATTACGAGATTCTTTGACTCAGGGTCCAAAGGGGCAAAAGTTTCGTCAATCAAAAGAACTCTTGGGCAACGTTCCGCCAGAAATACTTTCCTCACAAGTTCTACCTTGCTTTTCTGTCCTCCTGATAAATCCGAGAACCAGTCATCCTTCACCGAGAGCAGGTCAGCAACGAGCGTACTTTCTGAATCTTCTAGCTGAGTCTCTGGATAAAAGTTAAGCGACTTCAGTTCATGCTCAAGCTTTTTGGTCATGACTTCTTTTTTCGAGGCATCCTGCACGCCTTCGAAAATATCAATATTGTAAATCCAATCAAATGGTGCAGCAAAAAGTGGAAAGTAAAAGTTCTGCGTAATTTCCACAACGTCATTAGAGGGCATCTGCACTGATCCCTTGGAGTTCAAAACAATGCTGCTGTGCAAATCAACGCTTTCCATATTGCTGCGACATCCCATAAGTAGGCGAAACAGCGTACTCTTGCCAGATCCATTTGCTCCTGTAAGAGCATAGATACCAGGATTTATTGACAAATCATCAATTTTAACAGATGCTGATCCCCTTGTGTACGTAAGCCCGTCAATTGCCAAAGCATTCAAGGAACCATTAGTCTCGCTAATTGTGCAATCAAGAAGACTCCTTTCTTCGCTTGCATTCCAGATGTCCTTGAGTTCCCTGAGCACCTTGATAGAAGATTCCATGGATGCCAGCTCCGACTCTGAACGACTACGCATCAATACAAAATTGATCATATCCTCAATGGCACGTGCATAAACAAAAATATCAGACGCAAAAATCTTTCCAACTGCAATGAGCTTCGCCAATGCACAATCCACCAAAGCCATCATGACGAAATGCCTCTGAAGTCCAGAAAAGTACATTTTTGATCTTGTCATGAGCGAAGTTCTTGCCTTTTTATCCTGGATCTGTTCTGTAAGGTTAACCCATTTTCGTTCGGTAAACAATACAGAGTCATAACCACTTCTTTGAATCAATTCTGAATTCTTCAAATCATACTGCTCGACCTTAGTTCTCATGGATTCAAGCTATTTACAATGTTCAATACATGTATGTTAGAAAAACACTTTTAAATAAAATACGCCTAGAATTTCATCCAACCATCATCACACGAAACTTACATCTTTGACCTCCTTGCCAACTCTCTCGACCTCGGTGGTAATCGCAGCGACAATCGTCGACTTCACCCAATCCGAAAACAATATCATGGGAGTGATTTGCAAGAGTAGCATTGGCTGCTTCGCTATGATACCAGGCAACAGCATAAGCTTTGGTAGACTGAAGAGGTTCCTATTGAACATATCGTATACAGTAGTCACAACTGTCTCAGCGTTTGTCGCGTAGGCTTCTGGAGACAAGTTGGACTCTTTAGAGGCAGCGGTTGCCACAAACCTGCTTCCATCGTTCGCAAATAAATCATTCAACCGAATTGTGCGATGAATATCATCACGAAAGCAGTGGAATGCGTACATATTCATGCCACCGTAAAGCACAATTTGCAGCATGTATGGTACGGCAACAAAGAAGATGAAAGGTCCAGCAGTCTTGCGAAAGCTTCTCGAAGCATCGTAGCCTTCCTTCTTTTTATCGCCGTTCTTCTTATTAGCTTTGCCATTCTGCTTTGATCCTTTTGGTTTCTTTACATCGTCTTCAATTTTTACCAGTGAATTTTTACGACTTTGCTCCGCACGCAAGAATTCAATGCCAAGGAATCCCATACCAACTTGAATATGAAATGTCACAAATAGCAAGTGTCCTGCTTTTGCATAAAGGTCCGATGGATGAACAAATTCAGTAATGATATCATGTGCACTGATGAATTCCTGAACTGGCAGAAGATAGCCTACCGCATCTGCAAATTTTGTGCAAAGACGATTCAGTGCTTTGGAAATAATTGGAGATTCAGCACAGATTGTGTACAACTTGGATTGGAAGAAAGAATTGGCCCCTTCTGGATTTGAAATGGAGTACAAAAGATGCCCAATGCTGAGCAATGCCGTCCCCAGAAAAGTGAGGACCTGCGCTTGTTTTTGGATTTCATCAATGCCCTTCTTTTTCGAATCCTGTTCAGCCAGTCAGTCAAAATTGATTGATATATCAAAATAAATAGATGGAATGAGAAGTTTCTTGGTGAAAGCACGTACCTTACTGAAGTAGCTGGCCCTCTCGTAAAAGTACCCCCCAAAAGAAAGCATGTAGATGTAGATTTGAAGCCAGTAGTCAAAGCGATAGTATGCCAGGTAACCCAGAACCGAACTCCAAAACATCCTCGAAAGTCTTGACTCATTGGGGGCCTTTACAGTATAGCGACAGTATGTTACAGCTGCAACAGCAATAAGCCCGTCATAAGGGAATAGTTGGGAGGAGGAGTCATTTTTAACATGCTTCAGGTGCGTTGTGAGCTGCGGAAAGACCGCAAGAATGAAATCATCAAAGTTTGGCATCTCTTTTTCTCTACTCTTTTAATTTGATATGTCAACGTGGACGCCGTACTGCTGACAGAAAAGTGTATGGTGAAGCAGTCTTCGAGTACCTTCCTAATATTAGTGCCGGTGGTTCCAAGTTCAAAGTATGACCTGGCTAGCAGGTCGCAAGCCTGCGCCTGCGGTGGTTTCAAGAGGAGGGGGAAAAAGAAGAGGAACGAACAAATCGGAGGTGTCTTAACCTATAGGCGCAATCCGCGAGAGTACCGACAAAACTACATGTAACAGCCCTCTATGTTTCTAATAAATAAAGAAAATAAGAAATTATTCAAGCGTCACACACCGTGCCACATTCAACATCTCAAACTCAAGTAGTCAAGATTAAAATTTGCATTTAGTTCAGTTACAAGAGGAATTTATGGCACAGTGTGTGTGCGATTATCATGCACACTGTGCGCGCACATAAAAACTGTTCGGGGTTACGAGCCTCTAGTCACCAAAACGTTCCGAAAAGAGCAATGACACACAAAGGCTTTGAGATTGCAGGTCGCAAGGGAGTTTTAAGAATAACAAACATTTCACATCGCAAATCAATAAC
>Ga0115005_10004136_pt1 | contig 11577 bp, 9 predicted proteins | sample ArcOceMetagenome_FD_87163 | JGI IMG/M metagenome (GOLD analysis project Ga0115005, IMG submission 87163) | Marine eukaryotic phytoplankton communities from Arctic Ocean - Arctic Ocean - Greenland ARC118M Metagenome | ecosystem: Environmental > Aquatic > Marine > Oceanic | place: Arctic Ocean...
TATCCTATCCTATCCAATCCGGCCGGTGATATAATTTTGAGTGCGCTCATCTTTTGGTGATGTGAATATATTTTTTGTTTTTCCACTTTCGACAAGATTGCCCATATGAAAAAAAGCTGTACGCTGTGATACACGTGCAGCCTGTTGCATAGAGTGCGTTACAATTACGATACTAAAATTATTTCTAAGTTCATCAATCAATTCTTCAATAATTGCTGTTGCGATGGGATCTAAAGCTGAACAAGGCTCATCCATTAATATAACTCGGGGCTTTACTGCAATTGCTCTTGCTATGCACAATCGCTGTTGTTGGCCGCCTGATAAGCCCGTCCCGACTTCGTTTAAACGATCCTTCACTTCTTCCCAAAGGCCCGCTTTGCGCAGTGACCATTCGACCAATTCATCCATATCAGATTTATTAGAGCTTAATCCGTGGATTTTAGGGCCATAAGCCACGTTTTCATAGATTGATTTAGGAAATGGGTTAGGCTTCTGGAAAACCATTCCTACATTTGCTCGCAAGGCGACAACATCTACCTCTGGAGCATAGATATCTTGATTAAAGATCTTGATTTCACCAGTAACACGGCAAATAGAAACCAGATCATTCATTCTATTGATGCATCTTAAAAAGGTAGATTTACCACATCCTGATGGCCCAATTAATGATGTCACCTTATTTTCAGGGATATCTAACGAAATGTTATCTAAAGCTTGTTTATAACCGTAAAATACGTCTACATTTTTTGCCTGAATGATTGGTGTATTTTTATTAAGCTTTAATGAATTAATAGTATCAGTTTTTATTTCCATTTTAAAATCTTTTCTCGAATTTTTTACGCAATAAAATAGCAAGCAAATTCATCAAAATTAAGAAAACTAACAGAACCATTATTGCTGCAGATGTTTTTTCTAAAAATGCGCGCTCAGATGCATCAGCCCATAAAAAGATTTGTACAGGTAATGCTGTCGCAGGCTCAATGATAGATGACGGTACATCTGCTATGAATGCTACCATACCAATCATAAGCAATGGAGCTGTTTCACCCAATGCCTGTGCCATACCAACAATTGTTCCGGTTAAAATACCTGGGAGAGCAAGAGGTACGACATGATGAAAAGTTGCTTGGATTGGGCTTGCTCCCATCCCCAAAGCAGCTTCTCGAATAGACGGAGGTACAGAACGTAAAGATGCCCGAGCAGCAATAATAATTGTAGGTAGCGTCATCAAAGACAATACTAACCCACCAACTAAGGGTGTTGATCGTGGTAGACCAAAAACGTTAAGAAGTAGTGCTAAGCCCAGCAGGCCAAAAACAATTGAAGGAACTGCAGCTAAATTATTTATATTAACTTCTATAAAGCTAGAGATCTTATTTTTTGGTGCGAATTCTTCAAGATATATTGCTGCAAGGATAGCTATTGGAAAAGATACAAAAAAACATACAGACAACGTAAGAATAGATCCAACAAGTGCACTTAATATTCCAGCTAGCTCTGGTTCGCGCGAGTCACCATTCATAAAGAATTTTTTATTAAAATGACTGCGTGTATTTCCAGATTTTTTTAACTTAGCTATCCAGTTAATCTCAAGATTACTAATACGGCGATCACCTTCTTGCGTGGTAAGATCAACTGATCCCTTAAGTAATAAATCAACGTCATCTGATGCTGTAAACCAAAGCTTTTGTGAAATTCCCAAAAGATTAGGGTTTGCAATTATTTGTTTCTACAATTCAAAACCCATATCAGCACTAAGCAATCCGTATAATTTCTTTTTGTCACTGCGAGAAGTTATTTCAGGAAATGTTGCTCTTAGTGATCTTTTTATTAATGCGTCGAAGCCTGTTTGATTGATGTTATTTGGATCAACTTGATTTGGACCCAAATCAATAATAATGGCTATATCAGAGCTAATTAGAACGCTTTTTCCTTTATTAATTATTGATCCAACCATAATGAAGAGAAATGCTAAGGATATGCCAATTGCTATGCGCCCAAACCAGCGAAAGCGTAACTCAGCGGCAGCGCGTGATTTGCGTAATAATGATGTATTTGTAAACATGTTAGTCATATTGCTCTCGATATTTATTTACAATTTTTAAGGAGATCATGTTTAGGATCAAGGTGACAATGAATAACAATAAACCCAGTGCAAACGCAGATAAGGTTTTTGCACTGTCAAATTCTTGATCCCCAGTTAGAAGTGCTACAATTTGTGCAGTAATGGTTGTAACAGCTTCTAGAGGGTTTGCCGTTAGGTTAGCAGCCAACCCAGCCGCCATAACTACAATCATAGTTTCCCCAATGGCACGTGAAGCGCCTAATAAAAGACTTCCTGATATCCCTGGAATTGCGGCTGGTAAAACTACTTTTCTAATAGTTTCACTATTTGTTGAACCTAGACCTAAAGATGCATCACGCAACGATTGGGGCACTGCATTTATAACGTCATCTGAAAGTGATGAAATAAGTGGAATAATCATAATCCCCATTACTAAACCTGCAGCTAATGCACTTTCTGAAGAGACGTTTAAGCCAATGTTTTCTCCAGTTGAGCGCAACATTGGCGCAACTGTTAAAGCAGCAAAAAAACCATAAACTACTGTTGGGATACCTGCTAAAATTTCCAATAAAGGCTTTATAACATTACGAGCTCTACGACTTGCATACTCTGATAAGTAGATTGCTGAAAATAAACCTAAGGGTGTAGCGACACACATTGCAATAAACGATATCAATAGAGTGCCAGTAATTAATGGCACTGCGCCAAAACTGCCTTCAGCAGCCACTTGGTCTGCACGCAAGGCTGTCTGAGGGCTCCACTTTGTACCAAATAAAAATTCACTTATAGAAACTCTTTGAAAAAAACTTATTGATTCAAAAAACAGTGAAAAGACAATCCCTACAGTCACAGCAATCGCTACCATTGAGCAAGCAACCATAATGAATTTGATGGCGTATTCTCCAATATTAGAACTATTTCTAGTCGTAATATTGAATGGCTTAGACAGGGTTACAGCTTCATTAGGCATATTTGGGGAATCCACATCAAATTGCTCGTTCGATTCTAATAATTGAGCAATCATTAGTTTTAAAATGTAACAGTTAAGTAAAAATACTGTAACAGTTTTGTAAATACTTGGAGCCCACAATTAATATTAATAAAGAAGGGAGCAAAAGCTCCCTTCTTCTGAAGATTTCGAAAATATTACATCTTAAGGCTAGATAAACTAGTTATGCTCGTAGCCCAATCACTACGTTCTTGGTCAGGCATTGGAATTAACCCTTTGTCCGCCAAGTAACCATCTTCGCCCCAAGAATTTTCTGAAGTAAATTCGGCCAAAAACTCAGAGATGCCTGGTACAACTCCAACATGTGCTTTTTTAACATAAAAATACAGTGAGCGTGCTACAGGGTAATCTCCTGTGGCAATGGCTTCAAATTCTGGATCAATGCCATTTATTTTAGAACCTTGGACCGCATCAGAATTCTGCTCTAAAAATGAATAGCCAAAGATTCCAAATGCTGATGGATTTGCCTTTAACTTTTGAACAATCAAGTTGTCGTTTTCACCAGCTTCAACATATGCCCCATCTTCACGAATTGTGTGGCACAATGCTTTATATTCATCTTTATTTATTTTTTTTAATTCTTTTATCCAACCGACGGACTTACACCCGCCTTCCATAGCAAGTTCAACGAATGCGTCGCGTGTTCCTGAAGTTGGTGGTGGACCCATTACTTCAATTTTTACAGCCGGGAAAGATGGGTTTATTTCGTCCCAAGTTGTGTAAGGATTCGTTATAGTATCGCCATTTTTGGATGTGGGTACATTTTTTGCAAGAGCCATAAATATTTCAGATAAGGTTATATCAAATAATTGAGATTCTTTTGAATTTGCAAAAACAATTCCATCGTAACCGATCTTAGCTTCAATTATATCCGTAACTCCATTAGAAGCGCATTTCACAACTTCAGAAGCTTTTATGCGGCGAGATGCGTTTGCAATATCTGGGTGGTTTACGCCAACACCGGAGCAAAAAAGTTTTAACCCACCACCTGAACCTGTTGATTCAACAATCGGCGTTTTGAATTTTGTACTTTTACCAAATCGTTCAGCAACTGTTGTTGAAAATGGAAATACAGTAGATGAGCCGACTATCCTCAATTGGTCACGATCAGCCATAACGGGAGCCGCAGACAGAGCAATTGATGTAAAAGCATATAGAGAAAGAGTTTTGATGAACATGAGTTTGTCCTGTGATTTGTTAAATTAGTCCAGATCATACTGGATGAGAACTAAATATTACGGACATATGACGTTATGATTTCACTTATGTAACACTTTTGTAAATTTCTTCTCAGGTTAAAAATACTAGATGATCAATGATTAAACACTAAAACATAGTATTTTGCACTCTTATGCTACGCTTGGGTGTGATTTCAAACAATCTCAAGTAGAAGTAATTGGACACTATCTTTTAAATATCAAGAAAAATTAAGTAAGGCTAGTGTAGATCATTTTTTTACAGACGAATTGAAACCTTTAGTACTAATTTTACTAAGCGCTTGATGACGTGGTGCACCCGAGAGGATTCGAACCTCTGGCCACCTGATTCGAAGTCAGGTACTCTATCCAGCTGAGCTACGGGTGCACTTTCTAATAACAATATTCACTACAGTAATGTACCGTAATCTATAAATATTTATTCACATGGTTAGCTCGGCCTGTCAATCCACGAAGCATATTCTAGGGGGGTAATTTTTTAGCTTTGGGGCTCTTCATCAAATAAGCTTTAAAATTTACTGCTTTCTAGATGTAATATTGTTGAAAATTAGTTTTTAATCATTCTAGAAAATCTAAATAAATAAATTAATATAATCATTAAAGTCATCTGTCCGGCCATGTCTCCAAAAACAAAATGAAAAACAGTTATATTGAAAAAATTCATATTTATAATATAACTCATAATTAAACTACTTAAAATTGATCCAATTAAACCAGCGACCAATAAAAGCTTCCACTCTTTTTCTAAAATACCTTTAAATGCTCCAGAAGCTAATTTGACGGCAACCACGCAACAGATCCCACTTATTAATGGGAGAATAGCATCAATTGGAACGCCATTGCCATATACATCAACAAACCACATCAAGTACATCGATGGCAGTAGCAAGGGTAAGGCTTTCCAGCCATAATAATATGCAGCTAAAATGCGAACTCCGTGCGGTAAAAATAACATGCCGGCAACCGGAATATTAGGTAAAATCATATTTTGGATTGGGAAAATGAACCCACTCGTGATGGTGTAGCTAGCTATATAAGTTAGACTTACAATTAAAAAAGCACCAATGATCTTGCTGGTAGCCAATTTCATATTTTGCAAATCAAAAATAATCCAACTTTTTTTGCATTTGAATGTTTAATAAAACCTTTAGTTTCTATTGCTTTCAGGGCCCTGAAAAATGTGGGCCGTGACATCTTTTGGGTAAAAGGATGCGATAGAATTAATTTAGTGCCAACAAGGCCGTCTGGAGATTTTACATCTTGGGCTGCAAGATATACAGATTTTTCAACATTTGTAAGAGACGACAACCCAATGTCTTGCTCCATATCTTCAAGCATACGTTTTAAGAGAATTACTTTTTCTATAAGTTTAGATTTCATGCAGAAACTCCTTTTTCAAGCAATTAATTTATACATAACATAACATTATATTAAATAAATATTTTTTAAAAGCTTTAAGGAATAAAGTACTTAAAAAGCGCCCCTCCACGAATAAGAATGGAGGGGCAAGTAGAGTAGGGCTGGGGAAAGAAAGCCGACTACCATATTGATTAAATAGGATTAATATTTGATTAAACAACTAAAATCTTTGTGATACTTTTTTTAGATAGTTTATTCATATTAATAAAATATATATTTTGATAATTTTTCATATAACGTCTACCAAAACGATATTTTTAGTTATATTTTGCTTCAACCTTAAGCCAATAAAAAGGTCTGACACACATAGTTGTTAAATTAAGTTTCATTTGTGAATTAGCCCCAATTAGTACCACAGATATATGAGTGATACTGGCATTTTGGCAAAAGCTCGTATTTTTTTGATGATGGTGCACCCGGCACGATTCGAACGTGCGGCCCCCTGATTCGTAGTCAGGTACTCTATCCAGCTGAGCTACGGGTGCATAAAGGGCGATTTACTTGGACTACTGTCAGTTGGCAAGAGGCAATTTAAAATAATTGAGCCAGTCGTTACTTTGCCTTTAAATTAAAAGCTGCTGCTATTAATTCTCTAGTGTATTCTGATTTTGGATTTTCAAAAATTTCCTTGCTTGTACCAGATTCTACTACGTCACCTTTACACATAACCATAACCTTGTGACTTAGTGCACGAACAACTCTTAGATCGTGACTTATAAATAAATAGGCTAGTCCATATTTTTTTTGTAGCTGGCGTAAGAGATCAACTATTTGGACTTGAACAGTCATATCCAAAGCTGATGTTGGTTCATCTAGAATAAGAAGTTTTGGTTTTAAAATCATTGCGCGTGCAATTGCAATGCGCTGGCGTTGTCCTCCTGAAAACTCATGGGGATAACGGTCTATCATATTAGGCTGTAACCCCACCTCTATCAAAATATTTTTGACCATCTGGCGCCGATCTTGGCCTTTATCTAGGCCATGAACATCTAGCCCCTCTGATACAATTTGTTCGATAGTGAAGCGTGGCGAAAGAGATCCATATGGATCTTGGAAAACCATCTGCATATCACGGCGTAAAGGTTTCAACTTTTTATTTGATAATCCATCTATGTTTTTACCCATGAACATTATTGAACCATTGGATGAAATTAGACGCATTATGGCTAAAGCTAATGTAGTTTTCCCAGAACCACTTTCTCCTACAACGCCTAGGGTTTCGCCTTCATGGATAGTTAAAGTAGTACTATTAACGGCCTTAACGTTACCTGTAACTTTGCGCATTATACCATTGAGAATGGGAAACCATACCCGCAGCTCACTTGTACTAATAATTTTTTTAGCGATAACTTTTACGGGATCTGGGCTTCCTGTAGGTTCTGCTTCTAACAGTTGTTTGGTATAAAGGTGTTTGGGGTTATTGAAAATCTCTACTGTTGGGCCAGCCTCTACTATTTCTCCATCTTTCATTACACAAACTCGATCTGCGATACGTCGAACAACTCCCAAATCATGCGTGATGAATAGCATTCCCATCCCTTCAGATTTTTGGATTTTTGCTAATAATTCTAAAATTTGGGCCTGTATGGTTACGTCTAAAGCAGTTGTGGGCTCGTCAGCAATTAACAAATCAGGTTTATTTGCTAAAGCCATCGCAATCATAATTCGTTGACGTTGACCTCCAGAGAGTTGGTGAGGGTAATCAGTTAACCGTCGCTCTGATTCATCTATACCTACTTTAGATAGTAAGTCTAAAATTCGCAAACGAGCTTCGTGTCCTTTTACGCCTTGGTGTAGCATAATACTTTCATTTAGCTGATGTTCTATTGTGTGAAGTGGGTTAAGTGATGTCATGGGCTCTTGAAAAATAAAGCTTATATCATTTCCTCTAATTTTTCGTAGGGTTGCGTCTGGTGCATCTATCATTTCCGTATCGCAATATTTAACAGATCCTGTAATTTTTGCAGAATCGCTAATTAGCTTTACTATAGATAGTGCTGTGACTGATTTTCCTGACCCACTTTCACCTACCAGGGCAACAGTTTCCCCTTTTTCCATGTTAAAACTAACGTTTGATACAGCTTTATTAGCATCAAAGTGAACTGATAGATTTTTGATCTCTAAAATTTGGTTCATTTAAATGTCTTCCTTGGATCAAAGGCATCGCGAACGCCTTCGAATACAAAAACTAACAGTGAAAGCATAGTTGCCAAAGTGATAAACGCTGAGAAGGCTAGCCAAGGTGCTTGTAGATTATTCTTTGCTTGTAAGGCTAATTCACCTAGAGATGGATAACTTGGTGGCAAGCCATAGCCTAAAAAATCTAGGGTTGTTAACGTGCCAATTGATGCAGTGATAGTGAATGGTAAAAAGGTTAGTGTAGCTACCATTGCATTTGGTAATAGATGCCTAAACATGATTTTTATATCACTTACGCCCATTGCCCTAGCCGCACGGGTATATTCAAAATTGCGCGCACGTAGAAATTCAGCGCGGACCACGCCCAATAATCCAGTCCAACTAAATAAAATTACTAAAAATACTAATATTGGAAAGGTTATATTAAATAATGCTGCCATTATAATAATAACATATAGCATAGGCATCCCATCCCAAATCTCTACTAATCTTTGAAGAATTAAATCGACCCATCCCCCAAAATAACCCATTACGGCACCCGCTGCGATTCCAATGATGGAGCTAAAAAACACTACTAATAATCCAAATATTGTAGAGATGCGAAATCCATAGATTATACGTGCCACAACATCGCGTGTCTGATCATCAGTGCCTAAAAAATGGTTACTGTCGGGTGCTGATGGTGCTCGCTCAATATCATAATTTATTGTATCAAAACTATAAGGTATGGGGGCCCATAACATCCATCCTTTCATAACGTCAGCGCCAGAAATTTTTGTTTTACCAGCCTCTAAAGCTGCAATTGTGGCTTCTGGTTCATCCAAACAAATTTCTAAACCACCAGACTTTATTAAACATTGGGTTTCAATTTCTTTATAAATTGCTTCTGTTTGAAAATCACCTCCGAAATAAAATTCAGAATAATATTTAAAAGCGGGTGAATGAATCTCACCTCTATAGCTTGCTAATAATGGCTTATCATTTGCTATTAACTCTGCAAATAAGCATAAGAAAAAAATTACCCCAAACATCCAGAGTGACCATAAAGCACGCCTATTTGCTTTAAAATTTTGCCAACGCCTTGCTGCTAACGGTGTTTTAAATACTAATACCATTATGTTTCACGATTTCCAAAATCAATGCGAGGGTCAATCCAGATATAAGTTAGATCAGACAATAATTTTATAAGTAATCCAATTAAAGCAAATATATATAATGTAGCAAAAAATACTTGATAGTCCCGGTTTACTGCTGCTTCATAACCAAGAAGGCCTAACCCATCCAGAGAAAATATTACTTCAATGATGAGAGATCCACCAAAAAAAATACCAACAAATAATGCTGGAAATCCACTTATAACTATCAGCATAGCATTGCGAAAAACATGTCCATAAAATACCTTAAATTCTGTTAGTCCTTTTGCTCGCGCTGTCATGACATATTGTTTGTTAATTTCGTCTAAAAAACTATTTTTAGTTAAAAGTGTTAAAGTAGCAAAAGCAGCAATTGTTGATGTTAAGATTGGTAATGCCGCATGCCAGAAATAATCAACAATACGCTCAAATATACCAAAATTAGATGCTCCTTCAGACGATAATCCGCGCAAAGGAAAAATTTGCCAGTATGATCCGCCTGCAAATAATACAATTAGTAGAATGCCAAAAAGTAACCCAGGAATAGCATAGGCTGCTATAATAATTCCAGATGTCCATACATCAAACGGAGACCCGTCTTTGACTGCCTTTCGGATGCCAAGTGGAATAGAAACCAAATAGGCCAGCAGTGTAGACCAAAGGCCAAGTGTTATTGATACAGGCATTTTTTCAAGAATTAAATCAATAATAGTAATTGACCGAAAGTAACTTTCACCAAAATCAAATCTTGCGTAGTTCCACAGCATTGTCAGAAAACGTTCAACTGGAGGTTTGTCAAAGCCAAATTGTTTTTCTAGATCCGCAATCAGTTCGGGGGGTAATCCTCGGGCACCTTTATATTCGCTACTTTCAGATTGACCAACTGAATCATCACCGCTCCCTCCTGTAAATCGATCTGTAGCCCCTGCAGACCCATCCTCCATTTGTGCAATGATCTGTTCGATTGGTCCACCAGGAACAAACTGTATCAATGCAAAATTAATAAGCATAATTCCTATTAAGGTAGGTATGATTAAAAATAACCGTCTAAGAATGTAGGCGCCCATTTATTTGAATGCACCCTTTGTAATGAGATCATCATATTTAGATTGATCAAACCACCAAGTATTCATAACACCTAAGTCAAATTTTGGTTTAATTTTTGGGCGTCCAAATACATCCCAATAGGCCAGGCGATCCTCTGCTAAGTGCCAATTTGGGATACGAATATGATAAGCACGTAAAATACGATCAATTGCTCGAACAGCAATATGCATTTCATTACGAGATTTTGCGCCACCCACTTTTTTGATTAAGTCATCTACTGCAGGATGTCCAAAACCAGATAGATTTGCACCACCTAATTGCTTGATACCAACAGATCCATATAATTGTGCAATTTCCTCTCCAGGGCTTAGACTTGTACCATATCCAGCTACTAAGACGTCAAAATCATAGCTTTTCATACGCTCAATCATTTGTGCTCGGTCAATTTGTGTAAATTTTGCTACAATTCCAGCACGTTTCATTGTATCTATGATTGGAGTTAAGATGTGTAAAAAATCATCATTGTCGTCAATAAATTCAATTTTAAATGGCTTACCATTTTTATCTTTTAAAATCCCAGTGTCTAATACCCAGCCCGCTTCTGCTAGTAAATTACTTGCTTTTCGCAGTGCACTGCGGTCAAATTTGCTCTGTTTCATTACTGGAGGAACGTAAGCTTGCTCATCAAATACAGTTGATAGTAATTGATCGCGATAGGGCTCTAATAAAATTAATTCTTCGGGGCTTATCATACCTTGAGCTTGCATTGATGAATTTTCCCAAAAACTATCAGATCGGGTGTAAGAATCGTAGAATACTGTTTTGTTTGTCCATTCAAAATTAAACAAATGCTGCAATGCTTCGCGTGTTTTAATATTATTAAATTGTTGTTTGCGCAGATTCATCCAGATGCCTTGATTTGATTGTGGCGTTCCATCAGGAAGTTGTTCAGCCTTCACCCAGCCCTTTTGTATCGCAGGGAAGTCATATTGCGTTTTCCACTTTTTTGATATGTTTTCTTCACGAACTAAATATGCACCACTTTTAAATGCTTCAAAACTAACGTCACCATCTTTAAAATACTCATACCGAATGCAATCAAAGTTTCCAGTGCCTACATTAGCTGGGTGAGTTTTAGCCCAGTAATTATCTATTTTGCAATATTTCACAAATAGACCTGGTTCAAAGTCAGCTATAGTATACCCACCAGATCCAACAGGTATATCTGTGCCTGATTTGCTGAAGTCTCGATCTTTCCAATAATGTTTTGGCAGGATGCCTAATCCGCCAGCATACTGAGGTAAATCACGCGTATTCGCGCCTTCCTTAAATGTAAACTTAACTGTTTTTTCATCTATTACTTCAACTTTTTCAAAATCTTTGAAAAATACATTTTTATAAAATGGATGACCTTTTTCGATCAATATATCTCTAGTAAATACGACATCATGCGCTGTAATGGATGTCCCATCAGAAAACGTTGCATCACTACGAATCTTAAAAGTTACTGACGAGCGATCTTCTGGATATTCCATACTTTCTGCCATA
>Ga0115005_10004141_pt1 | contig 11569 bp, 12 predicted proteins | sample ArcOceMetagenome_FD_87163 | JGI IMG/M metagenome (GOLD analysis project Ga0115005, IMG submission 87163) | Marine eukaryotic phytoplankton communities from Arctic Ocean - Arctic Ocean - Greenland ARC118M Metagenome | ecosystem: Environmental > Aquatic > Marine > Oceanic | place: Arctic Ocean...
GAAGACAATTAGAAGACCCATGCCACTCAACGGTCAACTCACGCGGAAGAGAACTCACGAGGCCGACATAGCTGCAGCCACTTTCATGAACTGTGTTGAGGCCTCAAAGTTAGAATAGGTAGGCAATTCTTTAGGCACACTTCAGCACCGAGACAGTAACATCATTTATATTATGTTTAACTCTACACAAGAACTTTCGACACAAAGCATTTTAATCAATAGCTCTAAATTTCTTCATAACTGAGCATCGCATGTAATACAATACCTGGTTTTGCTTTCAAACACTCGTATAAAGCAGCTGGAATGTTCTTTTTGACGATCTCCTTTTTCTTTCGACCAAACCTCGGAAATCTATGCTTCGTAGGAAATTTGACTTCTTTTGCTTTTCCAACGCTTGACAAAATGTAGGGATACAGTTTAGGATCAAATTCTTTGCTTTCCAACGCAGCTGGATAAGCTTCAAGTAACAGCTTAATTCCATCATCCATCGTGCGCTGTCGAGCGTCCATAGCTAAAATTAGAGGCAGTCTCCCTGATATTCCATGGGGTATTTGGGCGGCTTCAGGGTAGAAGCGTAAAAGCATTCGAATGACCTTCTGGAATGGCTTCGATGCGTCGCTAGACATCCCTGACAATGTTGATAGGCTTGACATCAAGCTATCTTCGTCAGAACCTGGCTTCGAAATCTGATTTGGTAGAAATGTTGATGCCACGGCAGCGATATGTAACGGTAAGTTTCCACCTTCGTCCATCTGCATAACTTGGCGAGGATAGACAGACATTGCAAGTCTAATCATTTCAATTGGACAGCCATAACCGGTCAATGCAACGCTTGCGTGAACCAACCGAAATTTTCGACCTATTTCATCGTCATCTTCATTTTCAAAATCATTATTGCTCTGATGCCGTTGAGCGGCCCAACGAGCAGCTTCTTCAGCTACTGCGTCTTCTCTCGTGCACGACTCTTCGTTGGAAACATCAGAATTATCCACTGAATCCCTCTGTCTTTCTGCCATGAGACACACTATCAACCTAGCCTTGAGCCACAAACTTCCAAGCTCATCCTGCACTATATTGGCTGAAGAAGATATTGACTTTCTTTCCAAAGAGCGAATCACATATTTCACTCGCTCTCTGTATCTTTTGAATAACAAAGAAAGAGGCGTGTAACCCAAATCATCCTGCATAGTAAAAGCATTAGCTCTCTCCGTATTCTCTTCCCATTCAAATTCATCACCATGACTATCAATATCTTTACTTGGAAAATGACTTTTCCCCTCCTGGATGTGTGCTTCAATCGTAGCCTCCAACAACAGTCTAAACGCTTCAACGTCCAAACCTCTAAAAGACGAGCAAGCATAGTGCAATGGAGTTCTTCCCCGATTCGAAAGTGACAACGTCAACGCCCCCTTATTTCCTGCAAATTTTGTCTCCAACATGATCTTGATTACGCCTGCCGAGCATCGATGAGAAGCAGCAACATGCAAGGCAGTTGCTCCCTCCCTGTTCTTCTCGTTACAAATGGGCATGAGTGCCAGAACCATCTGAATGGGAGGATCTAATTTTACTGCGACATGTAGAGGCGAATCGCCCGAGACATCTTCCACAGAAAATATTTCTTTGGGATGTGTGGCAGTTCTGCGAAGAGCCTGGACCCAGTTTCTGCCGATAATGGAGTAGAATAGGGGGGGCAAGTTGGGGCGACGGTATCGTCTAGGCCGATCATTTGGTGTATTTTGTTGATTGTTTCTTCTTAGATCAGTTGATAGTTGTCTCATTTTGTTGTTGAAGTCTAGATTTCTTGGAACAGACACTACACGTACGGTATAGTAAACTGAGGTATTCTCTCGATGAAATCGACAGCAATAAATTATTTAGAGGGATGATAGCAATTGTATTAAGCCTTCAATCCGGTATTGTCGATGACAAAAACGTCAGATAGAAATCAATTCATAAAGAAAGAGTACACGCACGATTGGTGTCGTCCTCCTCTGTTCAGCGAGGGGCGTGGAAGAAAAAGAACAAATCTCCGAACAGATGAGAACACATCGCAAAAAGTGAGGGAAGGTCTGACCCGCGGATCTGACACTTATTCAAAAACACAAGTCCTTAAAATATGAAATCTAAAATGATGATATTCCAAGGGACTTTACAATACGAAAACACATATTTACTAAATTAGCTAAATTCTGACTTAACGGTCATGAAAATCCTTCACCGAAGTCTGTTTTTGACACGCGAGCACGAACAAGATAGAACCTGGCGATGTTATTGGATTGATATTCCATTCATCAAGTGCAGATGCTATAGAACTACATCACACCAAGCACACCAACATCATTTGGAACCCATCATATATCTTCTTTATGGGAATGGCAAGCAGCCTTTGCACCAAGTCCAGCATGACACAAAAACAAGAGCCAACTATTGATTCTATAGATAATGTTGGTACCACAAAATGGCTCGCTTTAAAGACTATAAATTACACAGATGCCAAAGGCGTAAAGCGCAAATGGGACGTTGCCACAAGAACCACTAAACAAGGAAAAGACAAACCTGACGCGGTGGTGATTATCCCCATCCTCAAGAGCTCAAAGTCAAACATTCTAGATACTATCTTGGTATCACAATTTCGGCCTCCCATGGGACTGACCACTTTGGAATTTCCAGCGGGTTTGGTCGACGAGAACGAGACAGCAGCGGTAGCTGCTGTGCGGGAAATGAGGGAGGAAACGGGGTATTTTGGGACGGCGGATGAAGATCTTCAATCTATGTTGCTATGTATGTCGCCAGGTTTGACAGATGAGGCCATTCAAATTATTGCTGTGAATGTGGATCTGGATGATCCGAGGAATGTAAATCCGGACCAGATGCTTGATGATGGGGAGGATATTGAGTTGACAAGGGTTCCATTATTGAAAGGATTGAAGAAAATGTTGGATGAGAAAAGCAACGAAATGCCGATTGCAATGTTATATAGTTTTGCGTTGGGGTTGGAATTAGGATTGAAACATGGCAATGTTTCGGAATGCTAGTTACTAGTTAATACTCAGGTGCATTTGCTGGCATCGCTTGCTGGCATGAAGGAGAATGTTTATGGTTCACGAGTCACGATGATATTAATATTAAAATACGTCTTCAAGATTTAAAACCGGAAATAAAAGATTTGAAATTTCAAAAAGTATTTTGAAATCATCTCCCTCCTGCTGATACTGTAGTAGCATACCATTCAAAGCATACTTCTTTCCAATGACCAAAATGGAAGTCCCCAAAATCATTTATTGCGGAGAGAGAGCACTTGATGATGCATCCACCACCGACGATGAGTACTTCCAACTAGATTCTCAATGTTCTCTTCCCCAATCGTACCACTCTTCTCAGAATACCTCTCCAAGCCCAATGAACGTACAATTACAGCAGGTACACGTAGGCACCAATGCCACCACGAATGACAACTCGAAGAGGATCGATTACGAGAATGAGAGACGAGGCACCAAGAAAAGGTCGTCCGACCAGGATGACAGTGATCATCGTCATTGTCATCGCTATCGCCGTAACGATCACCCGAATCACTGCTATAACCATACGCATCGATTTTGTGATGAGGCGAGAAGGCGCGATGCTTCGAGATGGGATTCCCACAGAAGAAGTCCTCCTTGGGGGACGTACTACCCTTTGAATGCAAGACATGAAATGGACAGCAGAAGGGATTTTAGAGGCAATGGACGCATTGATCATCCTCGAGAATTTATCCCCTCTCATCGATATGACTACTCTTACTACGGACCACGGAGACGTGATGAAAGTTACGACCGACGACGTTATGAAGAGGAAGGACGACTCCCTTTTGGTAGAAATGATAGAGGTCAATTCTAGAGATAATGACTAAAAGTTCAATTTCAGGTTCATTAAATGGTTATCACGACTCAAGCTCTGTAGAAGATCTTCCGCACGCAGTAGACGATGATTCGTTTAAATAATTACACGTACGCAGTGTACCTCGTCCACAGGCATTTTTACATCTGACTCAACTTGTCCCAAGCAACTTGGCCAATAGCAGCATCTTGAGCACCAGTACCAGTCAAATCTACAACGATGATCTCATTCCCTTCCCTTCCAGGCTTATCTCCATTAACAATTGCTCCAAGCTCGGCATAAACATCACTTTCTGTCATAACACCAGCCTGCAATGCACCACGAAGTTCTCCAACCTTGGAAGTCTGCTTCGTGAGATCTGAGATATACTTTGACGCCACCAAAACATCATTAGGAATTTCCTGCTTTGTGGGCTGATCCGAGCCTGATGCTATAATAGTCACACCCGATTCCTTCAACCATTCCTTTTCCAAAACAGTACTACCACCTGGAGTTTGAGTAAAGATCACATCAGAATCATTACACAAAGATTTGGCACTGCTGGCAACAGTGAAAGGCATACCAAGCTCTTTACTCATTTCCTTTGCAAAATCTTCTGCCATTTGAGCATCAAGGGCATACGCAATTCCCTCAAATGGACGAACTGCCGCAGCAGCCCGTGCCATGTTGCGAGCTATAGCACCCGTACCGATGAAACCAACAGTGTCTTGCTCAGGGGTGGAACAATGTTTCATTGCGACTGCACCAGCTGCTCCAGTTCTCAAATCCGTCATGAATCTATTTTCTTGAAACACTCCAAGGGGTGCGCCCGTGACGGCATTCACAACGATAAAGATCCCAGATCCCGCGGGCAGCCCCTTTTCAGCATTTTTGTAGAATGATACACAGGCAAGTTTTACCGTGAAAGTAGGTGTGCCATCCACGTATCCACCTTTGATATGACAATCACCCGGTCCTGCTACGGACGATTCGTTGATTCCAATGTGCATGGGCATGGGTACGTCGACTTTTCCTTGGGCGAGGGCAGCAAAGGCATCCTCTACGGAGGTGATGGCATCACCTACTGTGAGGTTTTTGGTGACGGTTTCATAGTCGAAGAGGCGAGGTGGGGGAAATCCAGATAGGGAACGGATGCCTGTTTTGGCCGTTCTTGCTGCTGTCTGGCGGATGACTCGGGATAGCATTTTGATTTGGATCAATATATATGAAAACAGAAATAGAACAGAGCAGTGTTGTGATGTGTGGTCTTGGTGTGATGATTGGTGACAACAGTCTTGATTGAGAAAGATACACAGATTGAAGATCCCGGTTCTCATAAAAGTTAGTTCTGATCGAAAAATTGACGTCACTCCTGCGTCATCAAACCTCCACGGCGGTTACGATTTCAACGGCAATAAATTTCTCTCATTATTTTATTTTTAGTCAACAGCTACTACGAGTATAGTACGTATGTGGCTAACTACATTACACTGCTTACCCCGGTGATTAATCCCACAATCACAAGCTTGAATCCAGAAGAAAAGTATTCAACACTATTTGACAAAATGGCTGGGACGCCAGCTGTAACATTGGAATAAAATCAATTGTCAATGATAAATGGAACATTTTTGTAAGCGCAACAGTTAGTTTGAATACTCGTACGAGTAGTAGATTGATAGCACTCACCTGCAAGAGCACAAATGGATATAATCGCACCAAGAGATTTCGCATGAGATCCTCTCAAGCGCCCATTATCAACCTGCTCTTTCAGCACGACACATGTTCCACCCGCAAGAATTGTTCTCGACAGCGCAGCCCACTTGAGGCCAATCGTTTGCAACTGATTCAATGGTGCTGCTGAGAACTGCACGTCACGAGGACAAGTAAAAAAGGCAAAAGGTAAATTGATTAGCTTTCATCACAAGTAAATATCCATGAAATATCAGTTTGATCGAAACTCACTGATTTGGAAGCGAAGCACGTCAGATAATGAGGAACCAATGAATTCGATATAATATCAAAGCAGCGCAATCCAGCAATTACTCCACATGCCATGTAAAGAGAAGACATCATCCTGACCCTGAACCCCATGGAAACATTAGCAGTCCGAAATAGTGATCGAGGCATCGAAACCAATGTTTTCAAGAGATCCTTGATACTAGAATCATGATTGCTGCCCGTTATTGCAGAAGATGAAGATTCTTTGATCCAACCATTGAGAGCAATGAGAGCATTGTGTGTATTGATGACAAATCCTCCCAAGCCCAAGAAAGGCGCAGACGCCGGATTAATATTGGCACATAAGTTCCCAACCCCAAATATAAACAATAATACATGAAGCATTTTTCGCATAGATTCTGTTTTCAATTCTTCGTCCCAACTTGAATCATCCCCACTCAAATCCCTTGACAAAAAGAAAGCCAGCCCCGCAGAGAGCAGAAATCCCGAAGTTAAACTAGCCGTGACAGCAAGATTGCTCTGCAAAATTTTACCCCCAACTTCCGCAACACCTGGGATAATCAAGCTTCTCTTTTTCTTATTCAAGATCGTATCCAAAGCAAGAGAACTCCACAATGCTGCAGATAGGAAATAGGATTTACTCTGTTGACCACGACTTTCCTCATCCATGGCAAAATTCGACATTTTCTTTGCATTCTGCGCAGCAATGTCCGCAAATCGCGATGTGACCAGATCTACTTCAGTGGATTCCGAGTCGTCGACGACGTCTTCGTCTTCGTCGTCACTGCTGGCGTCGTACTGATTGACATTGGTTGCGTAGGATTTTGGGATAGTATTTCCCCCGCGCCCGCGATGAATGAGCCTCAGAGTGTTCGATGAGGGCGATGATGTTTTCAATACATTGGCAAAACCGCTAGCGTGAGAAGTATGCTGAAGAATAAGCAATGATAGAGATAGAAGGAATTTCATCAGTTTCAAAGGTCCTTGCGTTGGTGTGATTTGTGTTTGTTTGTGTCTTGTGTCATTGTCAATTCACCAGTTCAAAGTTAGTTCAAATCAAAGAGGAAAAATGAGAGGAGTGGTCTTCCCGTTATCCGTTATGACAAAGTGATCTGACCTTCATCCGTTTGCGATCTTCAATCACACTTTCTTACGTTTTTCTCAAATCGCGATAGCCGCATGATGATGCATTGACACTTGGAAGAAGATCAGGAGGAGGCAGGAGGGTACGGTAGTCTTCAAAGAAAAGAGCGAACCGACAAACGATAACAGAATCAATCCCATAGATCATTAAAAGGCCATCGCAATCAAAGCCAGCTACTAATTCATCTCATCGATTCACATTCCAGCATGAAAATTCATAGCGCAGCATTAATCCTCTTCACATCTCTCCAACTCACTCCCATCACATCAAATGCATTCATAACAAAAAATCCTTCCTTCTCCCAAGCACTTCAAATCCGTGGTGGAGAAACGGCCGATGCAACTGCTGTAGTAGAAGAAGAAAGTCTAGAAGACCGTGTCCATGCTGCAATGAAGAAATTGGGTCTCTCCTCACCAGAGGATATTGCCAAAGCCGCAGAAGGCACAGACGCCTGTGAAGATGGAGTTTGTGAAATCAAGCCTTCTGTCCCATCACCGGATAATACAGAGAGTTTTCAGGATATGGTAGTTCGCTTGGCGAAGGATATGGATGTGGATTCGAATATTGTTCAAGCTGCTATTGGTGCAACCATGCAAGTTGGTACAGCACCTGAGGAGCAGAGGTTAGACGAGCAGGCTGCGAGGACTATGATCCAGTATGAAATTGAAGCTATTCAGAAGGTTATGGAAGATTGTGAGGAGGTGAGTTATTTCTAAAGAATAGTTTTTAGATAATGTCAAGGACAGGACGAGTTTGGAAAATCATAGAACGGCAACATAATCTCATTTCGTTATTCTTTCTTTCCACATCCACAGGTAATACAACTAGTTTCCGAGGGGCATGATTCAACATTATCCAGAAGAGCACTAGCATTCGCAGATATGAATATAGAAGTAGCGAGAGCAATCCTCATCGCCGACGATGAAGATGCAAAAGAAGAGGAAGAACAAATGGCAAAGATGATGGCAGAACACGAGGAAGAAGAAAAGCGTGCTCAGCTCCGTGCAGAAGCTGACCAGAGGAAGAAGGAGGAGGCGCAGATGAAAACTGTCAAGGTCGACGCAAATTTTGATCCTTCAAAACCTGTAGCTGCACAGGCTAAACCTGCAGCTGCTGCAGCATCTCCGGGACCTCCCAAAGCCGCAAAGAAGGAGGATGTAGTGTTCCAGGCAACTTCGGAGAATATTCAGAAGCTCGTATTGGAATCACCTGTTCCTGTGTTGTTGGATGTGTATGCTGATTGGTGCGGACCATGCAAGCAACGTAAGTCATGAATTTGTGAACACGTTTTATGATTCTAGGCAGCTTTTTCTAATGTTTATTCTACAACAGTTACTCCTGCTCTGGAGGAAATGGCGGTTAAAGCAGGAGGAATGTTTAGATTGGTCAAATTAAATACGGACGAAGAAAGGAATATAAGTGGAGGTTTGGAAGTGACTTCATTGCCTACTATTTTTGGAATCAGGGATGGAAAGATTGTTCATTCTTTCAAGGGAATGCCACGCGATGAAAAATTTATGAGAGATTTCATGATGGGCTTGTTTGGTGCTGGAGAATTTAATCCTGCCCCCACAGCGAAAGAGAAGGAGAAATACGATGAATTATCAAAGAAATTTCTCAAAATTGCAGGAGCTTCTGGCTTTTCATTTTCACAGCGCGAGAGATTGCAAGTACGAACAAATAACAAATTGGACGAACTTGTTGATGTGCGAGGAGATATGTCCGATGCCGAGGAATCTGCCAAGGTTTTACGTTCTTTGCTTAGTAATGTCATTAATGATCCATTTTCCATGAAGTTCAGGAAGGTGAATCTCGAGAATAAAATCATTTCTGCTCGTGTCGGTGCCTTTGATCCTGCTGTATCCATTCTGAAAAGCGTTGGCTTCAAGGATGATGAAGATAGCGCCACAAAATCCTTGATACTTGGTAAGGGCAAAAAGATCGTAAATGTTGCACCTTCGCTTGTAGCTCGAGATACGATCGACAAGTGGATCGACATGAACAGAAGAGCAATTTCTACTGCTCTTAGAAAAAAGCAGGACGAGCAAGCTCGTCAGAAGCTGCTCGATGAAGCAGAGGAGGTTGAATCCGACGACGAAGACGAAGAAGAAGAAGACACACCCACGATTGACCCTAATGCGTGCAATTTGAAATTAAGAATTGAAGGAAAGAACAAAGTTCATGATTTATCATTAAATGCCGAAGACACCCTTGACAAAATTGTTGAAAAACTTCCCGTCAAAGTGCCAGAAGGGGAAGAAATCACAATTACTTGCACAGCACGCCGACTCATTGTACATAGCTCCGACTCTGAAGCTATGGGAAAGACACTTCGTGAAAGTAAACTTACGCCGGCTGCATCAGTCGTCATCAAGATAGGAAGTGGCGTGGCTAGAGACAAGAGCTCGTCAAACTTGAAAGAAAGGGCAGCAGCGAGAAAAGAGAAGTCAAAGGGGGAACACACTATGCAGTCAATAGGAATTTACTCCAAGGACGACAATAATAAGAATGAGCTCATTGATGGAGGCAATGGAGTATGGTATGAACATGCATCAGATGATGAGGAAGAAGAAGAAGTGGATGCGCCAGAAGAAAAGTCCGATGACAATGGAGAGGCTTCAGAAGATTCTGCGGAATAGGTTGAATTAAAAAGATAAAGGGAAGCTTAAAAATCTTATTTGTAATGTGTTGTGCAGCCAGACTGAATGAACGTAAACCCCAAATTCCCGACGTTTCCCACATGTATCTATTTGTGTACATCCCCACAGCACACCTTGCGGATTTGAAGTGTACGAGTATGATCCATTCATTCCCCTGCCTGCTTGTCCTATTATTTAGTGATCGAATTGTCGAGAACGGACGCCGAACAGACGAGCAAGTTAATTAGGAGTTTCTCGTACTTTCGAAATTTGAAATCTCGATCATGGCCAACGCCATCAGCTATCGCTTGGTGACACCAGCTTGGTGACACCAAAGACATTACATGCACCTAATGAGAAACCTACCCGGTAATGTACCTTGTAACACTTTCTACAGTATTTTACATCAGTGTGCGGACTTCCAATCACATCCATACACATGAGATTCAAACAAAAGTGATCATAAATGTATGCATTAATAAATTTATAAAGATACGTACACCACGTAGTACACTATGTACTGTAGCATTATTTCAAAGAAATCAAATTTAATTGATTTCTTGATGGGTAGCATGCGACATGCAAAGCCCTAGTTTACCCCTTGCAACCTTTAAGCAACCGTCAGCTCTACACTTGCGTCCACCTCCATGTCTCACACTGTAATTTGTGAAGGGAAGGGAAAATGTGAAGTTAGAAAGGTACAGTATTAGGTTTGGAGTAAAATAAAGATGCCTCGTTCTATCACTTACCAATAATCTGAACTGGACTGTGCACTCTTTGAGCAAGATTCGTGTTGACATCTTCTCCCCCCTCCGTGAGCTGTACAGGTGCGACCTTTGCCAACAGCAAGCTTTGTACAACACTCAATGTTGCAACGTCTCCCACCTCCATGTGAAGCACAAAATTGTTTATCTCTAGCTCCTTTTGTGCATCCTTCAAATTGGCAACGTCTCCCACCACCATGCCCAATACAGAACCTAGTGCGCCCTTGAGCACACTTTTTGCAACCTTCGAACTCGCATTTTCTTTGGCCACAGTGGTTCTTACAGTAGGGAGTTCTTCGAGCAGCTTCTTCGTTACAGTCATCCATGCGACAGATCTTTCTTTTCGTATTGTTTGTCTTGCTAGAGCCGTCAGTTGCTGAGCTTGCCACACCAGTAGACGCGATGGGTACTTTGGGCAGGATGTTGATTGTAGTTTGACCTTGCATCACATGCTCGTTTCCTACGGGGAGGCAGACCGGGATGATTGCTTTAGTGCTTAACAGGGGATTACTCCATAGCTGAAGCATCATCTTGTAGGTAGCATTGGCATAAATGGGAGTCACGCTATTGTTAACAGTTGAAGGAAGAGCCCACGCAGGATTTGAACTGATACTTTTTGCTTCATATTTAACTGGACTAGGATGAATTCTAGACGAACTAGAAGTGGGTCGATCAGTGGTTTGAAAAGAAAATCTCATCAGTTTTGGTGGGGCACTGAGAGGCTTGAAAGCACCTTCAGGTAGTGACAAGCTAGCATGGGAAGAAGATTCGTCTAAAGAATCATTGTCAGTCCCAGGGGACACGGGTCTCCCCCCTGCTATTGCTGAGTCACCAATTGTGGGAGATTGAGTACATGCAGAAGGTGTATCGGTCTCAATTGTGGACCAGTGCTTCCTTTTCAATGAATTCTTTGGTTCTTCCTTGAGAGCAGCATTAGCAGTGGGCAATTTGGTTGGATTTTTAACAACTGAACGTCGACTCAGTTGTTGAAGAATCTTTGCTGTTTCCAGCTCTTGGACAAGTGTTGTTTGAAGATGCATTTCTACCGGTATGGGAAAGGGAAGAGTGTCAGTGATTATCATTGTTTGAAGTTTCAAGATCAGAAAGATCGAAATGTGGCAAGACCACACTGAACAAATCCATAATCACCTGCCCATCAGATCTCTTACCAAGTAAAATTAAGAATTTTTGAGTTGCAGATGCACGTA
>Ga0115005_10004143_pt1 | contig 11564 bp, 5 predicted proteins | sample ArcOceMetagenome_FD_87163 | JGI IMG/M metagenome (GOLD analysis project Ga0115005, IMG submission 87163) | Marine eukaryotic phytoplankton communities from Arctic Ocean - Arctic Ocean - Greenland ARC118M Metagenome | ecosystem: Environmental > Aquatic > Marine > Oceanic | place: Arctic Ocean...
ATCTACAATCTTGAAATCATTGTTTATGCGTACCGTTTTGGTATTAGGTCACTGAGAGTTAAAGTCTTATGTTTTAATTTCTAACCAGTCAACAAAATGGGAATTCCACTTTGAATCCAAAAATGTGTCTCTCACTTTTTCATCTTTCACTCGCAATAGAATCAATAAGATGGGATCGCAAAAAGATAAAGAACAAAAGAAGTGTGGTAACAACTTGAGCTGCCATCCAAAATAAACGTAATGCAAGTACACATTAATTTAAAATCAGTCTTAGAATATATTATTAAAAAGAAGACATGGGAACCTTGAATAATCTATGAATTTCTTATATCATCTTGATGGTGGTGATGTTGCAGCAGCTGGATGTGTTATTTATTGGACTTCTTCTTGTGATATCGTGGGTGTTAAAACAGACCTTAGTTATAGCATGACCCACCCCTCAGTGTGAAGAAAAGCAATTGAATGTGTTGTCTTTGCAGACAGAGGTCGTGGTAATCTGTGGTAGAACAATTAACAATTCCACATTCAAAAGCAAACTAAGTATCCGTATCACCTTCAATCATAAAACAGACTAATTCAATAAGCAAGTATTACTTGTTATTGAATCTAGCTGATGCGGCAGCTGCCATCAGCTCTCTCTGGTGTTTCTTCACACAGTCGGTAGAGCAATAGAGATAATCAAGCCTCGCAAACATTTGAGACTTGCGTTTACAAGCTATCTGGCAGAAATCACAATTTAAAGAAGATCCTCCTTGCTTCGGTTTCAAGCCTGCACGGGCACGCTTTGCATCTTCGTCCCTTTGTTTCCTTTCCTCCTCCTCCTTTGTCTTCCTCTCAGCATCGGCGTTATCAGCCTTTTCCTTGGCCTTTCGTTCCTTCTGCCTTTGACGCTGTTTCCTTTTTTTGTCGGCAGCCTTGTCTTTTTTACGAGACAAGTCTTCCGCCGAAAGTGGAGATGCGACCTTTGCAGACTCGGTCCACTTCCATTTTTCTTCACCGAGTTCTGCTCTAGCCCTACGAAATGCATTGCGGATATTCTCGTTTTCGGCAAGAAAGTAAGGCGGTCGGTTGCGTGAGTCAAAAATACACGGATTCGCATGTCCTTGTACCAACAAAGTGTGGACGCACTTGGAAGCGGTGTCGGGATCATTTGATGCACTGGCAGCATAATGGAGCGGCGTCATAGACTCGGGTCCTACCCTCGTGTCTAAATCATCGATTTCATCATCACGAGAGAGAAGAGCGATGAGATCTTCAATATTGCCATCTCTGGCAGCTTCGTGTAAGGGAGTAAGAGGTGCGAAAACAACTTCCTCTTTCAAAATCTGCAATGCCTCTTCGTTTGTGTCTTCCGTAATGACTTCCAAATTTGACGCCTCTTGAAGAATCTGTTGTTCCTGTTCCTGTTGTTCCTGTTCCTGTTGTTCCTGCTCCACTAGATCCAAATCAATCCGTTGTAAAACGCATATAGTCATAAGATCATACACAGCGCAGCACCCTTCATACGAAGGTTTGCCGACATCCAATGGAATTCCCACAACATACGGGCTCTTTTTGTAAAAGTTGCTATTTTTGTCACCTCCCAAAATAGTATGCGCATCCTCCCAAAACCCCTTTTGAAGGTTTTTACTCAAGGATATAAAAAATAAGGCGCATTCCCCTAAGAGGCCACTCCATTCTCTTAATGCAGCGGCAACATCTTGACGCAATTGCGCCTCCCCCGCACGACGGAGTTGACTTCCAATTGAATTTGCTTTTCCTTTGGCATTGTCATTTGAGGATTGGGATCCACCCTGTCCCTTTCTTGTGGTATATCTCGTGGAAGTGGTGTGTTTTATGCATCTATCTTTGTGGAAGATGGCTGCTGCGAATCTCCCTGATTGTAACATGAGAATTAGAATTAGATTTTTGTCATTTCCGCTTGATATTGGTCGATTGAGGTTTTCGGCAAAGGTGTATAGTTTATTAAGAGGGGTGAGTTTGCCTTCATCGATAATGTAAGGGTTGATTTCCTCTTCTTCTTCTGGAGGTAACAATGCCGTTGGTAATTGGATAGCAGAAGCAGTTTTGGATGGTTCTTGCACTTCAATTGTAATGGATGCGGTCGGCGGGGGACCAATGTGTTTCGCTAACTGTTCTTTGGTCTTCTTGTTTTTGTGCTTCTTTTGGTTGCTGCCAGAGCCAACATTTGGTTTCGATGCGATGCTGGATGTGATATTTGGTGCTGGTGTACTTTGACTCGGGGCATTGTCTCTGGAACCCTGGGAATTATCACCATCTGCGTCTTCTGATTCATCATCTTCACTGTCCGAAAAGTGTGCACGCCCACGAACACCGATGCTGGATGCTACACCAGAGTTATTGTGACAGCTAGTGCTAGTGATTGTCGAGTTCTTGTTATGTGTGGCACCGTTACGCGTACTTCGGTTTATGTTGAATGCTTCCAGAAGTTGCACTGCACGATCGGAATAGATTGGAAACTTTTCGATATCTGTTATTGCGTTTGACATGATGATTGGTTATTTAAAATTTGCTATGATGTCTTGAGACTGAGAACGATTGTGTGTTGTGGTATGGGTGAACTCAGTCAGTGTTTGTAAGAAGATGATGTTGGAGAAAGTAAAGGTGGTGGAAGGTGAAAGAAGTGTTTGTCGTTCCACGGTATATTTCTACGACAAAACTGTCGTAGCCAAATTCCAATGAAGTTGGGCTGTGACGATGAACCAACCAACCACGTCAAAAGTCAAAAAGCTTAATGAAACATCTCAAGTCTATTATTGAGCCCCTATTGTCTGCTGCACGCGATATCACATGTGGTAGAAAGTTGTCTATCGCATACGTGTACACCTGCCTAAATTAATGTTTTTACAATGAAGGAGGATGGGGATTGTAACAATTCTCTCAAAGAACAAATAGTACAACAAGATTACGATGATGGTGATGGTGATGCAAGAAGTACACGTACAGGCTCGGGATTATTGGGAGGAGTACACGTAGAAGAAGAAGATGTTCACATTCCATTCGAGTGGCTCACAAACTTTGCAAGCCTCGCGCGTTACCTTAATCCTGGTTCACTCTTTCCAACCACCCAACAAGATGCCGATGATGATAAGATTCTTGACCAAAATGAGGACAACGAGGTACACGTACCGACCATTTCCAACCAACCACACAATCAAGGACTAAAAGTGCTTCATGTTGGCTGCGGAAGTTCAAAACTTGGTGAAATGCTACAAAGACGGTTTCCTCGATACAATTATGTCCTCAATGTAGATAATGATGTGGAGACTCTTGTGGGTATGAAGAAGCGATGGAATCTTCGTCTGCAGAAGTGGAAGGAGATGAATTTAATTGCTGATGAAAATCATGAGTTGATGGTGCAACTCAAATATGCTGTCATGGACTTTCAGAGAAATGAAGATACGTGTACAAACTCATTGGAACTGGAACAGCATCCTGATCTAGACCCATTCCAAGAAGATCCAAATAACAAACCAAAATTTGATCTCATCCTTGATAAATCAACACTGGACTGTCTCCTTTGTTCCGATGATGGAGCGATAGGTCTCCTCTGCAAAATTTACGAACATCTGAAGCATAATGGTGTATACTTTCTCATTTCATTTCATCATGTGGATTTTATCCTACCGCTTTTGGAGGGGTGTCCTGGAGTCGATTGGACTGTGAGCCGATATGTTGTCCCCAGGGAGGTGGATTCTCCGGCAGTTGTGAAGCGATATGAGGCCATGGTTGATAAAGCTGGACTGGTGCCTTTTGAACTAGGAATAGAATGCAAAGATGACCAGTACGAGTTGAATGATTCACGCGAAGAAGTGGTGGAATCCCCGGATATAGTACCCCCTTCATCGGCATGGGCGAGTGGTGAATTCCATCCTGATCAAGAATATGATAGGACTGTAAATGTGTTCATTTGTCGGCGAAGAGGCGATGGTGATCATGCTGGTCTAGATCAAATGCTCGATTATGAAGAAGTCAGGAAACACATACATCTATCCAATGATAATTACTTCAAAAAGCATAATCCCATGGTGACCCATGTTCGAATGGATGAATTGAAGCATCGGTTTCTCAGTGAATTCAAGAAAATTACGAAGGAAAGCAAAGCATCTGCTTCGACCACCTTGCCTATTCGTTCTTGCTATGAGATCTTATTCACAGATGCAGAGAAGGAGCACCTTACCTATGACTTTTTCATGGAAGATTGGATAGTATATTGCAGTGGGCGCCATGAAAATGGGGATCCCGTATCTGAGGATGGCATGACCTTCGAAACCGCAGTGGACTTCCTGGAAATGATGCAATGATTGATTCGCCATAATATGGATGGTATAACAATAAGAACTTTAGCATTCATACACTACGTCATCTGCCTTGAAGTTTCATGGTGTGAGATATGGGAGCTTGTGTACAGTAGGGTGTGTTCAAGATTCAAAAGAAATACCAGTTTATACCAGCATTATTCTTCATGCAATATTCAAAACCATTATCATGAAGCTGTTCGGAGATGCTACGGTCCGTGTACACGTACACGTAAAATGTATTAATGTTTATATTAATAATATGTTTGGTATATCTCGACGCATGTCCGTTATGATTATGGAACATGCATGTCATTCACGCAACCAACCCGCAATGGCGTTTGGAAGCGTCAACCAAAAATCTAAATGTGTAGTGTAGGAGCATGATCGCTTGCGCTTGCGTTCAATTCCTACTTCTTTGTTCCTCACCCACCCGCAGCACCTGCTGACTTTGCAGCTTCCTCAATTTGGTCTCTTGTCAACTGTATACTCTTCATGGAACTGTTGATTTTTTGCACATTGCTAGTGTTGTCCACATTGCTATTGCTGTCCGTATTCCTGGCCTTCTTTTCGACGTGTGTCACATGAATATTCCTTCCATTATGATCTTTCAAGCTATCCCGCAGATTTGCAGCTCTATCCAATATCCCGCGAACATCCACATTCTTGCCAAACTCTTTTATGAATGTTTCTGCGTGTTCCATTGCCAAATCGAGTTCTGATTTCTTCTCATCAGTTTCATTATTTTCAGTTTCACTTCGAGAGTTAGAAATGCCTTCTACTTCGGGAATAAATCCGAATACCCTTTCTCCTTCCTCAGAGATGTGTTTTTGTTCAAAATATGCCTTGACAGCTTGTTTACAATTTTCCAGCGAGTAATACCCATCGACGGGAAGCCTATTGAAGATAGCACCCAGAACCGGTACATTTTTGGTCCGAAAGTATGAAGAATTCAAATTGTATGAATCGACTGCATCGCCCACTCCCCGCTTGCCAATGATTAGAACTGCTGGTGGTATTCTCGTTGATACTGTGTTACTATTCTGACGAGGTGCATATCCCGATGCCAATGCAACACTGCAATTATCAGTATTTGTAATGGAGCCCACAGCAGGATAACCAACACCATCAATCACCACCACAGCTTTATCCTTTGCTATCGAATCAACAGCTTCAGTCACTTTCTCCAACAGTTCTTGAGAGGATTCCGTCTCGCCATTTAGATAAGCCCTTGTGAATCCACGGTAGTAAACGAGAGGTCCAACGGGACGAGCTTCTATACCGTGATTCTTACAATATTCAGCGACTAACTGACTCTTTTCGCATTGAGTGGCTGGTTTGATGTATGCTAGGGATGATGGTGGAAAATTCATCTGCAGTAATGTACCCAACAAGCCTAAACATATGGATGATTTTCCAACTTGTGATCTATCTCCCGCGACAAAGATTCGTATTTGCTCGGTATCCTTTGATGCCGTATGACTCATATCACGAGAACGTTTATTGGATCGAGGTGTATCTTCATATTGTGGCTCAAGTTTGAAGGACGCTATTACATTTTCCATGGCACTAAAGATCACAGTGTAGCCGTCCAAAAGTTCTGTAGCATTGATGGGGACATAGACGATATCGACATTTTGATTGGATTTATAAATCATAAAGAGTGCTGGTATTGAATCAGGGGCCTTGATGTGGACATCGATTGCATCATTCGTGATGGGCGCCATAGTCACATCGTCATCCTTAAAGCAGCCATCTTCTTCGGTCTGATCCCCAATACAAAAATCCATTGTGTGATCGTTGAGATCTGCCTGCATCCAAAGAGAACACACCCTATGGTTTTCAAAACCGAGATATGTTTTCGAACGCAGCAACGAGCTTGCGATGGTATGTAAAGTTTCGTTCTTTCTTCGAAGTGTTTCGTCTGAAAGGTTGTTCCAAGAACCGTAAAGGAGTAAGGTGGACACAGATGGCCCATCGCCGATGCAGCGCAGAATTTCCTCTTTTGAAGTTACCTTTACCATGTCATTAACTTTTATTCCTTGATTGCTTTCAGGTTTAGCTAGTGTTTTGGAGGGTCTTGAGCAATCAAAGTATGATCAATGTTGAACGTCTCGCTTGGTTGTTTGTTGTATGTATGTTGTTATGTTGAAGAAAGTGTTGAAGATCGGTTTTTGCAAAAAAAATTGAAGCTTGTTTGATTGGGAGGGGGAGGGGTGAGGGAGGGTTCAATCTTCGTCTTATGACCGTGACCGACACCACTGGGCGACGTGTGGTGTACGGTTTCTAGTAGAAATTTAGCTTCCTAAAATAAAGTCGTTGAGAATGTATTTTGATTTTTTGAATGCAGTTTGTTCTTTTGGCCTCGCTCGCTCGGCAAGAAACAGGGCCGGTGTGCGATCTATTGAAGTCATTAATTTTCATTTCTCAACGTCTCAAAATAAGTTCCAACTACGCATCAGACCATGAAGATCTCCGCCACCCTCCTCCTTATCTCTATCTTTAGCACGGTCATTTTTATGGCTGATGCGTCAAGTGACCTAAGATTTCGTTATCTTGAAGATGGTGATTCAGGAGACGAAGCTGATGCAGATGTCATGTTTATGGCTGATGCCTCAAGTAAAAGATTTCGTTATCTTGAAGATGCTGATGAAGATGCTGATGAAGATGCTGATGAAGATGCTGATGAAGATGCTGATGAAGATGAGGATGAGGATGAGGATGAGGATGAGGATGAAGGTGCTGATGAAGATGAGGATGAAGATGCTGATGAAGATGCTGACGAAGATTCTGACGAAGATGAAGATGAGGATGAAGATGCTGCTGACGATGCTGCTGACGATGATGGAAACGGAAACATGGCCAGTTACGTGCAAGACAATTACCAGTCTGTTCCTTCAGAATGGTCTACAGAACAATGGGGATTTTTCGCTGCAATGATGTTTGCCTTCGGTATGATTAATTCTTTGTTCTGCTTATTCTGTGTCTTCCCATGTTGCTGCCCCAGAGTAATGAGAACTACTTATGCCAAGTTAATTTCTTACGGGGGAGACTCCAAAACAGTTCCACTCATCGAAAAGGGAGACTCCAAAAACGTTTCACTCATCGAAAAGGGAGACTCCAAAAAAGTTCCAATCATCGAAAAGGGAGACTCCAAAAAAGCTTCACTCGTCTAAAAATAAATGAGATAATGTTGATCCACCATTTGTAATTACTTGTTGGGTCCATTCACTTTACCGTTGGGAAGTCGTGTAGGTGTAAATGTATTTAAAAATAAGATTGTATTCGATACTACACTACACGCGCTTCAAAAAAATACGTCATTGCAGAGAAATCGAATCATACTTGAAATCGCTCCTGATATATTCCATTACGTCTTTCGTAAGCAAAATTCTCAAAAAGCCATCATCAGTTTATTCAAGGGAATCAATGACAACCCCACTTGCTGCACGGGTCAACCTATCTTTTACAGCTAGTACCAGAGCTTCTTCCTTGCCAACATTGCTTTCGTCAATGATAATCTCTGGAAAGTAAACTCGCTGAGCTCCTTCGATATTCTCTGACCATCTTAATGTATCAAATACATTTGCTGCTGCGGTGCTGGAATTCCCCTCAGCGCTAAGGTCTCTATATGCCAGCGATTTCTCCTTCAAAGAACTCAGCCTATGTCCAAAGTCGATAATAACAGCGCTCTCCAAACATTTTAACTCGCCCTCACCCAAGCCATTTTCCAACCCTCCACTATATCTCTCATGTGATATCATGAAGCTTTGAACATTTGGTGAGTAATGCCGTATAGTCTGTCCAGGAGCCACGTGGCTCACGTTCTCGCCAGTAGACTGCATCTTCTCCTTAACCTCAAAATGTCTGCTCAAATCTGCAGCTTCAAGGCAAGCCATTATCTCCATCGACGATACTGCTCCGTGACGCAAAATTGACACTATACCCGATGTCTCGGATACCATCTCAACCTTTGCAACTGTACTCTCAACTCCTACATCACAAACCACCTCATTCTTTGCTGCTGCTATATCGCTGCCAGCATCATTTTGAACCAGGTCTGGATCAACAATCCAAACATCTTCCAATCCTAAATCATTCATAACATGTGCAGCCCTGGTAGGACTAACATGTCCAAATTTATTCGCACTAGGTGCAGCTATTGGCACCCCACTCGCATCGATCAGAGCCCTTGCAATTGGATGAGAAGGAGAGCGACAGGCAACATAACCCGTGTTTGCCATGATAATAGATGGTACTGCAGGTGCAGCCTTTGCAACGATTGTAAGTGGCCCTGGCCAAAACCCGTCTGATAGTGCTACCAACGCTTTCTTTTCTAAATTCTCATGAGAGTTACCATCTGTTTCGTCACAGGAATAGGAAGCATCCCACAACTTCAACGCAGCCTGGGGTTCATTGATATGTACAATGAGTGGATCGGTGAGTGGCCGTTCTTTAGCTTCAAATACACGTGCAACTGCTACAGGATCAATTGCGTGACATCCCAAACCATAGACTGTCTCAGTTGGAAAGGAGACTAGATGTCCTGATCTAATTCTAGCGCCAGCCTCTGATATGGATTGAGAGGAGGTGGAGATGAGTTTTGCTTTCTTGCTTTCATTTCCCACACCTTCTTGTTTCACAGAAGTCATGTCATTTTGTGCTTGAGTCATGGCTGTCAGTGGTTTTTTAATTGTCGAGAATTGTTTTTGTTGTGATAGGGAACCTCTTCCTTGTCTTGTGAAGCTCAGTACACTAGTTGTAAATGCAGAAGTACACGTAGTGAAAGTGGATTTTGTCAGTGCAAGTATAAGCATGCAAATCTTGACTTTTTTCAATGGCGTCTGTTTTTTATTGCTGACTGAGTTCACGAATGTCATCGAGTCCAATGAATGATGGTGATAGTCCTGTTTGGTGAGAAGACGGAAGAAGTAGGATGAAGTTCTTTGCCTTTCATCATATTGTTTCTCAGGTTTGATGTGTGTTGGGTGTTTTAGGGATGTTGGTGGCTGATTTAGTGGCTGGCATAAGTTCCCTTGTCATGTAGGGAGGCCTTTCAAGAGCAGAAATCAATCGTTCAAACGACATCGACAGTTCCGATCCTTACACAAACCATAACGAAAACATAAACGACAAGCACTGAAAGTGAATGAACGTCAATAGAAAGAAATGAGCAAAGCAACGGAAAGCCCATGCAGTGAAGAAAAAGTTCTCAATTCGCGATCACAACTGATTCGAATTCAACAAGCACAAAAACGATGGGAAGACCGTAAAGCTGCTGCCCTGCAAGGTCAAACCTATCAAAAGATCCCTGCACCCCTTCCAAAAGTGGAAATGCCAGATATTACACGTATTCCTATCCCATTGATTAATAATGATGAGTCACCGCATCGATCAAAGATGGTTGAGAATCAGTCTTCAAAAGGTTTACACGAACCTTCTGGTTCTGTAAATGAGAAATCTGTCCAGGGTCAGCCTTTCGGAGGAGCGTGGAGTTTCAAAACAGATACTTCGAATGCTTCGGCAAAAGGAAGTTCAACATTTTCATTTGGTAGCACACAAAAAGGAGTATCTTCATTTGGAAATTTATCTTTAAAGAGTGCTGATAAGAAAAGCGCAGGTCGTGGATTCAACTTCGGTAGCAATTCCTCTGGTAGCTTTGCTGAAACGTCAAAAACGATTGCAGAAGGAATAAATGGAACGAAGTCGACAGTAGCAACTTCTGCAGCTTTCCCCCCAATGTCAACCAAAGCTCCTACTCCGTTTGGAGCAAAAAATATTGATTCAAATAAGAAATCAAGCAGTGCAGGTGCAATGTTCCCTCCAAAGTCAGTCAAGGCCCCTGCTTCATTTGGGATTGCGAAGCCAAACAATAACAACAGTGACGACGGTGATTCTGCGAAACCTAGCACGCACCGTCAGAGATTGATAGAGTTTTATGAGAAGTACAATCGAGAAAAGTTGAACAGTGTCGATTCGACATTGGAAAAGTTCAAAGGAAAGGAAGGTGAGATGTTCGCTAAATTGTACAAGAAATATGTAAATCCTGCTGGTCACCTGCCACCATTTGGATCAGGGCCAGAGACCTACATGGATATCAGTATTGGTGGAGAGAGTGTTGGACGAATCGTTTACAAGCTGTTTGCAGACAAGACTCCACGTTGTGCAGAGAATTTTCGTGCCCTGTGCACTGGTGAATTAGGCCGTTCCAAGCTTTCTTCCAAGCCGTTGCATTACAAGGGGAGTTTGTTCCATCGTATTGTATCAGATTTTGTTATACAAGGCGGTGATTTTACAAAGTTTAATGGAACTGGTGGCGAGAGTATTTATGGAGGGACGCCAGAAGGAGATATGTGGGGCAAATTCAACGACGAAGCACCTTTTCTGGCGCATTCTAAAAAGTACCTTTTGAGTATGGCAAATAGTGGCGCAAATACGAATGGGTCGCAATTTTTTATAACGCTGAGGGATAAGCTCCCTCATCTTGATGGAAAGCATTGTGTTTTTGGTGAAGTTGTTGGTGGGGAAGAGATCGTTGAGGAAGTTCTAAAGAAGACAAAATTGAATAAAGCAGGCACCCCCTCATTTGATACAAAAGTCAGGATTGAGGAATGTGGTGAAGTACGTGATACTGATGAGAAGAAGGTTGAAGAGTCGATTGTTTCGACTTCGGTAACTTCATTTGGGTCAATGAAAGCATCAAATACGTTCAATTTATCATCACAATTTACCAATGGTACCCCTGATTCAGCTTTTCCTCCGATGTCTGTCAAAGCCTCTACACCATTTGGAGCAACAAAGCCTGATGCCTCTAAGCAGGATACGAACACTGGCACCACCACGGCTTTTCCTCCAATGTCTCCCAAAGCCTCTACACCATTTGGAACAACAAAGCCTGATGCCTCTAAGAAGAATAAGAACACGGGAGCCACATACAGTGCGTCTTTTCCTCCGATGTCTGCCAAAGCCCCTACACCATTTGGAACAACAAAGCCTGATGCCTCTAAGCAGGATACGAACACTGGCACCACCACGGCTTTTCCTCCAATGTCTCCCAAAGCCCCTACACCATTTGGAACAACAAAGCCTGATGCCTCTAAGAAGAATAAGAACACGGGAGCCACATACAGTGCGTCTTTTCCTCCGATGTCTGCCAAAGCTCCTACACCATTTGGAACAACAAAGCCTCATGCCTCTAATCAGAATAAGAAAGCTGTAGCCACATCCGGTGAGGCTTTTACTCCG
>Ga0115005_10004145_pt1 | contig 11564 bp, 13 predicted proteins | sample ArcOceMetagenome_FD_87163 | JGI IMG/M metagenome (GOLD analysis project Ga0115005, IMG submission 87163) | Marine eukaryotic phytoplankton communities from Arctic Ocean - Arctic Ocean - Greenland ARC118M Metagenome | ecosystem: Environmental > Aquatic > Marine > Oceanic | place: Arctic Ocean...
CCCGGGCGCGGTGGCCGGCTCGCCCCGGCTGATGCCGGTGGGCTGTTCGCCCTGGGGGTCCCGTTGAGTGAAGCACTCTTTGTCCGACTGCTACCAGATTTCCCGCCCCCTAAGCCCATTGGGATAGTTTTCCCCAGCGAGCCTCCGTGAGCGCGTCCCGTGATAGACGAGTTCCCGCTCGCTGGCCGCTAAACCCATGGTTGGTCACATCGTAGCCGTCGGCCCACTCCAACACATAGCGGCCTCCTGGGTGCTTGTCGGCCCACTCAGTGGCGTCGTACCACTTACCGCCGATCTTGATGTGCACGGTGGCCGCAGCGGCCTTCTGTGGAGCCCGGTTGGGCAGCGGGAGCAGCAAGGCCGCGGATGAATGGGTCAGAGCGGCGAGCATCGCGATGAGGAAATAACCCGACAGCGACGCATCGAAAGGGAACGTCCCGCGCCTTCCAAAAATCCCGAGAGCCGCCTGGCCGACGTGACAAGTGACCACCTGTGACGACCTGCCTGGTGGACGTCGGTCGCTCAGCGAGCGCGGGCGAGCCATGCATGGGCGAGCGAGGACGCCGATACGGAAGCGAGGGGGGGGGCGCAACTTGTCGGGCAGCGAGGGGGCCCACAACTTGTCAGGCACGTCCCGTTATAATTGGGACACTCATTGACGAAAGGCGTAACGCCAGGGAAACAATGCACGACGTCGTCGTGCCCAATAGCTGACGTCGTGCCCAATAGCCACTCGCAGGCATTGAGCGCATGGGCCTCGTCCTCCTCCTCCTGGCCCTCAGACTTGCCGCATCCTCGTCCCAGCACTGCGACCGCGCTGGCGACAAGTGGGTCCTGGTGGACCCAAGCACGGGCGCCACCGTCATAGACAACTCGGGCATGCCAGAGCTCCCGTCGGGCACACGCAGTGTGAGCTACGGCGTCAAGCGCGGCAGGTACCAGGGCTACGATGGCACGATCGTGATAGCCGGGCCACTCTCGCTCTCCCCTTCGGACGAGTTCTACGCCTACGCCAAGCTCATGCGGCACTCGCTGGAGATCTTCGCCGACATCGTCAATCACCCGACCAACAAGTGCGTGCACGAGGCTTTGGACGGCTCGTGTACTTTGCATGGCCTTGGTGGCATCCGTGTCGGCGAGCAGCGGATGGCTCTCTACTTCGAGTGGGCCGGCGATGGTTCCAGCACGTTTCAGGTGAATAACGCCACTCTACAGGCAACGAGATCGACCTGCGCCAACTTTACGATCGCCGGTTATGCATCGTCGCTCACCCTGCTGACCGCGCAGCAGAGCTTCTACGACAACCGGGTGATGCTCGCGCCTGCCGCCGCCGCGACGTCCGTGTACACGCAGGAGATCAACGGCCGTGTGAGCAACCTCTCCTTCGGCCTCGCTATCCCTTCCTCGCAGTACCACCGCACGGCCTTGGACCTCCTTCGGGAGACCGCCATGCGGAAGGGGCACCTGGACGAGCTCGTGCTCGGCTTCGTGCAGGCAAGCACCGACTTTACCACCACCATGTGCACGGGTGCAGTCGAGTATGCTAAGGAGCTAGGGCTGACCGTAGCCACCGGCCGCCGCTCGATACAGAGGGATGCTTCAACCTGGTCCCATGACACCGACGAGGACGCCGATCTCGTGTACACCGTAGCCAAGGTGATGCGTATGTGTATGTATATGTATATTACATGGGAACAGCGGAGAGGGGGGGCATGGCGCCTGTAGCGGTCGAGCACTCACATCATGTGTGTGTGCATTGCCCAGGCGCCCTGCGTCAACGCCAACGAGGCAGCCGAGTACCTCACGCAGCTACCAGCCGGCGGCGGCTGGGGGCCAGGAAAGGAGTGCGAAAATCCAGAGAGCGAGCAGACGAGCGTCGTGTACGCTATGGCTGCGCTCAAGGCTGCCGGCGCCAACGTACTGGTTGGCTGCACCTACGAGGTCACGACGCGGGCGATCGTGGAGGCGCTCGAGCGTGTCGACTTCTCACCGCGCGCCACGATCGTTTCGGCCTCGTTGGGGCTGGGCGCGTACAACACGCGGGTCAACGAGGGCTGGTGGCAGGGCGAGTACATCGCTGGCCCCACGCCGTGGCACGTCTCTGTACCTCGGACAGGAGCCTACTCGAAGCTTTCTTCGGCACAGTTCGCAGAGATGTACCGCGAGCGCACCGGCGACAATGTCGGCTACCAAGGCGCCGCCACTTTTGGCGCCGCAGCGGCGCTGGCCAGCGCGATCGAGGTCGCCGGCACGCTTGACACAGAGAGCGTGCGGCAGGCGCTGCAGGCGACCTACCTCGATGAGTTCTATGCGGACATCAGCTTCGACAACAACAGCCAGATCAGCGCGCCGATGCTCGTCGTGCAGATGCAACCAAGGGAGCAGCAGGGGTACTGTACCCCTGGCTTGCACCTGCACTGTATCTCTGCGGAGCAGGTCGTCTGCGACAAAACGGCCCGTGAGTTGATCTACCCCATGCCCTCCTGGGCACAGCGCAGGTGCGAAGCCCTCGGTCCGGGTCGCTCGGCGAACAACTCGCTCGCCGCCGCCACCTCTTCGGAGTTCATCCCACTCGCCGACCGGCCGAGCAACGCCAGCGCCGCGTGCAGCGGCCACGGCAGCTGCAGTGCACAGGGCAGCTGCACGTGCTACGACATGTACGCGGGGCTCCGCTGCCAATTCAAGAAAGACCACATGGGCTTTTGTGCGCCTCCCATTTCTCGCTACGAGCTCGATCCCAGAAGCCTCGCGCCTGCGTGTAGCCTCGCCCTGCCGCCCTGCCGCCCTGCCGCCCTGCCACCCTGCCGCCCTGCCACCACACTGCCCTGCCACCATACCACCCAGCCGCCCCTGCAGCTTCCGCGTGCGAGCGCTTAGTGGCTTGCGGCGTCGGCAGTATCCGAGCCGGCCATCATGACGGGCTATGCGATCACGAGCTGTGTCATCGGTGCGGCGCTGCTGTGCGGCGTCTGGGTGATCATGGCTCGCCAGCAGCCACTGCTCAAGGCCGCCCAGCCGCGCGTGCTACTGGTGGTCATCCTCGGCATCCTCGTCAGCCTGAGTGCACCCTTCTTCTTCTCCAGGGACCACCACGCCTCCTTCGAGTACCTGCACGCGTGCGAGGATCACGAGGGTCACGAGGTTAACAAGACGGATCTCAGAACGCTTGTCACAAGGGCCGTCACGGATCACAAGGGCCGTCACGAGGATCATAAGGGCCGCGGCTTTGAGTGCACCTACGCCGACGAGGGTCATGTGCACCTTTGGACGCTCGACGTCATGTGCAACGCGCAGCTCTGGGCGTGGTGCACCGGCTTCCTCGTCTCCTTCGGCGCCATCTACTACAAGCTCTACAAGATCACCTCACTCGTTATCAGAAGAGGCGGCAACCTCACCGCCGACGGCGTCCTGCGGCAGCGCCTGGCGAAGGCCGCGCCCATCGTCCTACTTCTCGTGCAGTCACTCGTACTGCTTGTTATGACGGTTGTCGCTCCGCTGCGCTGGCGGCTCGAGATGAAGGAGTTTATTTTCGAGGAGGGCATCGAGGAATACGTCGTGCAGGAGACTGCCGGTGGGTGCGCCGCCGACGACGCCACGCTGGCCTTCATCGTGCCTCTCCTCCTTCTGCGCTGCTCCTTCCTGCTGCTCGGCTCGGTGCTCTGCTACCATGCTCGCAACCTTCACGTCAAGTACGCCGAGGTCAAGTACATCAGCTTAATGTTATTGTCACAACTTCAGATCCTCATCATCTCCGTGCTGCTCGGCGGCTTCCTCTCCAACACGCCCAGCGCGGTCTTCTTCGTCAAGCTCTGCTTCACGCTCTTCACCGAGGGAGGCACGCTCGTCTTCCTCTTCGCCCCCAAAGTGCTCATGCTCGTGCGCGGCAAGGGGCTCGAACGCGCCAAACGCGTGCTCAACCGCACGGCGGTCGCCGCGGCCCTTGGCGAGCAGCGGCCCTCGGACTCCCTCGACAGTACCCCATGCAACTCCGGTCAAGGGTCTCGCAGGACAAGCAAAGGTCTCAGAGACCTACGGATCACGGAAGAGCGTGCCACGGAAGCGCGTGCATCGTCCAACGCGCTGATATCGTCGCCTGTCCTGGAGCGAAGTCCGGACAGGAACTCTATCTCGCGGGCGTCTAGTTCCGGATGTTCTGGCGGACTTTCCTCCTCCGTCGCCATGACCCAGGCAGGGTCATCCGATGGGTCACTCGACGAGTCGGACGCCGAGTCGGATGCCGAGTCGGACGGCGGCGGCGGCGGCGGTGGCGGCGGCGACGATGACGGAAGTGGCGCCGGCAGCCGTGTCGACAATGGCGCTCGCGGCGTTGGCAGCGGCGAGGTCATATTGGCGGGCGAGGTCATTTTCGACCCGGATGCACTACGGGCCTTTGCGGCTCAGGATCGAGGAGATTAAGGAAGGCGCGAGCCGAGCCGCAGGCCGAGGACGAGGAGCTAAAGGGGCGGCTTGGCCCTTGAGGCGCGTGCCGGCGGGGCGTCGCTGTATGACTATTTTGTGTAGGGCGAAACAGCCCGACGCCCGAGCTTCCCCTCGTGCCGGTGCCTCGAAAGGGCTTGAAGCTCGATTTCCCACACAGCTTTTACAGTTGGAGTACCCACGTACTAAAACGTAACAGCATTTACGATTTAGTTTTAGACGGCTTGTAGCCGGTTTGCTGTTTTGAGCTCGAATAAACTCTGAACTCTACTACCATTAGACGCGTCCACATATATATCTCTATAGACTATAGGCGTGCGCGTGTATCTCACAAGAGTGCGGCTGTGCCTTGCATTTGCATACTGTGGTAGCCATCAGGCGAGCTCTGTAGACGGCTCATATCGCACTGCGCAAACCATGCGCACTCGCGGTGCTTCAGAGAGAACGAGACGTAACGGCAGGTGGCGCACCCAGCACAGATCCGGGCGCACGCTTGCAAAGTGTCGATGCCTGATAGGAGCGTGTCGTAGCTGCCGGAGCCAGATGTGGACGCGCAATCCCCGTGTATCCCGCGAGAGTCGAGCTTCGGTCCGCGGCAGACACCGCTGACCGCTCCAGCCGGCGGCGCAAGCTGCTCCGGACGCCGAGCCGCCAGCGGGGTCACATCAACTGTCACAAAGTCGAAGGCTTTGTTCGGAGGGAAGTGGGTTGGTCGGTGTCTGCGGGCCTCGACGCGGTCGGAGGCTGGTTGCAGTTCTTCCGCGGGCAACATGAGAGCCCCCACGTCGCAGGTATGGTACCAGCTGGTAGGGGTAGGGGTAGGGGTATCGAATGGGAAAGGGTATGGGTCGGGTAGGAGGAATTAGGTCGCGCCGTCAGTGAGGTCACCGCGGCCCTACAGTAACCCTCCAACCCTATCAGTGACTAGCCCTGCTATACAATTCAACCTGCAGTCCCAGGTCGGCGCGGTGAAGCTGGCTGAGACAACATTGCAGCGCGCGCAGCCCAAGCAGGCACGAACGCAGTCGTCCAGCGTCGACATCTGGTGCAAGAGGGTGTGAAAAGAGCCGCTATCGCCGGCTTGGCAGTCGCCGCTGCTAGCCTCTGTCCAAGGATTATTCCCCCAATGGACCTTAGGAGCCACTGTCCGTGCGCACAGCCCTCGGTGAGTCGGATACTCCAAGTGCGGCTTAGGTGAATCAGTGGACAGTCGGACGGGCTTGGGGTGCTCCGGGGGCTTGAGTGATTTGGGATAGACGGATACTGATTTGGAGCTTTGGATGCGTGCGGCGCCATGCCACATGGTGAAGGCAAAGAGCTTGACGTTGCCGCAGAGCCAAAAGCGCAGACGCGCCGTTGGGCGGGAGCGACCTGCCGGTCGAACGGCCGTGACATCCGAGCCCACTCCCGCCCACCTCAGCGTCGTCGAAGTGTGGTCGCCTCGCAAGGGGCGGGAACGATCGCGGGTGAAGTTTGCAACGGAGCGCGGCTCTTCTTTGCAGCGCGGCACCACAAGGTCGTACAGCAGCTCGGACGTCTTGTCGTCGGGCGGCGAGTGCATGTTGACGGTGAACCACTGCGGCCCCTTGCGACGCCCCCCAAGTCGGAAAGGCTTGGACACCACTATGCCGCAGCGTTCGCCGTACGCAGGGTCGCGGCGCATGCCGGCGAGCCGGTGTTCTGTCCAGCTGGCGACTGCCAGCCCGGATGGGGCTTTCTCCGTGTAGCGCTCCTCGTGCCGCGCCTGGTTGAGGTGGAGTTGAGAGCTTTGGCCTAGGCTGAGAGACTTCACGGTGTGGAGACGTCAAATGTTGTGCCCATCTCTTATAGTTAGGGTTAGAGCTCGGGCCTATGGGTTCGGTTCTTGCATTGAGAGTGTAGCTAAGTCGGAGAGGGTCTCATATGCGCCGCGCCTGCCGCCCTTCGTAATGCAGAAGGTGCTCGCCGCCGACTGTCAGCATGTTTGAGGCCGGTAGGACGATCCCGTGATCAAACGGGCAGCAGAGCCCAGCCCACATCTTGGGGCCACCCTGAGAGAACGCTTCGGGCACCGCCCTCTTGAGCTCTTCGTTGTTGGCGCAGCCCGGCTGTCGGCGGCACACGCCGTGCGGGATGAGCTCTTGCTGCGCGTAGACCCACTCGGCGTCAAAGTGCACCCCGTCGCGCGACGTTGCGAGGTACACGCGCATCACATCGTGTGCAAACGGTGGCTCTGGCCCGTCGATGGCGAGCTTGCCCCACTCAAGCACGTTGAGCACGCCAACGAAGAGCCCTGGGCCCATCGGCGTCACCTGCAGCGAGTACACCTGTGCCAGTACAAGTACTCTCGAGTTCAGTATTGTCGGTTCCGGATTGGGGTTGGGGTTGGGGTTGGGGTTAGGGTTGGGGTTGGGGTTAGGGTTGGGGTTGGGATCAGGTTAGCGCGCCTGCCGGCGCATGTGCTCGCTCGGGCCCTCGCGGTCGAAGAGCCATCGAATGTCCTCGCGCCAGTCCGCTGGCGTGCCGCCGTCAGCGGCTGTCAACCCGGCGTTCGAGCTCACCCGCACGCCACGCACCTCGCGCCACCAGTTCTGATTCGGATTGGTCGTGCCGTGTGAGCCCTGCGGTAACGCCGCATTCCAGCGGTTGATGACTCGGTGCACGCCGGCCGCCTCGTCCGGATATATGGCGTTGGAGGTGTCTCCCGCCATTCGCAATGGCTCTGGTAGCGTGCGTCCCGTGTCGTTTTGTTTGCCAATGTCGTACTCAGTCCACAGCAAACCGTCTGCCGAGTAAGCGATGCATGTTGACTCCCACCACCACTGCCCCAGGCCCTTGTACTGCGGAACCTCGACGCTCAGCTCCCACGGCGGATGGCTGAAGACCTTGGCACACGACCGGGTGAAGGGTCCGGCGCACGGCAGCTGGCCAGGCGTGTGCCCGCTCCCCGAAGCCGAGCCGGCGTCGGCGCATGAGTAGGCGGCCTTGTACTTCTCATCCAAGGGCGCCGACGGATCGCTAGCGACAGTCCACGTGTTGCGCCGCACGCGTCGCCCGCTGCGTGTCCATATCAGCGGCTTGGCAAACCCGCTTTTGTCGAGGTCGTGCCGCTCCACGAAGTGCAGGCCGTCATGGCTCTCGAAGTAAATCTGCTCGGTCTGATCGAACCACGCCCGAAAGGTGCCGTTCTCGTACAGCACCGTGCCTGGAAGCCCGGCTCGCCCCGTCCCTGGCAGACCAGGGCCATGGTCCTCGGTCCCACGCACGGTCCGCCCCGGGGAGGTACGACTCTCGCTGGGCTTGGCAAAGGTCACTGGCCGCTTTGTCGGCTTCTCCAGCTCCTGAAAGGGTTCAGAGTTCAGAGTTTATTCAAGCTTACAACAGGAAGAGGAGGGGCGAGGGGTTAGGGAAGGGCGAGGGGTTAGGAACGAAGGGCGAGGGGTTAGGAACAGGTTAGGAACGAAGGGCGAGGGGCTAAGAGCGAGGGGAGAGGGGCGAGGGGCTAGGACGGGGGGCGAGGCACCAAGACCACGCCACGCCAATCGCTTAGCGGCGCTTCATCGATTAGCAGGTTGGGCTGGCCGGCCGGCGCCAGGTCGGCAGTGCTTGCGGCCTTCCGCCACGCGTCTTGGTTGACGCAAACGATGAAGTTGCCAACGCGCGAGAGGTCCGGCGTGTACCGCCACGGTGCCGGCTTGAAGTTCATGCTCGTGCTCTCCAGGTGCTGCGGCACGGCACCGACAAGCAGGGCGGTGATGAGCGACCGCTCCCGTCGCAGTTTGTCGGCGGTGACGCCTGGATAGCGCGGCATTCGCGAGGACGGGAAGCATCGGCTGCGGACAGGTGGCCGCGTCGAGGCACGGTCTCGCATCAACCAAAGGGAATGAGAAAACGACGTGGACGTTTCTAGCCTGTTGCTGGCTGTGCACTGAGGGTGGTAACAACATTAGGAAGCCGGGTTTGGGGCTTCTCACCTGGCACCTACGGCCAGCAGGATGGCTACCACCAGAGGGCCAGGGTGGCGACCTACAGCAAGACGTCTACGGAGTGAGCCACACCCCATGCGAGAGCTGCATGCTCTTTTTCCCTCGCCGCGGCGGGCCACACTGCCTCACCCAAAAGCGCCGCGCGTATCGCACATGCACCGCACCCGTGGCACGCGTGGGTCTTGCTGAGCCGTTGACCCCTTTGTTTTCGTCCGCGCGCACAGGGCTACCCGCGCAGCAGGGCTATACCAGCAACATGATGGCTATCCGCAGCAGGGCTACCAGCAGGGAAAAGGCCGAGCTTCCCCCAGCAGGGAGGCCAGGTATCGCAGCAGGGCCACCCGCAGAGCCAGGGCTCGGGCCAGAGCCAGGGGGGGGGGCAGGGGCAGCAGGGCCACCTGCATAAAGGGCAGGGCCAGGGCCACGGGCATCAGGGGCAGCAGAAGTCCAAGGGTGCTTTTGAAGGGCCACAGCGTGCACTCACTAGATCTCACAGGTGGGCAACGCCCACGAGAGGTGCTTCGCCTCTCGCCGCAACCCACAGTGCAATCCTGAATCACATCCATCTGGCAAGTCTATGGAACAGGCTCGGGAAGCAGAGCCTGTTCCATGTGGCCTCGTACATGTCGCTCTGCTTCATGCATGTCCGCGGACTGAGTCACCGAGAGGAGGTGCGGCAGCTGCTGTGGCGTACAGTACTACTGAGCTGGTGGACTCATGTGGTGTGAGGGAGCTGTCGAATATTTCACACGGCCTCACCAAGTGCAGGCTGGTGGGATTGGACAAGAGGAGAGTAGCGCGCTGCTTGACGCGATCGCCACGGTGGCGATCATCCGGCGATCATGCCGCTGCTGTGGGAGTTTAACCCGCAGGGCCTCGCCAACACGGCGTGGGCGTTCGCCACGGCCCGCACCGGCACTGCTCGATGCGATCGCCACGGCGGCGATGCCGCTGCTGTACGGCTTCAACCCGCAAGAGCTCGCCAACACATGGCTTGGGCGTTCGCCAAAGCCGAGCACGCTGCACCGGTGCTGCTTGATGCGATCGCGGCGGCGGCGGTGCCGCGGCTGCCCCACTTCAAACCGCAAGAGCTCCGCAACACGGCGTGGGCGTTCGCCACGGCCCGCCACGCTGCACCGGTGCTGCTCGACGCGATTGCGGCGGCTGCGCACTGAAACACTACTGTATGCGGGTCATTGAGAGAAATGCTCATCTGAATTTGGGGTTTTATCTGCAGTCATCATGTCATCGACTTTAAAGTGAACGGTGACACACAGCGGAATAACCCGTTACGAAGACCTTGAGGCCACAATAGAACGGCACACGCCATACACACCCGTGGCTTACTATGTATGGCTACTCCCACCCATCGTATATATATATACAGTCAGTCAAGGGCTGTAGATATAAGTCTCCAGATACCGCCCGACCACGGAACCTATATATCAGCTCTCGTATCATCTGCGCACTGCGGTCAGCTAGCAACGCAACGCTCACGCAGGCGTCATGTCCTCCGCGTTGTTCTTTACCAGGCGGGTCACGGCACGTGTGGTTGTGATGGCTGCCGCCGGCTGCCCTTTGCCAGACGTTATCCACCCTGTTGACCCACGTGTTGACCCTGTGCGTACAGGCGGCGCGGCGGCCGCTTGTGCAATCGTGGTGCGGCGCTGGATCTCAAAGGCCAGGCTCCCAAAGCTGAGCAGCCCCAGCTCGACCAAGCACGAAAGTCGCTCCTGCTCGCGCAGCGTTGGCGCCGGACGGATTGGCCGCGGCGCCATGTGGGACTGGACGGAGCCACCGCGCTGCTTGGAGCCGCGCCGCTGCGCGCTTCTGTTCCGCTGGCTCTCTGCCTCAATGCTCGAGCTGAAAGCCGGGAGTTCTGGGTCTTGAACCCCGCGCTCCTCGCTAATAAGGCGCTCCTCAGTCCACTCAACCTCCTCCATTGACACCGTCCTCATGAATTGGCCCACGATGCTCGCCGTGTGGCGGAGCAGCCTTGGCGGGCTCGCTTGCTCGCGCTCCAGGGCATGCTCGGCCGCAGTGCTCGACGAGGCCACTGGTTGCTCCCCCTCCGACTTGAGGGCGGCGTTCTGCTCCTCCCAGAATTGGCCCAGTGCGCTGGGCCTGCCTTCCCGCACCTCCTCCATGGAGATGCCCTCGGATCTGCTTCTCTCGAATTCGCCTTCCACCGGCGGTTGCGGTGGCGGCCGCAGTGCTTGCGGCGTGGGCGTCAAATACGGCGGCGGCGTGCTGGGCGTCCTCGTCGCTAGGGGCGAGCGCGAGTGAGTGCGAGTCATGCCGGCAGTACCGCCGCGCCTGCCTCTCGGACTCCCTTGGTTGCAGTCTGTGGCTACCGGGCAGTCGGTCACCCAGGGCGAGCCACTGGGCGCGTGACGCAGCGTGGTCGGACTCGCTCGGTTGTTGCCGTGACCGTCCGTCCGCGTCGTGGCGGCAGCACTGCCGCACCTATTGTCCCTTGACTGCCCCGTGGGATGCCCCGGAGACGCGGCCGCGTAAGAGACGGATCGCGGCGTAAATGGTCGCGACGACGCGGGTTCGGCTGCTGTGAGGGGAAATTGGTGGGTGGGTGAGTGACGCGGCGCGTTAGGTCAGCGTACAGTGGAGCTAGGGGCTTGGGCGCGAGGGTGTGTGTGCGCGCGCCTAAAGCCTGGAGCTCGGCGTTCTTGCCAGCCCACAGCCCCGCTAGGCGTGAGCAGGCGACGAGGTCGTGGCCGAGCGATACGGCAAAGGGGCCGAGCGCCAATGGCTCGATGGCGAGCAGCAGGCCGAGTGTCTCACGGCACCAGCCCGTGGCGGCCGAGACGACCTCGCTGAGTGCGCGCGCCGAAAGCGGCGTGAGCGCCGCCGCGAGTCGCACACGCGTCATCAGCAGGTCGAGCACGGCAGCGGTGAGCTTGACTGCTGCCTTTACCACTATCGTGATGCGTGCCTCACGCGGCGTCTCTGAAGTTTGCAGCACCGCGCCCACCGCCCTGAAGGCGGCCCCTGCGCGCTCGCCCACCCGTCGCACGGAGGCCAGTATGCTGTACGCAGTAAACGAAAGCCGCGCCGCAGCGGCGTCGTGCCGCAGCTGGGCTCCTCCGTGCAAGAAGGCGCTATGCAGCATACCTGACTAGGCTGAGGGCGAGGCTGGGGCTGAGG